>ENA-OQAX01000373-OQAX01000373.1-human-gut-metagenome-genome-assembly--contig:-NODE-373-length-10685-cov-1.462966_pt1 | contig 10685 bp, 16 predicted proteins | sample MGYA00242741_ERZ504539 | MGnify/ENA primary metagenome ERZ504539 (study PRJEB26092, sample SAMD00036277) | human gut metagenome | host: Homo sapiens | study: EMG produced TPA metagenomics assembly of... | reverse complement strand
CAGAGAAGCAAACACGATTTTATCCAAATCAAGTGATCTGGAGATCTCCAACATTGCCATTGATCTGAAAACAGAGATCGAGAAAGTCAGAGAACAGATCCAGAACGTAGAATAGAGGAAGAAAAACGTGGCAAGACTTATTAATATCGGTTTTGGAAATGTAGTCAATTCACAGAAAATCGTGGCAGTGGTAAGCCCGGATGCGGCACCTGTAAAACGAATGGTGCAGAGCATAAAGGAACCCGGTCACTGATTGATGCAACTCAGGGGCGAAAGACAAAAGCAGTGATCGTCACAAGCGACGATTATCTGGTGCTCAGCGCACTTCAGCCTGAGACCATTGCCCGGAGATTTGCAGAAATATAATGAAAACGAGGATAAGGGAGAGACCCATGAATAAAAGGAATTTTAGTAGTGGTTTCCGGATTTTTCCGGTGCAGGAAAAGGCACAGTAATGAAACGCCTCATGGAGAAATATGATGGTTATGCATTATCTGTCTCCGCAACAACCAGAAAACCCCGTCCCGGTGAAGAGGACGGCAGAGAATATTTCTTCCGTACAAGGGATGAATTTGAGAAGCTGATCGAAGAGGATGCATTGCTTGAATATGCCCAGTATGTGGAAAATTATTATGGTACCCCACGCTCTTATGTCGAAGAGCAGCTTCAGGCAGGCAGAAATGTAATCCTTGAGATCGAAATCCAGGGCGCAATGAAGATCAAAGAGAAAATACCGGAAGCACTTCTGGTGTTTGTAACTCCGCCGACTGTGGAGGAACTGGAACGCCGTCTCACAGGCAGAGGAACAGAAACCGCACAGGTGATCGCAGACAGACTTGCAAGAGCCGGTGAAGAGGCAGAAGGTATGGGACAATATGACTATATTCTTGTCAACGATACTGTAGAGGAATGCGTAGACCATCTTCATCAGATTATTGTGAGTGAACATTCCAGAGTATCCAGAAATGCAGAATTTATCGCAGATATCCAGAAACAGACAAAAGCATTTCAGAAATGATAAACATGCGGCCCAGACCGCTTAAAAGAAAGGAGAAAATACATGATACATCCGTCTTATACAGAATTAATCGAAGCAATCAATACAAACAGTGAGGACGACGATACAACAATGTCCCTTAACAGCCGTTATTCCCTTGTACTTGCTGCAAGTAAACGTGCACGCCAGATCATTGCAGGTTCCAAACCAATGGTAGAGGGTGCGGCAGGCAAGAAACCTCTCTCAGTTGCGATCGACGAGCTCTACAAAGGAAAAGTAAAGATCCTTGCTCCGGAAGAAGAGGATGAAGAAGGAACAGAACAGACAGCTGAGGCACAGGCAGAAGAATCAGCACAGGCTTCTGAAATCACAGAGACTGCTGAAACAGCAGAAGAAACAACTGCAGAAACAACTGCAGAAACAACCGAAGAGTAAGAACTGATGGTAACACAATAGATAAACAAAAGGATGTGTCTGAGAATTACAGAGGTATATTTTCAGGCACATTCTTATAGGAGAATTTATGAAATTATTATTCGTATCATTAGGCTGTGACAAGAACCTTGTAGATTCCGAAGAAATGCTCGGACTTCTTACAGGTAACGGGTTCGAGATCGTAGATGATGAAACTGAAGCAGAGGCCATTGTGGTGAACACCTGCTGCTTTATCAATGACGCAAAGGAAGAGAGCGTCAACACCATCCTTGAGATGGCAGAATACAAGAAAATCGGGAGCTGTAAAGTCCTGGTTGTCACAGGATGTATGGCGCAGCGTTATAAGAATGAGATCATTGAGGAAGTACCGGAAGTAGATGCAGTACTTGGAACAACTTCCTACGGAGACATCCTTAAGGCAATCCGTGAAGCAATGGAAGGAAAACATTTCCAGGAATTTAAAGATATTGATTATCTTCCGGAAAAGCTTGGCAAACGTGTTCTCACAACAGGCGGACATTTCGGATATCTCAAGATAGCAGAAGGCTGTGATAAACACTGCACCTACTGTATCATCCCGAAACTTCGCGGTAAATTCCGAAGCGTTCCGATGGAACGTCTGGTAACACAGGCAAAGGAGATGGCAGAGGAAGGCGTAAAGGAACTGATCCTTGTCGCCCAGGAGACAACCGTATATGGAACTGATATATATGGAAAGAAATCTCTTCATATCCTCCTGAAAGAGTTATGCAAGATCAAAGGAATCCGCTGGATCCGCGTGCTTTACTGCTATCCGGAGGAAATTTACGATGAACTGATCCAGACCATGAAAGAGGAGAAGAAGATTTGCCATTATCTGGATCTTCCAATCCAGCATGCAAGTGACCGTATCTTAAAGAGAATGGGAAGAAGGACAACACAGGCAGAGCTGGTGGAGATTGTAAATAAGCTTCGCCGGGAGATTCCTGACATCGTGCTCCGTACCACTCTGATCTCCGGATTCCCCGGGGAAACACAGGAAGACCACGAAGAGCTGATGAGCTTTGTGGATGAGATGGAATTTGACCGTCTGGGAGTATTTACTTACTCATCGGAAGAAGATACACCTGCAGCAAACGATGCCTGATCAGGTTGCGGAAGAAGTCAAAAGAGGCCAGACGTGACGAGATCATGGAGCTTCAGCAGGAGATTTCCTATGATAAGGGAACTGACCTATCGGACAGGAACTTCTCGTGATGATCGAGGGAAAAGTTGCAGATGAGAGCGCATACATTGGCAGAACTTACGGAGATGCACCAAAGGTCGACGGTTATATTTTTGTGCAGACAGGAGAACTCCTGATGACAGGAGATTTTGCAAAGGTACGTGTGACCGGTGCACTGGAATATGATTTGATAGGAGAGTTGGCAGATGAATACACCGAATAAACTTACAGTAGCCAGAATGATCCTGGTTCCGTTTCTTGTACTGTTTATGCTTACAGACCTGGGCGGTGAGGCAAACCGCTATATAGCACTTGCTATTTTTGTTGTTGCAAGTGTGACCGACTGGTTTGACGGAAAGCTTGCCAGAAAATACAATCTGGTGACAAACTTTGGTAAATTCATGGATCCTCTTGCAGACAAGCTTCTTGTATGTTCTGCAATGATCTGCTTTATTGAACTGGAAAAACTTCCGGCATGGTTTGTTATCATTATTATAGGAAGAGAATTTATTATCAGCGGATTCCGTCTGATCGCAGCCGAGAACGGTGTTGTGATCGCGGCAAACTACTGGGGCAAATTCAAGACGGTTTCCCAGATGATCATGATCATTTTACTGCTGATCGATCTGGGCGGAGTGTTTGATATTCTGGAACAGATATTTATCTGGCTTTCTCTGGCACTTACCGTTATTTTCCCTGATCACATATATCTGGCAGAACAGGAGTGTTCTGTCCATGCAGGATTAGAAAAGAAGGCTTTAAATATGGCTTCAAGAAAAGGAAGCATCAGAAAGAATCAGCATTAGAGAAAACAGCATTAGAAGAAACAAGTTGTAGGACTTTCTGAAAAAAAAGAAAATGACACTGTCTCTTCCGAGTCCTGTACAGGCGGTGCGGTAGCAGCGGACATCGTAAATGTACCGGGGGCTTCTGAGGTATTTATGTGTGGTTATGTCACATATACAAACCGCGCCAAAAGAAAATGTCTTGGAGTAAAGAAAAGTACACTGAAGAAAGAAGGTGCTGTCTCAGCCAAATGTGCCGGACAGATGGCAAAAGGCGGTGCGAAAGCAGCCAAAACCGATGTCTGTCTCTCTGTGACAGGACTTGCAGGTCCGGGCGGTGGAACAGAGGAAACACCGGTGGGAACCGTATTTATGGGATGTTACTGTGCAGGAAAGACAACTGTGAGGGAATTTCACTTTGAGGGCGACAGAAAAAGTATCAGAGACCAGGCAGTTGAACAGGCACTGACATTTATCTGCGACAGGCTGCGCAAATATGACAGATAATAATTGGTGACAAGTTACATTACTGAACATAAGAGTACATTTCGGAAAGTTGATGAAATGTACTCTTTTTGTTATCATAGCAATTCGTATTAACCGAATCAGGTAAGTTTCCTGCGGAGTCTGCGAAAAGCAATAAGCAGTGGGTGGGGGCTTGGTCACCGCATCATTTTCATAAGGTTCACCACTTTATCAAGTTTTTGTGCCTCTGCGGGAGATTTCCCCATCTTCAGCACTTCAATGATCGCAGAAATCTCATCAGCATTAAATTTCAGACCGCCTTTTTTCCCCTGAGCAGCTGCACTCATCAGGAAAGGCAGCATCTCATTTGCACCCTTTGAACTTCCCTGGGAAGCCAGATTCTGAAGCATATCAAGCTTGGAACGATCCATGCCTGCAAGCTTCGGGTTGTTGCGCCAGTCATCATTCATGGGAATCCTCCTTCTCACCATCTGCAGGCTGATTCATGAGCTGCAGCATCTGAACCATAGCCATCATATTTACCATCTGATTTAATTTATCCCCCGCTGGGACCATAACAGAAGCTGCGGATATCATTGACGATATCCACTGGATTCTGGGCCGGCATGCTCATGGCACACAGATCGCTGCCGGAACTTCTTTTGCTGAAAACAGAACCGTATTGATAAATTCAACCGCTTTTTCATAGACTGAGAAAATCTGCGTGTCCTTTTGGCGGAAGATAAGGAATGGCGGCTTTTATCATCTGTCCGCGGTCAGAACTGACCATCTGATCCAGCAAAGTCTGGGAAATCTGCTCTTCATTCATAATATCTGCTTCCATTTTATGTTTTTTATTAACAGAATATGACGGGGAGAAGGATTCTGACATATAATAAAGTAGAATTTAAATAACTGTGAGACTGCTTTACTGCACGCTGCCTCAAATTTTATGGAATTGCTGCAGGTATCATGCGTTTGCAGTTGCAAAAAATGGAGAATCAGATATGGGATCAGAGTCAGAAGAAAAGAAAGAAATGCTTATTATAGATGGAAATGCTTTTTATGAGATAGATCTGGAGTGTGTGAAAAAGAAAAAAACAATGTGCTCAGACAGTGCACCAGGAAAAGAAAACAGACAGGATCAATTCCCGGAATATGAAAGATAAGGATAATATCAGGCAGCATGAATAATAAGGACGAAGTTATAATCCTGTAAAATATAAAGAGGCAGAGGGAAAGCTCCCCCTGCCAACAGAAAATGATTGTCAGCAGCCACATCCACAGCCATTGTTTCCACATAACAGAAGCAGCACGATAATAATCCAGCAGTTGTCACCGTTGCCACATCCGCCGCAGCCATTGCTGCATCCGCAGTTATTGTTTCCGCACAGGCACAGAAGATGATGATCCAGAGGATATTACAGCAGGAGTTATTTCCGCCTGAAAGACCCCATCCACTGTTACATCCACATCCGTTATTACATCCGCAGCCATTGTCGCATCCGCATCCGCTGTTATTAGCGCAGCCACATCCGCATCCTCCTCTGTCCTCACATCCGCAATTTGTAGCAGCTAAGTCGCTCATATTAAATCCTCCGTTTTTTTCTTTACAATCCTATCATATGTGGAACCGCAAAAAGTGTTACAGTTTCATCATTGTTCATTATGTTCACAGTAACCAATAACCTTAAGTTTCGATGCGAATTGTTGCTTTTCACAAGTTGACAATAATATATGAATCCGATATAATATACCACGTAACAAATCTGTAATGATTGAGAAAGAAATGCAACAATAACCCAATTAAAACGTAAAACAATACGTATAAAAAGAGAGGAAACGGAGAATAAGAATGAAGAAACATGGGAAACTATTGTTAAAGTATCTGCTCCTTTTTGTGATGACCGTTTTTGTAATGGGCTGTTTTAGTGTATCCGCGGCAACAAAAACAGGATTTGTCACTCAGAAAGGGAAAACCTATTACATAAACAAAGACGGTTCCAAACAGAAAGGCTGGCTGGAACTTAAGGGTAAGAAATATTACTTTGATAAGAAAACAGGAGTTCAGGTAAAAGGCTGGGTAAAAGACTCCAGCGGACAGGCGATCCGATACTTTACCAACGGAGCCGGATATATGGTGACAGGATTTATCACTGATTCCAATGGAAATACCCGCCATTTTGATGAGACAACAGGCTGATGACAAGAGGCTGGCTCACAGATACAGATGAGTATAAATATTATTTTTACAGCGGTTCCGGCGTTATGGCCAAAGGCTGGGTGGAGAACAAAAAAGAACAGAAACGCTATTTCAGTCAGGCCAATGGACGTATGTGTACAGGCTGGGTGAAGAGCAGTGCCGGAAATTACAGATACTTTAAGCCGTCAAATGGAATAATGTATACAGGTCTGGAGAAAATTGACTCAGACTATTACTATTTTTCAAAATCAAACCGGTGTCCGTTATCAGAAAGGTTTCGGAACCGTAGGAAGTAAGAAATATTATTTCAACCCTTCAGATGGTAAGGCGAAGACAGGCTGGCTTGAGCTTGATGGAAAGAAATATTATTTTGATACATCAGGAGTGATGCTGGCAAATACCATCGCTTCCATTGACGGAACTACATACAGGTTTGATTCTGACGGTGCTGCAACAAAGACTTCCGGTAATGATTACACAGTAGAGGGCAAATATGTCAAGGTCTTTGATGCGAAGAATAATAAATACTACTATATGGAAGAAGAGTTCCTGGAACATCCGGGAATTGCAGACGGAAAGGTGTCAGATCTGGATCTTCTGGCAGCAGTGTGTGATGCAGAAGCAGGAGATCAGGGAGTCGTGGGAATGGAGGCAGTTGCGCTTTGCGTATTAAACTGTACCATTGACCAGTATAAAGAATTTCCGTCACAGATCCGTTATGTGGTATATCAGGGAAAACCTACCCAGTATGCGGTTGTCACAGATGGAGCACTTCTTAAAAGACTGAAAGGCCAGTTTGAGGACAGGACCAATGCCTATGCGGCAGCAAAGGCAGCCATGGAAGTGTTCAGTAACTATGTGAATCATGGCACAAAGAGAACACTCCCGGGATTTAAGACAAAGGATTTCAATTACAAATTCTTTATGACTCCGGCAGCATTTAAGGCACAGAACCTTAATTTCAGCAAGCTGGAATATGAACAGTACAAAGGACATGTATTCTTTGTGGACTGGATTTCAGGGTGAGTACATTAATGCTTTAAGTTGGTGAAATATGAAGAGGATTGCTATAAATTCCTTGACAAATAAATTTTGTATTTGTATACTTGCAGATATATGATATAAAAAAGCACAGATGGGAAAGAGTAACATAGGGAAAACAGACAGAGAGCTGCCGGCAGGTGAGAGCGCGTGGGGAACTTATGTGAATACCTCCCGGAGCTCTGCACCGAACACCTCAGAGATATTGTAAGGTAAGTAGGCTGCAGCGGAGTGGCATCCGTTAACATGCTTAAGTAACAGAGAGAACCGTTGTTTATCATAACAATGGCATGGTTTGTTACTTATTGAGGCAGAGAATGCGAGTTTTCTGTGAATTTAGGTGGTATCGCGGGGCCCGGTTCTCGTCCTAAAGGGACAGGAACCGGGTTGTTTTATTTTATTACGAGGAGGAAACAAACAATGACAGTTTGGGACGAGCTGAAAGCCCGTGGTCTGATTGCCCAGGTAACAGACGAAGAAGAGATCAAAGAAAATGGTAAATAATGGAAAAGCCACATTTTACATTGGCTTTGACCCTACCGCAGACAGCCTTCATGTGGGACATTTCATGGCGCTCTGCCTGATGAAACGTCTGCAGATGGCGGGAAATAAACCAATCGCATTATTAGGCGGCGGAACCGGTATGATCGGTGATCCATCCGGAAGATCTGATATGCGTCAGATGATGACAGTGGAGACAATCCAGCACAACATCGACTGCTTCAAGAAACAGATGGAACGTTTTTATCGACTTCTCAGACGGCAAGGCATTAATGGTAAACAATGCAGACTGGCTGATGAATTTAAATTATGTAGAGGTACTTCGTGATGTTGGACCACATTTCTCTGTAAACCGTATGCTCTCTCACGAGTGCTACAAACAGCGTATGGAACGTGGACTTACATTCCTTGAGTTCAACTATATGATCATGCAGAGCTACGACTTCTACATGCTGTATCAGAAATACGGCTGCACCATGCAGTTCGGCGGTGATGACCAGTGGGCAAATATGCTTGGCGGTACAGAGCTGATCCGTCGTAAACTTGGAAAAGACGCTTACGCCATGACGATCACACTTCTTCTGAACTCCGAAGGTAAGAAGATGGGTAAAAACACAGTCCGGTGCTGTATGGCTTGACCCGGAGAAGACTTCTCCTTTCGTATTTCTATCAGTACTGGAGAAATGTGGATGATGCAGATGTTATCAAATGTATGCGTCTCCTTACCTTCCTTCCGTTAGAAGAAATCGATGAGATGGCGAAATGGGAAGGAAGCCAGTTGAATAAAGCAAAAAGAAAATCCTTGCATACGAGCTGACAAATCTGGTTCATGGCGAAGAGGAAGCAAAGAAAGCGCAGGAAGGCGCAAGAGCACTTTTTGCAGGCGGCGCTGACACAGCACACATGCCGACAACTGAGCTTGCAGACGAAGACTTCTCAGAAGAAGGAACAATCGACCTGATCTCCATCTTGTAAAAGCAGGAATGGTTCCAACACGTTCCGAGGGACGTCGTGCCATTGAACAGGGCGGTGTTTCCATTGACGGTGAGAAGATCACAGATGTGAAATACACAGTTGCCAAAGATGCACTTACAGGTGAAGGTGTAGTGCTGAAAAAAGGCAAAAAGAAATTCAATAAAGTTCTGGCAAAATAAAAAATTCATTATAGAAATATCGGCGGATACTGCTGAACCGGTACCGTCGATTTCAGGAGGAAAAGATTATGAAGAAATACGGAGTAAACGAACTTCGTCAGATGTTCCTGGACTTCATGGAGAGCAAAGGACATCTGGTAATGAAAAGCTTTTCCCTGGTACCACAGGGAGATAAGAGTCTTCTGCTGATCAACGCAGGTATGGCTCCGCTGAAACCATATTTTACAGGTGCTGAAATCCCGCCAAGAACAAGAGTAAGTACCTGCCAGAAATGTATCCGTACAGGTGATATCGAGAATGTAGGTAAAACTGCACGTCACGGTACATTCTTTGAGATGCTTGGTAACTTCTCCTTTGGTGATTATTTTAAGACAGAAGCCATTCACTGGTCCTGGGAATTCCTCACAGAGGTAGTAGGACTGGATGCAAACCGTCTGTATCCTTCCGTATATCTGGAAGATGATGAAGCATTTTGACATCTGGAACAAAAGAAAATCGGAATCCCCTGCTGACAGAATTTTTCCGTTTTGGAAAAGAAGATAACTTCTGGGAGCATGGCGCAGGTCCCTGTGGTCCATGTTCAGAGATCTACTATGACCGTGGAGAGAAATACGGGCTGCGGGAAACCTGGCTGTACAGTAGGCTGTGACTGCGACCGTTACATGGAAGTATGGAACAACGTATTTACCCAGTTTGAGAACGATGGAAACGGAAATTATACAACACTGAAACAGAAGAACATTGATACAGGTATGGGTCTGGAACGTCTGGCAGTTGTTGTGCAGGACGTAGATTCCATCTTCGATGTAGATACTATCTGCGCACTGCGTAACCTGGTATGTAAGATCTCCGGAAAAGAATACGAGAAGAATTATAATGATGACGTATCCATCCGTCTGATCACAGACCATATCCGTTCTGCAACATTTTATGATCTCCGACGGTATCATGCCTACAAACGAGGCCGCGGTTATGTACTCCGCCGTCTGATCCGTCGTGCAGCACGTCACGGACGTCTTCTTGGAATCGAGGCACCTTCCTTGCAAAATTAAGTGAAGAAGTGATCAATGGTTCCAAAGCAGGATATCCGGAGCTGGAAGAGAAGAAAGAATTTATCTTTAAAGTTCTCACAAATGAAGAAAACCAGTTCAACAAGACCATTGACCAGGGTCTTCGTATCCTTGGAGAGATGGAAGATGAGATGAAAGCAGCAGGAGAGAAAACACTTTCCGGCGAAAATGCATTCAAATTATATGATACTTACGGATTCCCGATGGATCTTACAAAAGAGATCCTTGAGGAAAAAGGATATGATATTGATGAAGCTGGCTTCCAGAAATGCATGGAAGAGCAGAGAAACAAAGCCCGTTCTGCACGTGAAGTGACAAACTATATGGGTGCTGACGCAACTGTATATGATGATATTGATGTAAATGTTACAACAGAATTCGTAGGATACGATCATCTTACCTTTGATTCCAAAGTAACAGTCCTTACAACAGAGACAGAGATCGTAAACTCCCTGATGGAAGGACAGAAAGGAACTGTCTTTACAGAGCAGACGCCATTCTACGCAACTATGGGTGGACAGGTCGGAGATACAGGTGTGATCGAAACTGCAAACGGTAAGTTCGTAGTAGAAGACACCATCAAGCTTCGCGGCGGTAAATTCGGACATGTAGGTCATATGGAATCCGGTATGATCTCCACAGGCGAAACAGTTTCCCTGAAAGTGGACGAAGCTGCAAGAAGAGATACAGAGAAGAACCACAGTGCAACACATCTTCTTCAGAAAGCATTAAAGACAGTTCTTGGAAGTCATGTAGAACAGAAGGGTTCTCTGGTAACACCGGACAGACTTCGTTTCGACTTTGCTCATTTCCAGGCTATGACAGCTGAT
>ENA-OQAX01000372-OQAX01000372.1-human-gut-metagenome-genome-assembly--contig:-NODE-372-length-10704-cov-5.426019_pt1 | contig 10704 bp, 22 predicted proteins | sample MGYA00242741_ERZ504539 | MGnify/ENA primary metagenome ERZ504539 (study PRJEB26092, sample SAMD00036277) | human gut metagenome | host: Homo sapiens | study: EMG produced TPA metagenomics assembly of... | reverse complement strand
GCCTGGAAGCCGCCGAAAAGAACATGGAGGGCAAAAAGATCAAAGTGGAGGATATCCCCACCGACGAGATCTGCGAAAATGCGGCCGCCCCATGGTGATCAAAAGCGGGCGGTACGGCAAGTTTGTGGCGTGTTCCGGATTTCCGGAGTGCCGCAACGCCCACCCCATTGTAAAGGATACCGGCGGCCTGTGCCCGCTGTGCGGCGGCCATATGCTGCTGCGCAAAAGCGCCAAGGGCCGCGTGTATTACGGCTGCAGCAACTACCCCACCTGCAACTTTATGACATGGGATGAACCCGTGCCGGAAACCTGCCCCCACTGCGGCAAAACGCTGTTCAAGCGCCGCGGCCAGCTGTACTGCGCCAAAGAGGGCTGCGGGTTTGTGAAGAATATCGAAAAGACAAACGCGGAGAAATAACGCATGCAAATTAAAATCATCGGTGCCGGGCTGGCCGGGTGTGAAGCCGCCCTTTGGCTGGCGGACCACGGCGTGCAGGTGGACCTGTACGAGCAAAAGCCGGTCAAGTTTTCGCCAGCGCACAAAAGTGCAGGCTTTGCGGAGCTGATCTGCTCCAACTCCCTCAAGGCGGAACGGCCGGATTCGGCTTCCGGCCTGCTGAAAATTGAAATGCGCATGATGGGGTCCCACCTGCTGGATGCTGCCGAGACCGCCCGCGTGGCGGCTGGCGGTGCACTGGCGGTGGACCGTGATGTGTTTTCCACCGCCGTGACGGAAATGGTGGAAAAGAATTCGGGCATTACCGTTCACCGCGAGGAAGTGACCGCGCTGGACGAAAGCGTTCCGGTGCTGGTGGCTTCCGGCCCGCTGACCGAGGGTGCGCTGGCGGAGCAGATTGCCGCGCTGACCGGCAGCCACCGGCTGAGCTTTTTTTGACGCGGTGGCTCCCATTGTGAGCGCCGAAAGCCTGGATATGGAAAAGATCTTTGCGGCGTCCCGCTACGGGCGCGGTGAAGCCGATTACCTGAACTGCCCATTCAACAAATTGGAATATGAAGCGTTTTTATAACGAATTGTTGAATGCGGAGCGTGCCCCTCTGCATGACTTTGATGGGGAGCTGACGGTGTACGAAGGCTGTATGCCTATTGAGGTGATGGCGGGCCGCGGGGCGGATACCATGCGCTATGGCCCGCTGCGCCCGGTGGGCCTGCGAGACCCGCGCACCGGCCACCGCCCCTGGGCCAACGTACAGCTGCGCGCCGAAAACACCGCCCGCACGCTGTACAATATCGTTGGTTTCCAGACCAATTTGAAATGGGGCGAGCAGAAGCGCGTTTTTTCGATGATTCCCGGCCTGGAACATGCAGAGTTCATCCGCTATGGCGTGATGCACCGCAATACCTTTTTGGAAAGCCCGGCGGTGCTGACCAAGGGGCTCTACCTGAAAGAGCACCCCAACGTGTTTTTGCCGGGCAGATCACCGGGTTTGAGGGCTATATGGAAAGCGCGGCTTCCGGCCTGCTGGCAGCGCGCAATTTGTACGCCCGTTTGCAGGGCAGAGAGCTGCCGCCCCCGCCGACCACAACGATGTGTGGCGCACTGATCGATTATATCACCACCCCCAACAAGGACTTCCAGCCCATGGGTGCCAACATGGGCATTCTGCCGCGCACCGAGGAGATTGACACCATCCGGGATAAGCGCGAACGGTATATGGCACTTTCTGATGCTGCACAGGCCGCTATGCGGGCATGGGCAGCCGAAGCGGAACACTGAGGTGGATTATGAAAATTTTACTGGACGCAATGGGTGGCGATAACGCCCCGAAATCGACCGTACAGGGCGCAGCCGATGCGGTAAAAGAGTTTGGTGATGGCATGACCCTGGCCCTGCTGGGTGATGAAGCCAAGATCAAGGCCGCTGCCCAGGAGCTTAGCGTGGACCTGACCCCCTTTGAGCTGATTCACTGCACCGAGGATGTGGATATGCACGATGACCCGGTCAAGGCCGTGCGCCACAAAACGGATTCCAGCCTGGTCAAAGGCCTGACGATGCTGAAAAACGGCGAGGCGGATGCCTTTGTTTCCGCCGGTTCCACCGGCGCGCTGCATGTGGGCACCAGTTTGATCGTGCGCACCGTCAAGGGGGTCAAGCGCCCGGCGCTGGCTACCTGCATGCCGGGCAAAAAGCAGCCGTTTTTGCTGCTGGACTGCGGCGCAAACGCCGAATGCCGTGCCGAGATGCTGAATGCCTTTGGCACCATGGGCAGCGTGTACATGAATAAGGTCATGGGCCGCAAGGACCCCGCCGTCGCGCTGGTGAACAACGGCGCCGAGGACACCAAGGGCACCCCGATGTACCGCGAAGCCCACGGCCTGCTGAAAGCAAACCCGGCCATCCGCTTTGTGGGCAACATTGAGCCGCGTGATATTATGGCTGGTGAGGTGGACGTTATCTCTGCGACGGCTTTGTGGGCAATGTGGTGCTGAAGCTGACCGAGGGTGTGGCAGGTACTTTGCTGGGCATGCTGAAAGACATCTTTATGCAGAGCATTGTGACCAAGCTGTGCTACCTTGGCGTAAAAGGCGGGCTGCGCAATCTGAAGCACATGATGGACTCTGAGGAGATCGGCGGCGCACCGCTGCTGGGCGCGGCAAAGCCGGTCATCAAGGCACACGGTTCCAGCAAGGCCAAGGGCATCAAGAACGCCATCCGCCAGGCAAAGCTGTGTGTTGCCAATGACCTGTGCGGCACCATGCAGAGCGCCCTGGCCGAAGTAGCCGCCAAGGCCGCAGCAGAAAAGACAGACGCGGAATAAAACGGCATATCGTGCGAAAATTGAAATGTTATGCCCGCCCATTGGAAATGGCCGGTACCAAAATATAGGCAGCGGGCGCACAATGTGCGCCCCTACGGGATAGCCGCAAAACCAAAGCCCATTGCAGGGGCGGGCATTGCCCGCCCGGCCTGCAAAATATCCCGATATACAATCGCAAAACAGAGAGAACGAAAGGTAAGGCAATCTTATGACCACGCGTACCCCTGAGGAATTGGAAGAAAAGCTGCATTACCATTTTAAGAATAAAGAACTGCTCATCACGGCGCTGACCCACAGCTCTTACGCCAACGAGAGCAAAACCCCTACGCTGTATAACGAGCGGCTGGAATTTTTGGGCGACAGTGTGCTGTCCGTTGTGGTGGCAAACTATCTGTTCCACCATTCCACCCGCCCGGAGGGCGAACTGTCCCGCATGCGCGCTTCGCTGGTCAGCGAGGACGCGCTGTTCCAGTTTGCGCAGGAGATCGACCTGGGCTCTTACCTGCGGCTGGGCCGCGGCGAGGAGCTGGGCGGCGGGCGCTGCCGCCCCAGCGTGGTTTCGGATGCGTTTTGAAGCCACCATTGCCGCTTTGTTCCTGGACGGCGGCATTGAAACCGCCCGCAACTTTATCCTGCCGTTCATCACGGAGGGCAAAACCGCCGAGGATGACCACAAGACCGCCCTGCAGGAAGTGGTGCAGAAACACCCGGACGACCGCTTGACCTACACCGTGACAGGGGAATCCGGCCCGGCGCATGATAAGCGGTTCCAGGTTACTGTGGCGCTGAACGGCAAGGCGCTGGCTGTGGGCGAAGGCCGCAGCAAAAAGGCTGCGGAACAGCAGGCTGCCAAAGCGGCGCTGACCAAGCTGGAACAGCAGGCATAAAAAAGGGGCATCTATGCGCTTAAAAGAACTTGAGATACAGGGCTTCAAGTCCTTCCCGGATAAAACGCGGATCACCATTGGCGAAGGCATTACCGGTGTTGTGGGGCCGAACGGCTCCGGCAAAAGCAACATTTCGGATTCCATCCGGTGGGTTCTGGGCGAAACCAGCTCCAAACAGCTGCGCGGTGCGGGCAAGATGGAGGACGTTATTTTTGGCGGCACCCAGACCCGCGGCGCAATGGGCTATGCGGCGGTATCGCTGACCATTGATAACTCCGATCATGGGCTGGAAATGGACGCGGACGAAGTAACCATTGGCCGCCGCTATTACCGCAGCGGGGAGAGCGAGTATACCATCAACGGCCAGAGCGTACGCTTAAAAGATGTGTACGAGCTGCTGCTGGATACCGGCCTTGGGCGCGATGGCTACGCCATTGTGGGTCAGGGGCGCATTGCGGAGATCGTTGGTGCAAAATCCACCGAGCGGCGCGAGATTTTTGAGGAAGCATCTGGCATTGCCAAATACCGCTACCGCAAAAATGAAGCCGAACGCCGCCTGGCCGCGGCGGAGGGCAATCTGGAACGCCTGCGGGATATTCTGGGGGAGCTGGAAAAGCGGGTTGGACCCCTGAAACGCGACAGCGAAAAGGCGGAGCAGTTCCTGGCATATTCCGAGACTCGCAAGGGGCTGGAAATTACCCTGTGGGTGGATTCAATCCGCCGCGCACAGGATATGGTGCGGGACCAGCAGCGCAAGTATGAGGCGGCGGAAAGCGACTATGCACGCATTTCCCGCCAGCTGGATGAATTTGACACCCGCACCGAAGCCTGCGCGCCGAAGCCCAGCAGCTGATGCTGCAGGTGGAGGAAGCGAACGCTGAGATCCGCACCATTACCGAGCAGAACGCCGGGAGCGAAAGCCAGCTGGCAGTTTTGCAGAACGAAACTGAACACGCGAACGAGCAGATCCGCAGCGCCAGCGATGAGCTGACCCGCGCCGGGGAAGGCGCAAAGGGGATTGCGCAGGAAGCGGACGAGCACAAAGCGGAAATCACCCAGCTGCAAACCGTGCTGCAAAATCTGGATGCCGAGGCGGACAAGCTGCGCCAGCAGCTGAACACGCTGGAACAGCAGGCGCTGCAAAGCGGTGAGCGGCGGGAGATCGTGAGCGCCGCCATGGCCCGCATGCAGCAGAATGCACTGCCCTGCAGGTGCGGGGTGCGGGGCTGCAATCCGCCGTGGAAGCGGCCCGCGCCCAGCTGAACGGCCTGAAAACCAGGAAGCCGCCGCGGGTGATGTGGCACAAAAACTGACCGAGGAACGGGACGCTGCTGCCGAGCACCTGAAAGAGTGCGAGGAAGCCGTGACCCGCAACGATAACATCCGCTCCGGCTTAAAGCTCAAGCTGGAAAGCCGTCGCCGCCAGCAGGCGGAAGCCGCTGAAGCTTTGCAGAAGGCCGCAACGGATAAAAACAACACCGCCCAGCGCATCCGCATTCTGGAGGATCTGGAACGCAACATGGACGGTTATCAGCAGAGCGTAAAAGCCGTTATGCGCGCCGCGGGCGGTGGGCGGCTGCGGGGCATCATCGGTCCGGTGGCCGGTATCCTGAGCGTGCGCAAGGGGTACGAAATCGCGATTGAAACGGCACTTGGCTTTGCGCTGCAGAACATTGTGGTGCAGGACCAAGCTGCGCCCGCGCGGCCATCACCTTTTTGAAGGAAGAACGCGCCGGACGCGCAACCTTCCTGCCGCTGGATACCGTGCAGGGCAGCCGATTCAATGGCCGCCTGACCGGTACGGCGGAGGTGGCCGCCGACCTGGTGGAGACCGCCCCCCAGTACCAGCATATTATTGATAACCTGCTGGGCCGCATTATTGTGGTGGAGGATCTGGGCGAAGCGTCGGTGGTGGCCAAAAATCTTGGCTACCGCAACCGCATTGTCACAATGGACGGCCAGGTCATCAACGCAGGCGGTTCCTTTACCGGCGGTTCCACCGCGCGCAGCGTGGGTGTGTTCAGCCGCAAGCAGGAACTGGACGAACTGCGTGCCAAGGTGCTGAAACTGGACGAGCGCCGCGCAGCAGCCGAAAGGAAGCCGCCGCCCGCAAAGCGGAGGTGGATAACCTGACCGCCCAGCTGGCCGGTGCCGAGAGCGAGGGCATGACCGCCGCTGCGGCCCGCCTGAAAGCCGAGATGGAGCTGGATCAGCTGAACACCGCGCTGGAAGAGGGCAAGAATGCTGCCGCCCACCGCGGGCAGGAGATCGCCGCGCTGGAACAGCAGCTGCGGGAGAACACTGCGGCCGCCGCCCAGGCAGAAAACGCCCGCAAACAGGCGGAAGCCGAGATTGAAACGCACCGCAAAGAGCTGGAAAGCCTGGGCGCTTCCACCAGCGATGTGACCCGCCAGCGAGAGGAAGCATCGCAGAAACTTTCGGATAACCGAATGCAGAAGCTGCGCACCGAGAAGGACCTGAGCCTGCACGAAGCAGCGCTGGAAACCCTGAAAGGCCGCAGCGGCGAAGCCGAAGCCCGCGTGCGGGAACTGCAGGCCAATGTGGCCGCCGCCAAAGAGCGCATTGCCGCCAATGAGCTGCGCGCCAATGAAATCAAGCGCGCCAGCGAAGAAAACAAACAGAAGATTACCGCGGCGGAGGAAAGCATCCGCAAGGCTAATGCCGAGCGCATGGAAAAGGAAGCCGCTGTGACCCGCCTGACCCAGGAAAACCGCACCCTGACCGATGAGCGCGAACGGATGAGCGGCGAGATGGCCCGCCTAGCCGAGCGCAAGACCGCGGCGGAAACTGAGCTGAATACCACTGCATCCAAGCTGTGGGAGGAATACCAGCTGACCGAAGCCGAGGCGGAAAAGCTCTGTGTACCCTTTGCCAATGTGGCAGACCTGCGCCGCCAGGTGGCCGAAAGTGCGCGGCAAGATCCGCGCGCTGGGCAACGTGAATGTGGGCGCGATCGAAGAGTACAAGGAAGTTAAAGAACGGTACGACTTCATGAAAGCACAGGTCACCGATGTGGAGAAATCCCGCGCGGAGCTGAACCGAATGATTGCCGAGCTGTGCAGCGAAATGCAGGAGATGTTCACCGCCAGCTTTAAGGAGATCAACCGCAACTTCGGTGCGATCTTCCGCGAGCTGTTCGGCGGCGGTTCGGCGAGGCTCTATCTTTCGGATGAGAGCGATGTGCTGAACTCCGGCATTGAAATTCAGGTTTCGCCCCCCGGCAAGGTCATCAAAAACCTGTCGGCTCTGTCCGGCGGCGAACAGGCGCTGGTGGCCATCAGCATTTATTTTGCCATTCTGGCCGTCAACCCGTCGCCGTTCTGCATCCTGGACGAAATTGAAGCTGCACTGGACGATGTGAACGTTACGCGCTATGCGCAGTATCTGCGCCGCATGACCGAACGCACCCAGTTCATCGTTATCACCCACCGCCGCGGCACCATGGAAGCAGCTGATGTGCTGTACGGCGTGACCATGCAGGAGGATGGTGTTTCCAAGATCCTGCGCCTTGACCTTGAAAAACGTTTCCGCTGATCTGATCAGTTAATTCAAAGGAGGAACCGCCATGGGATTCTTCGATATTTTTAAGAAAAAGAAGAAAATGAGCGATGGCCTGGAAAAAACCAGAACGGACTTTTTCCAGAACATCGTTAACACCTTGACCAGCTCTGTTATTGATGATGACCTGTATAATGATTTGGAAGAGCAGCTGATTCTGGCCGATGTCGGCCCCAGCTGCGCGGTGCGTTTGGTGGACGAGCTGCGCGATGAGGTAGAGATCAACGGCCTGCATACCGGCCAGGAAGCGCTGGATGCCCTGCGCGATATCATCCGCCGCGAGGTAAGCCCCAAAACTGACCTGGACCTGAGCGGCAAACCGGCGGTTATTCTGGTTGTGGGCGTGAACGGCGTGGGCAAAACCACCACCATTGCCAAGCTGGCTTATCTGTACAAGGATCTGGGCAAGCGGGTCATGCTGGCGGCAGGCGATACCTTCCGCGCAGCGGCCAGCGAACAGCTGGAAACCTGGGCCGACCGTGCCGGGGTTCCGCTGGTCAAGGCGGGCGAGGGCGCTGACCCCGCAGCCGTGATTTTTGATGCGGTCAAATCCGCCACGGCCCGCGGCTATGATATGGTCATTGCCGATACCGCAGGCCGCCTGCACAACAAAAAAGGGCCTGATGGATGAGCTGGCAAAGATCAGCCGCAGCGTGAAAAAGGCCAGCCCGGATGCCAGCCTGGAAGTGCTGCTGGTGCTGGATGCCATTACCGGCCAGAACGCCATCAGCCAGGCGCAGGAGTTCTGCCGCGCCGCCGGTGCCACCGCGTTGTGCTGACCAAGCTGGACGGCACCCCCAAGGGTGGCTGCATCATCGGTGTGCACGAAAAGCTGGGCCTGCCCATCCGTTTTGTGGGCGTGGGGGAAAAGATCGACGACCTGATCTTCTTCTCCGCCACCGATTTTGCCGAAGCCCTGCTGCCGGAGGTTCCGCAGCATAAAAAGAGGAAACGGAGCAGGCAGGGGAGGAACAGACATGATCGTTTGTGCAGCTACCAACAATGCGGGCAAGCTGAAAGAGCTGCGCCGCATCCTGACCCGCTGCGGCCACGAGGTAAAAAGCCTGCGGGAACTGGGTGTAACCCTGGACCCGGAGGAGACCGGAACCACCTTTGCGGAAAACGCAAAGATTAAGGCCGAAGCCTTTTGCAAGGCAACCGGCCTGCCCACCGTGGCGGATGATTCCGGCCTGTGCGTGGATGCCTGAACGGGGCACCCGGCGTGTACAGCGCACGCTATGCGGGTGAGCACGGCAACGATGCCGCCAACAACGAAAAGCTGATGGCAGAGATGCAGAATGTGCCGGTGGGACAGCGCGCCGCCAAGTTCGTTTCGGCGGTCTGCCTGATCCTGCCGGATGGGCGGGAGCTGGTTGTGACCGGCGAATGCCCCGGCAGTGTGGCCCTGACCCCGGCGGGCGATAACGGTTTTGGGTATGACCCGCTGTTTGTCCCCGATGACGTCGGCCTGCCCGGCGGCGGCACGGTACCCAACACTGCACACCGCACCTATGCCGAGCTGGCCGATGCCGAAAAAGACGCCATCAGCCACCGCGGCCGCGCCATGGAAAAGCTGGAAGCCGAGCTCGCCGCATTTTTGGGCGAATGAGCCGCAGAGAAAAACTGAATAGAACGATTTGATTTTGACTGAACAATAAGGAGCGAACAATGTCTTTGACAAGCAAACAGCGCGCCGCACTGCGCGGCATGGCTAACACCATGGAGCCGGTTTTCCAGATCGGCAAGGGCGAAATTGATGAAACGCTGATCAAGGGCGTGGATGACTGCATCAAAGCCCGCGAGCTGATCAAGCTGAAGGTGCTGGAAAACAGCGAGTATGATGCCCGCGAGGCTGCCGACATCCTGTGCGAAGCCATCCATGCAGAGTGCGTGCAGGTGATTGGCCGCAAGTTTGTGCTGTTCCGCAAAAAGCCGAAGGAATCTGCTTATGCGGAACTGCTGAAAAAGTAAGATGAAAGCACTGCTATTTGGCGGCACATTTGACCCGCCCCACGCCGGGCACATGAACAACCTGCGGGCCGCCATGCAGGCGGTGCAGCCGGATGTGGTGCTGGTTATGCCGGCGGGCATCCCACCCCACAAGCACGCCAGCGCAACGCCGGGCGAACTGCGCCTTGCCATGTGCGAATGCTTTAAGGCGCTTGGCCCCCAGGTGCAGGTGAGCCAGTGGGAAGTGGACCGCGCGGGCCGCAGCTATACCTATAATACCGTCAGCATGCTGCAGGAAAAGTATCCCGGCGCTCAGCTGTATATGACAATTGGCAGCGATATGCTGGAAACATTTGATGAATGGTACCGCTGGCGGGAAATTTTGGCTATGGTCACCCTGGTGGTGCAAAGCCGGGAACCCGGCGATGGCGACGCTCTGCGTGCAGCAGCCCAAAAGCTGGAAGAAGCAGGCGGGAAGATCATGTTTGCGGATGCCCCGGTGCTGGAGTGTGCCTCCAGCGATATCCGCGCAGGAAAGTATCCCCCTGCCCGGCTGAAGGAGCTACTGCCCCCGCCGGTGGCGGATGTGATACACCGGAACGGGCTGTACGGCGGGCTGATTTGAAGCCATAGATAGGGTACAATAAAATAGGGAAAGGATGCGGATCTTGATGACAGTGGACGAAGCAAAAGCGCTGGTAAAAAGCCGTTTGAGCGAAAAGCGTTACAAGCACACCATAAATGTAAAAAAAAAATGGCAGTCAAGCTGGCAAAACGCTATGGCGCGGATGAGGAAAAGGCCGCATTAGCGGCACTTTTGCACGACAGCGCGAAAGAACTGCCCAAGGCAGAGATGTTGCAGATTTTTGCTGATAATGCTATAATAGCTAAAAATGCCGCCAAGCGCCCTGCGCCGGTGTGGCATGGGTACGCGGCCTCGGTTTTGTGCCAGACACAGTGGGGAGTGACGGACCCGGAAATTTTTATCTGCCATTGAGTGCCATACCACCGGCAAACGGAACATGAGCCTGTTGGACAAGATTATTTACATGGCGGATATGACCAGTGCCGAACGGGATTACCCCGGTGTGGAGGCGCTGCGTGCCGAGGAAATGCAGAACCTGGACTTGGCGCTGTGCCATGCACTGGAACAAAGCATTGCCTTTGTGCGCGAAAAAAGGCAACCCACTGGACCCCGATACCGTTGCCGCACTGGATGATGCCCGCGCGGCCTGCACCCGATAAAGGGGCAGGCACTGCCTTTTGCGGGTGTGCCGTAACCGAATAAGATGAAAGACCAGTTCCCATCGTTTGAATAAAAGGGAGGAACGTTATGAGCGAGATCCGCAGGGTAAACACCGGCGATGCGCCGCGCAATGTCTACCATGCTGGTGACGCGCCGCGCACGGTGAACACCGGGCGACTGTGAAAACAGGCAGTGCGCTGAATCAGGATGAGTACGAAGCTGCCCGCCGCCGTGCACAGCAGCTTGCCGCCAATAACACCCGCC
>ENA-OQAX01000371-OQAX01000371.1-human-gut-metagenome-genome-assembly--contig:-NODE-371-length-10731-cov-1.483497_pt1 | contig 10731 bp, 15 predicted proteins | sample MGYA00242741_ERZ504539 | MGnify/ENA primary metagenome ERZ504539 (study PRJEB26092, sample SAMD00036277) | human gut metagenome | host: Homo sapiens | study: EMG produced TPA metagenomics assembly of... | reverse complement strand
GGTATGAATAAAAAAATTAGCATGGCAATTGCCGTTTCTAGCAATTCTGATAATAGGAACAATTATTATTCTAAAAAAGCAAGCCCCTTTCCGTACGGATGAAGGCTTTGTATTCGGTACAGTATACAAAATCACCTACCAGCCGAAGATAATCTGAAAGAAGAAATAGAAACTGAACTGAAGAAAGTGGACAACTCCCTCTCTCCTTTCAATCCGAATTCCGTAATCACCCGCGTAAACCACAATGAAAAGACGGAAGTTGACAGTTTTTTCGTACATGTATTCCATCTCTCAAAGAAAATATCCGATGAAACCCATGGAGCCTTTGATATCACCGTCGCACCTTTGGTAAATGCATGGGGATTCGGATTCAAAAAATCTACAGGAGTGGATTCACTGATAGTGGACAGCTTACGCCAAATGATAGGATATCAAAAATAGATTTACAGAACAACCGGATAATGAAAAAAGACCCTCGTATAATGCTGGATTGCAGCGCTATAGCCAAGGGATTCGGAGTAGATGCAGTAGCAAGGCTATTGGAACGTAAAGGGATAAAAAACTATATGGTAGATATAGGCGGTGAAGTAGTGGTAAGAGGCAAAAATTCCAAAATGAACGCTTGGCGTATCGGCATAAACAAACCTGTAGATGACTCCTTGTCAGTAAACCAGGAGTTACAGACTGTGCTTGCCATTAGTGATGTAGGTATGGCAACATCAGGGAATTATCGTAATTTCTATTACAAAGGTGGAAAGAAATATGCACATACCATAGACCCACGCACCGGATATCCAGTACAACATAGTATCCTGTCATCCACTGTCATTGCAAAAGATTGCGCCAGTGCCGATGCATACGCTACTGCTTTCATGGTGATGGGACTGGACTCAGCCAAAGCATTTTGTGAAGCACATCCTGAACTGGATGCTTATTTTATTTGCTCAGGCGAAGGAGATAAATATGAAACTTATTTTACAGACGGAATGAAGAAATTCATCATCAACGAGAAATAGACACCAAAGGAGCGTATCAAAATATCAAACAGCTACCATTCAAATGGAATGATACCGGAACTCACCACAGATTAATATCCATTCAACACAAAGCAGTTGGTTTCCAATAAAAATATCTATGGTGAGTTCCGACATTATTATCTGTAAAAAAACAGCATATTACTGAGCTTTCTGAAACTGCTCTATCAATAAAGTCAGATTAGCAGTAAATAAAACGCGCTGATATTGCCAACAAAAATGATTCCAAAAAAACTTACGAAATAACATAAAATTCCACCTTTACCCAAGAAAACGTTCGATGCGATCTGTCAACTTCAACACCACATAAACCCAAACCATATTCAATATCAAGGCTACAACAATATTTACAGGAGCATACTCCGAACGTAGGGAAAGCAACGTAGTAAACGCTCCCGCACCAGCCAATAACGGAAAAACCAAGGGGACTAAAGTCGCTTCCTTGATAGGACCTTGATTCTTGAATATCTCGATATCCAGAATCATTTCCAAAGACATGAGAAAAATAACAAAAGCACCCGCCACGGCAAACGAAGCAATATCAACTTGAAATAACTTCAGCATCATATCCCCTGCATAAAAGAAACCTATCAATAAAGCAAAAGAAATGCCGGTAGCTTTATTAGCATTGACATTTCTCCCTTTCTGCTTAAGATTCAATATAATAGGAATAGATCCGATAATATCAATGACAGCAAAAAGCACAATAAACGCACTTAAAAATTCTTGAAAATCAAATGATCCAAACATAAACTCCTCCTTTTTTTGAATGCAAATATATTTATTTTTTATACAGTCCGCAAGTATTCTGCTTTTAAACATTAGGAGACGGTAAGAAACAATAAAAAATAAAAAGTTCTTCCACCTATAAATAATAAATCTCGTTTTATCGTTACCTTTGTATGTTAAACTATAACTTAACGAACAACAGAACTTATGGAAATTACAATGTATGATACACTTTTACAACTCCCTCTCTTCCAGGGATTATGTAAAAATGACTTCACCAATATCATAGGCAAGGTAAAGCTACATTTTCGTAAATACAACGCCGATGATATCATTGTGGAACAAGGTGCACCTTGCACTCAATTAATCTTTCTCTTAAATGGGGAGATAATCTCCCAAACAACCGATAACCGACATTCATACGCCTTATTTGAAACTTTTGGAAGTCCTTTCGTTATAGAGCCCTATTCATTATTCGGCATGCAAACCAACTATACAGCGACTTACAAAGCACGTACAGATATTAACATAGTTACCATAGACAAGTTATTTGTATTGAATGAACTGAACAACTACGAAATCTTCCGCCTTAACTATCTAAATATTCTGAGTAATAGAGCACAAGTGGCATACGAAAAATTATGGAACAGCCACATAGGTAATACAGAAGAAAAATAACTGAATTTTTTTAGTGCTGCGCTCCATGAAGCCCGAAGGGAAAAAAATCCTTAAAATCAAAATGGAGGATTTGGCGAGTTTGATTGATGAGACACGAATCAATGTGTCAAAAGTGCTGAATGATTTACAGGAACAGGGATTGGTACAACTTAGCAGAAAGCAATCTCCATTCCGGCATTGGAAAAACTGACCGAAAAGAATAAATAATCAGGTAAAACCTCATAAAGATGAAAAGCACAGGCATTTCTGCTTGTGCTTTTTTATTTTTAACCTAACTATTTAATATACTTTGTTAAATAAGTAAATAGAATGAGGATAGTGATACTTTTTTTTTAGCAAATTTTGTAAGTCAAAATAAAAATAGTGCCATGACTGAAAATAAAAAATCCATTTTTAAAACCCTATAACACCCCTCATGACACGGCTCCGTTCCATCTTATCAAGATAGAACATTATGAACCTGCCTTGTTGGAAGGAATGAAAGAACAAAATGAGGAAATTGATGCAATTGTCAATAATCCCGAAGCACCGACTTTCCAAAATACCATTGTTGCTTTGGAAAAATCAGGTGCGTTGCTAGACCGCGTAACTACTGTTTTCGGCAATTTGATGAGTGCCGAGACCAGTGACGAGATGCAGGAATTGGCAGAAAAAATGATGCCCGTACTGTCCGAACACAGCAACAACATCAGTCTGAATGAAAAACTTTTTGCTCGTATAAAAGCCGTATACGAACAAAAAAGACCAGTTACAACTGAAAGGTGAAGACGCCCAACTGCTGCAAAAGACATACGATGGTTTGTAAGAAGCGGTGCCAACCTGACCGGTGAGGCAAAAGAAAAGTTCCGCCAACTGAATACCGAATTAAGCATATTGACCTTACGTTTTCTCAGAATCTGTTGAAAGAAACAAATAACTACGAATTGGCTTTGACGGAAAAACAATTGGAAGGATTACCCGAAAGTTCATTGGAAAGTTATGCTCAAACAGCAAAGGATAAGGGAAAAGAAGGCAGCATCATTACATTGGATGCTCCCAGTTTTGTTCCTTTCATGAAATATTGTGATGACCGTTCACTGCGCAGAGAAGTCTATATGGCTTATAATACCCAATGTACACACAATAACGAATACAACAATGTGGACATCATCAAGCAATTGGTAAACATTCGCATGGAACTGGCTCATTTACTAGGCTTCTCCACTTTTGCCGAGTATAAACTGAAAAAGCGCATGGCCGAAACGAGTGATGCCGTATACAAACTGCTCAACCAATTACTGGATGCCTATACCCCTGCCGCCCTAAAGGAAGTGGCAGAAGTTGAAGCATTGGCACGCGAAAATGGAAGGCAATGACTTCCAGCTGATGCCATGGGATTGGGCCTATTATTCAGAAAAGCTGAAAAATAAGAAATTCAATCTGAATGAAGAAGAGCTGCGTCCTTATTTTGAGCTGAGCCAAAGTAGAGAAAGGTGTATTCGGTCTGGCTACCCGTCTGTATGGCATCACATTTAAAGAAAATAAAGAAAATTCCGGTCTATCATCCCGATGTAAAAGCTTATGAAGTATTCGACAAAGACGGAAGTTTCCTGGCTGTACTTTATACAGATTTCCACCCCCGTGCCGGAAAACGTTCGGGCGCATGGATGACCAGCTATAAGGAGCAGTGGATAGAAAACGGAGTCAACAGCCGTCCCCACGTATCCGTTACCATGAACTCACCAAGCCATCGGCTGGGAAACCGGCATTGCTGACTTTCTCAGAAGTAAACACTTTTCTACACGAATTCGGACACGCCTTGCACGGAATGTTTCCAATACCACCTATTCAACCATGAGTGGTACCAGCGTATATTGGGATTTTGTGGAGCTTCCATCACAAATTATGGAAAATTTCGCCACAGAAAAAGAATTTCTCAATACATTCGCCAGACATTATCAAACGGGAGAACCCATCCTGCCGAACTGATCCAAAAATTGTAGATGCATCCAATTTCAATGTGGCCTATGCCTGCCTGCGTCAAGTAAGTTTCGGCTTGCTGGATATGGCATGGTACACCCGCCGGGAAACATTTGACGGAGATGTCCGCGCTTATGAAAAAGAAGCATGGAAAAAAGCGCAAGTACTGCCCGGAGTAGAAGACACCTGCATGTCCGTACAGTTCTCACATATTATGGCGGGGGGATATTCTGCCGGATACTACAGTTATAAATGGGCGGAAGTACTGGATGCGGATGCCTTCTCCTTATTCAAGGAAAAAGGAATCTTCAACCAGGAAGTCGCTGCTTCTTTTCGGGAGAATATTCTCTCGAAAGGAGGAACGGAACATCCGATGACCCTTTACAAACGCTTCCGTGGACAAGAACCCAGTATCCATGCCTTGCTGAAAAGAAATGGAATCATCAACTAAAAAAACCAAACAATATGAAACTAAAGTCTATTCTTTATATACTAATGCTACTCCCTTTCTTATGGAGTTGCAACAATGAAGACGATGTAGAGGAAATCTTTGCAAGCGGCACATGGCATGTAGTGGATTTCTATGGTAAAGCCAATTGGGACAAACGGAACGGAGAGCCCAAATACAATGCAATGGCACACAACCCGGATAAGACTATCGCAGCCGAAGGAAGAAAAGCCTTGGATATCATTCATGGTTTCAACATTACTTTCAAAGCGGATGGCACTTTTACAGGAAGCATACAAAACGGAACCATTGAAGGCACATGGCAAGCGGATGGAAAAGACCGGACAGTAAACATAAATTTTACCAAGACTCCATCTTCAACAAGCTATAATAACGAGTTCATAGAAGCATTGAATAATGCAATATTTTATCAAGGTGACAGCAATGTTTTTATTGCTAGCTCCCGAAGGGAAAAAAACTTATATTCAATTTGCACATAATAAGCAAGACTGAAATAATGGAAACGAAAGAAGAAAAACAACTCAAACTCGACAAACGATACATCCGCATGGCTAGTATTTGGGCGGAAAATTCATACTGTGAACGCCGTCAAGTAGGAGCATTTGATCGTAAAAAGACAAGATGATCATCTCCGACGGATATAACGGAACTCCTGCAGGATTCGAAAAATGTATGCGAAGATGACAACGGAGTCACCAAGCCTTACGTACTACACGCTGAAGCGAATGCTATCACCAAAATAGCACGAAGCAACAACAGCAGCGACGGAGCAACCATGTACGTCACCGCATCTCCTTGCATAGAATGTGCCAAACTCATCATCCAAGCAGGAATCAAACGTGTAGTTTACTCAGAAAAAATACCGTTTGGAAGACGGGCTTGATTTATTGAAACGCGCAAATATTGAAGTAATCTATATCAATCCCAATGAATAATAGCAAATAAAGATATGAGCAAACATCGAACATCCCGTTTTATGCCGGTAATCGTTGCGGTAAGCATCGTAGCCGGAATATTGATTGGAACTTTTTACGCCAACCACTTTTCAGGAAACAAATTAGGTATCATTAATACTTCATCCAACAAACTGAATGCATTATTGCGTATCATTGACGACCAATATGTAGATACAGTAAACATGGGTGAACTGGTGGAAGATGCTATGCCGCAAATTCTAGGCGAGCTGGACCCTCACTCTTCTTATATTCCGGCAAAAGACCTGGAAGCTGTAAATTCTGATTTAAAAGGGAGCTTCAGCGGAATTGGTATCCAGTTTACCATCCAGCAAGATACCATCCATGTAAACAGTGTCATCCAAGGCGGACCATCAGAAAAAGTGGGCCTAATGGCAGGAGACCGCATTATAGAAGTTGATGACAGTGCCTTTGTAGGAAAAATTGTCACCAACTATGAATCCATGAAAAGACTGAAAGGTCCCAAAGGCAGTGAGGTAAAACTTGGCGTTTTTCGTCCGGGAGAAAAAGAAACTTTACACTTCACCATTGTTCGTGGTGACATACCGGTAAAGAGTGTAGATGCCGCCTATATGCTGAATGACAAATTCGGTTACATAAAAGTAAACAAATTCGGTGAAACGACTTATCCCGAATTATTGATTTCATTAGCCAAGCTAAATCAGGCAAACTGCGAAGGAGTGGTCATCGACTTACGCGGTAATACCGGTGGATATATGGGTGCAGCAATTCAGATGGTAAACGAATTCTTACCCAAAAACAGACTCATCGTTTATACACAGGGACGCAAGTCTCCACGCGAGAACTATACATCCAACGGAACCGGAAGCAGCCAGAAAATGCCCATTGTCGTATTGATGGACGAAGGTTCGGCTTCTGCCAGCGAAATTTTTGCCGGAGCTATCCAAGACAATGACCGGGGGACAATCATCGGGCGCCGCTCTTTCGGAAAAGGGCTGGTACAACAACCTATCGACTTCAGCGATGGTTCAGCCATCCGTCTCGACTAACTTGCCCGTTACTATACTCCGTCAGGCGCTGCATACAGAAACCGTATGTAAAAGGTAATGACGCAAATTATGAAATGGATATCCTGACCCGTTACGAACACGGAGAATTTTTCTCACAAGACAGTATCAAGCAGGATCAAAGCCAAATCTTTGAAACTTCTTTAGGCCGTCCTGTATATGGAGGTGGAGGTATTATGCCCGATATCTTTGTACCGCAGGATACTACCGGTGTGACTTCCTATTATCGTATGTCCGTTAACCGCGGACTAACCATCCAGTTTGCTTTCCAGTATACGGACAACCACCGTGCCGAAATGCAAAAATATGAAACAGAAGAAAGCCTGTTGCAATATTTGAAACATCAGAACATTTTGGAACAATTCGCCCGTTTCGCTGAGAACAAAGGGCTAAAACGTCGCAACATATTGATGTATAAATCACAGAAACTGTTTGAAACAAATTTATACGGAAACATCATTTATAACATGCTGGGCATGGAAGCTTATATAGAATACTTGAACAAGAGCGACAGACTGTCCTCAAAGCATTGGAAGTATTGGATAAAGGTGAATCATTTCCCAAAGCTCCCGAACAACCCATAGAACCGAAAGTAAGCGATGAAGGAACTAAAAAAAACAACTGCGCAAGCAGATAGCGCAAGAAAAGCGCCGTCACGGCATCACCGAATTAATAACGAAGTCCGCTGCTTTGCTTGAGAAACTGGAACAGCATCCCAAGTTTGCATCGGCCCGTACCGTTTTGCTCTATTATTCATTGGATGATGAAGTACAGACACATGACTTCGTTGAAAAATGGCACCGGCAGAAAACAGTTTTGCTGCCGGTAGTCAAAGGAGATGAGTTGGAACTTCGTATTTATACAGGCAGGCAAAACCTGAAAACCGGTGAGGCTTATCACATAGAGGAACCGACGGGAGAAGCATTTACAGCGTATGAGAAGATAGACCTCGCCATTATACCGGGTGTTTCTTTTGATGCCCAAGGCAACCGATTGGGAAGAGGAAAAGGATATTATGACAAATTACTGCCTCTTCTTCATTCCTATAATATAGGTATATGTTATAACTTTCAAGTAAACGAAAAGCTGCCTGTCGAACCTTTCGACCGGAGAATGGATGAAGTCTGGACTGAGAATGGAATATTGAAATAGAATCTATCGTGATACGAACTGTTCCATAAGCTACTCTTACACATTACACTTCTTCAAGTGCGGACTTTACGAGAAAGATAAGAAAAATCCGTCAAAATCCGCACCTGACAAGAAGTAATTGCAGGAAACTTCGGGGATACCAAAGAAACAGCAGAAGACCATCCTGTCAACGGAAAATAATATTGACTATCACTTGTGCGCCGACCTGCTTATTCAGATTTTTCACCAATAAATCACGCCCCATCATCAACTCTTGACGAAGCACGGATGAAGTGAGATGTACATAAAGAATTTGATTCTTAATATAAAGATTACTCGTATATTTAGTAATGGCAGGTCCCACCACATCTTCCATGCCTGTATCAGACGATACTCGTTCAGTGGCGCCTCCAAAGCATTCTGCCGGAAGAATTTCCGAATCATTTCCCCTACTTTGTTCCGCATCATTACGTTTCATTCAGCCATTTCCTTTCTTTCTGTCACTTCTCCATCTTCTACAGCAAAGACTTTGTATTCTCTTTCTATCTTCTTCAATATTTTTATCCAAATGATCCCGATTGGTATCCGTAATGAAATCTGCCCGAAACGATCTCCGGCTACCAGTTTTTACAATCTGTTCCACACGAAAAGCATCCAGTTTATCAAAAATATCATCCAACAACAATAAAGGAGTAGTATTGCCGCCCGTTTTCTTCAAAAAGTCAAACTGAGCTAATTTCAAGGCGATAAGATAAGTTTTGTTTTGTCCTTGTGACCCCTCCCGCTTTATCGGAAAATCCCCCAACTGCATAATCAAGTCATCTTTATGAACTCCCTTCAACGAATATCCCATTACACGGTCGCGCCGACGGCTCTCCTTGATAATAATCCAGCAATCCCCCCACTCATAGCATGAGATTCATACGCCAGATTCACTTTCTCTTTATCTTGAGAGATATAAGAATAAAAAAGACTGGAAAGTAGGTATAAACTCAGCAATAAACTCACTACGCTTCTTAAAGACGACCTCACCCGCAGATGCCATCATCTCCTCCCATACCAGCATTAATTCCTCATCGAATTCCTGTTCCGATTTCAACAAAGCATTACGCTGCGTCAAATGCTTTTATTTATAACGTATCAGCGCATCCAAATATTCCTTATCATATTGCGATATCACCACATCCATAAAACGACGGCGCCCGTCACTACCTCCTGCAATCAGCTCCGCATCAGCAGGAGACACCATTACAAGGGGAATAAAGCCAATATGATCCGATAAACGGTTATATTCCTTTTTATTCCGCTTGAATTGCTTTTTCTGACGACGTTTCAATCCACAATATACCTCTTCCGGCTCACCTTGGTCTGTTTCATAGAAACCCTGAATTACAAAGAATTCTCCTTCATGACGGATATTTTGCGAATCAATAGGATTAGTGGCACTCTTACAAAAAGAAAGATAATAAACCGCATCCAGCAAATTTGTCTTCCCCATACCGTTTTGTCCGATAAAACAATTCATCTTCGGCGAGAATTCCAATTCCGCCTGCTCCAGATTTTTATAATTCAATATCGAGATGCGTTTCAGTATCATAGAACTTCTGTTTAATTGAGGATACAAAATTAGAGATAAAAACGGGAAAAACTAAAAAAATATGCCCGTAAATTTCATTAATACATAGAAATGAACTACTTTTGCTGACCGAAAAAGAATATCCGAAAAATAATAAAAAGTAAATATAAAAATGGCAGAACAAAAACACACTCAGGACCCATTAGATATGGAAGAAGCACTGAGTACCTCAGAAGCATTCCTTATCAAGTACAAGGAAGAATCCTTGGAACTATTGCAGCAGTAGTGATTATCATAGCTGGTTTTCATGGGATATAGACATTTATGTTTCTGACCCCAATGAAGTAAAAGCATCAGAAGCTTTATTTAAAGGAGAACAATATTTCGGAGCTGATAACTTTGAAACCGCATTGAATGGTGACAGTATCGGTTACAAGGGTTTTCTGAAAGTAGCAGATGAATTCAGTGGAACCGCTGCTGGTAATTTGGCCAATGCTTATGCAGGTATCTGCTATGCACAGTTGGGTAAATATGAAGATGCAGTGAAATATCTGGATAAATTCAGCGCTAAAGACCAGCTGGTGAGCCCTGCCATTTTGGGAACTATCGGTAACTGTTATGCTGAAATGGGACAATTGGACAAAGCTGCAGGAACTTTGCTGAAAGCAGCGGATAAAAGCAGACAGCCAGGCATTGAGTCCTATCTATTTGATCCAAGCTGGTCAATTGTTCGAAAAGTTGGGCAAGAATAGTGAAGCTGTTAAAGCATACACTTTGGTGAAAGAAAAATACTTCAATTCTTACCAGTCAATGGACATTGATAAGTACATCGAACGTGCATCCATCAAATAAGAAAAGAATATACCTTAATGATATAAAGAGGTTGTCTGCACCTGTGTACAGATAACCTCTTTCTTTTATTAAACCACTAAAACTAAAAAACAATGGCAACAGCGTATCATAACTTATCTGATTACGATTTCAATTCAGTTCCTAATGCAGAAAATATGCGTTTCGGTATCGTAGTATCCGAATGGAACAATAACATTACCGGCCCCCTATTGGAAGGAGCCATAAGTACCTTGAAGAAACATGGCGCAAAAGATAAAAAATATTTTAGTACAAACAGTACCCGGCAGTTTTTGAACTGACT
>ENA-OQAX01000370-OQAX01000370.1-human-gut-metagenome-genome-assembly--contig:-NODE-370-length-10739-cov-1.780531_pt1 | contig 10739 bp, 19 predicted proteins | sample MGYA00242741_ERZ504539 | MGnify/ENA primary metagenome ERZ504539 (study PRJEB26092, sample SAMD00036277) | human gut metagenome | host: Homo sapiens | study: EMG produced TPA metagenomics assembly of... | reverse complement strand
TTCTTGGCTGGCGGAAATCTGCGTTGCTTCAAAAAATTCTCACTGTCTGAGCGGCTTCAGACGCGAGTTTGAGATTTTGAAGCGGTTTTAGCAGAATTCCGGCAGCTAGAAGCCAGCCCCCGACGAAGCCCCGGCGACAGGCAGCACACGCCTCACGGGCGTCCCTTTCACGGGCGTCCCTTTCACGGTCCTCCCTTTCCCACAAAAAAAGAACAGGCCGGCACACACCGACCCGTTCACAAAAAACTGAATCCCAAAAATCAAAAATCAGAAGCACTCCTTATAATCTTATAAACCCTCTCCCGATCCAATTTCACAAAATTATTCGCCATCAATCTACCCTGGTTCTCCAGCACAGAATCCGTAAACTCCTCAAGCTCCTCCTCGGACACCCCATACTCATGCAGCGCCTTCTTAGGAATCATCACATTCAGAAGCTTCTCCAACTCCTCATAAACAACATCCACATCACATCCAAGGATTCCCGCCATAAATTTATTCAGGCGCGCAATCTCGCCATCACTCTTGATCTCCATATAGTTGTTGAGCACACCGGTAAACATTGCATAATTGGACTCACCATGAGCCACATGATACTTAGCCCCCAGCGGATAACTCAAAGCATGCACAGCCGCACACCCCGCATTACCAAACGCAATACCCGCATAATTAGCCGCCATCAGAAAATCCTTCATCAACGGAATCCGGGCCTCCTGACCATGATCCCTGATCTCCATATAACCCTTCAGGATCATCTCGATCGCCTTATACCCAAACATCCTTGTAGTCTCATTCCCCTTAGGAGAAAGACTGGACTCCACAGAATGCACCAGCGCATCAATAGAACTCGTAGCAAAAAACTGGAACGGCAGATCCTCCAGAAGCTCCGGGATCAGCACAGCAGAATCCCCGTAAAGCTGCTCCACAGCAAGCCCTTTCTTCGTACCCTTCGCAGTCAGGGAAAGAATCGAAATATTCGTCACCTCAGAACCCGTACCACAGGTAGTCGGAACCAGCACCAGCTCCTTATTCTTCACGATCGGAAGCAGCCCGTCATAAAGATCCGTAACCGGAGAAATATTCTCCAGTGCAAACAACTTGGAAAGATCCAGAATGCTGCCGCCACCAACAGAAACCACACGCTTCGCATCCTTCGGCACATCCTTCCAGATTGCCTCAGCCATCACATCCGTAGGCTCGCCCTTACCATAATCCTCACGGAAGATCACATCACAGCCAAGCCCCAGCGGCTCAAAAAATTTCTTAAACAATCTCTTATTGGTAAAAAGCAGATCCCCTTTACCAAGTTTAAATTCCTCCGCAAAACTGCCGGCAATTATCAAAACTGTAAATCGTCGGTCTGATCATCAGTTCCTGCATAGTTTTTCCTCCTGTCAGCCCCGCATTTCGCAGAAGCTCTTTTTATAAAATTTTATTATAATATAATAACACTGGCAGACAGCCCTCTGCAATCCGCATTACCACCCGCCTCCTGCCAAACAGATCAAACGCCAAAACAGGCTTTACATTCTACTTTGCCACCGGCATACGATCCCTTCACAAGTCAGGCAGATATTTGCAGCTCCGCAGAGGACTTTCCTGATCCAATCAGTTTTCAACATCCATGCGTCAGGAGCGTACCATACATCTCCGGTCTTCGATCCCGGAAAACACCCCACTCCCGTCTCTTCTGTGCGATGGCATCCAGATCAAACTCCGCAGTGATCACACCCTGTTTCTCCATTTCTGCAGTCTCTGACATATTACAGTTGAAACTTTCTTTTCACTGCATCCACCAGAAAATCCGCAGTACCTTCCACGCCAAGAAAACTGCTGTCCACCAGAATACTCTTGTGGTTCTTGTCATCCGGGTGATATCCCGCATACTGCATATGATAGGAATCACGGGCCTCATCAACAGCCACGATCATTTTTCTGGCCTCTTCAACCTCAATGTTCAGATCCTTCACACAATGCTCCACACGAACCTCATATGGTGCATAAATGTAAATATGCATGGCATTTTCCATCTCTTCCAGAGTAAAATCCGCACACCTTCCGACAATAACACATGTCTCTTTTTCCGCAAGAAATTTAATGATATTCTGCTGCGCCTCAAAAATCTTATCCTGTGTATTGCTGGTTCTTTTCCAAGAGGAAACATCATTCTTGCAAAAGGACTGGCCTTGACTTTTTTCGCTGTCTCCTCCACTTCATCCACAACAGACACCGGAAGGTTCAGCTTCTTTGCAGCCTGATCCACAATATCCCTGTCATAATATTCAATCCCCAGTTTTTCCGCCATCTTTTTTGCGATCGGACGACCCATGCTGCCAAACTGTCTGGTGATCGTAACTACGTATTTACTTTTTCCCATATAATTTCCTCCCGAATTAAAGGATACATTCCAGGTTCATGTTTTTAATGTTCATACCATCCGACGATTCCCGGATTCAGATTGATATTGATCTGCTTGATCTCCTGATACTCCTCAAGGCCCTGAACACCCAGGTCACGGCCGATTCCGGATTTTTGTAACCGCCCCACGGAGCCTCGTTAAATGCCGGGTTATAACAGTTGATCCAGGTAATACCTGCGCGGATCTCTTTGATCACCCGAAGCGCTCTGGAACCATCGGCGGTAAATACTGCTCCAGCCAGACCATACTCCGTTATCGTTTGCCATGTCAATGGCTCTTGCTCTGTCTTAAACGTCTGAATAGTCACAACCGGTCCAAAAATCTCCTCCCGGACAATGGTCATATCCGAAGTACAGTTATCAAACACCGTCGGTCTTACATAAAAGCCTTTCGCACACTCCCCTTCTGTGTAACGCTCGCCGCCGCACACAAGCGTAGCACCTTCCTCAACGCCCTTTTTAATATATCCAAGAACTTTATTCATATGGCTCTCAGAAACCAGCGGGCCCATATCCGGATTCTCCATAGGATCTCCAATAGTGATGGCATTTGCTTTCTTTGCAAGACGTTTCACAAATTCATCCTTGATACTTTCCTCGATGATAATCCTGGAACCTGCGGAGCACACCTCGCCCTGATTCAGGAAAATACCGATCATGGCCCATTCCACTGCGCCGTCCAGATCCGCATCTGCAAAGATCACATTGGGTGACTTTCCGCCAAGCTCAAGGCCGATCTTTTTTACATTGTCTGCTGCCGCACGCATGATGCTCTGTCCCACTTCCGTGCTTCCGGTAAAAGTAACCATATCCACATCTTTGCTCTCCGCGATCCGGTTTCCTGTAATTCCGCCAGGGCCAAGGATCAGGTTCACGCTGCCCTTGGGCATTCCGATCTTCTCAAAAATCCCAAACAGTTTCACACAGGAAAGCACACAGTTGGAACTTGGTTTAAACACCACACTGTTACCGGCTGCCAGTGCAGGAGCCAGTTTCCACACACCCATCAGCAGCGGATAGTTCCAGGGAGTGATCAGTCCGCACACGCCAACCGGCTCATGAACGGTATAGGAATGCATTTTTCCAAAACCTTCATTTACTTCATAAACACCGCCCTGTGGCATTTTTAAGAGTCCTGCATAATAGCGGAAACAGTGAACTGCATCATCCACATCAGCCTCTGCCTCTCTTAAGGGTTTTCCATGATCCATGCAGTCCAGCTTCGCAAAATCCTCTTTTTCCGCATCAATAGCATCTGCGATCTGAAGAAGGATATCCGCCCTTGTCTGGGAATCCATATCACGCCATTCCCTTGTCACATAAAAAAGATTTTTTTGCCGCCGCAATGGCTTTATCTACATCCTCCACATTTCCTTCCGTTACCATGCAAGAACCTCACCATTTGAAGGATTTAATGTAGGAACTGATTTTCCTGTACTGCCTTCTACCCATTCACCATCAATAAACATTTTCTGAAGTTCCATAAGCGTCCTCCTTTTATTTTCTTAACCCGTTCAAATAATCTTCCCATTCAATCTTCTGACTCCCACGATCATCGGATCTTTTCACCTTCAAAATAATTTGCTTCCACCTTCATCCCCCGGATCTCTTCCTTATCCACTTCAAAAAGATCTCCGCTGAGAACAATGATATCTGCCATTTTTCCCGGCTCCAGGGTTCCCATGGAATCCTCCACATGATAAACACGGGCCGCGCCGGAAGTGTAAGCTTTTAGCGTATCTGCCATGGAGATTTTTTCCCAGGGGTTGGTGGATGTCAGTTTTCCGTCATCATCTCTTCTTGTAACTGCCGCATAGATTGTTGTAAAAGGATCTATAGTCACAACCGGATAATCGGTTCCAAGTGCCAGCGCGCCTTCATGCTCCAGCAAAGTCCGAAACGGCCACTGAAGCCTTGCCCGTTTTCTCCGATCTGGTTCACCTTTCCATTTGCCGCAAGTGTTACATGATACGGCTGGACTGAAGGAATCACATCAAGCTCCGCAAAACGATCCAGGTCATCGGGATGGATGTTTTCGATATGCTCGATCGTATTTCGAAGACCATGCTCCCCGTTCACTTCCGCAGATTTTTCAAAAAGATCCAGCGCCATCCGCACGGAACCATCTGCAATACAATGAAGTCTTACCTGGATCCCTGCCTTGTTCGCCGCAATGATCTCTTTCTTCATTTCCGCTCCGGCCATAACGGAAGTCCCTCGCCACAGGTCTCCGGCTTATCGATATAAGGCTCCAAAAGAAGTCCTGTGTAAGTCTCCGTCACGCCATCAATAAAACCCTTTACCCCCGCAATGTGAAAATGCGGGGAATCAAAATGCTTCTGAAATTTAAAATACTTCGAAAATTCCGTATACCCGAAAAGTTTCATGTAGGAAAAGATCTGTGCCTTAAGCCCTTCTTCCTCGTCCAGTTTTTTCAGGATATCATATTTTTCATGGTTTCTTCGGTGTAATCATCGGCAAACATTTCACTTGCCGCGGCAATTCCGTAGTCAGCCAGAACATCCTGGAAATTCCGGTGGATCTCAAGCATCTCTTCCTCCGAAAATTCCATATATTTTTCTGGGCCGGTTCACACGCTGCCGGTTCCAGAAGAAGGCCGCTTAATTCACCATTTTCAAACTTTACATTTACACCGTTATCCATTTTCCGGTCCGGATCGATCCCTGCCTCTTCCAGTGCTCTGGAATTCAGCCACATGCTGTGGCAGTCCGCACAGAAAAGATAACACCGGCCTGTCGGGAATGGCCTCATCCAGAAGTCTTTTTATCCGGAAGTGGCTCATCTCCCCAGTTGGTGATAAACCATCCGGAACCTCGAATTCTTTTGTAATCCGGATGTGCATCTGCAAATTCCTTAATGATCTTCACACATTCCGCCTGAGAACATCCTTTTCCCAGATCCGAACACACATATCTGCTGCCATCAATGGCTCCGGAAAAAAGATGGGTATGTGCATCCAGAAAAGAAGACATGATCATTTTTTCTCCGTAATCGTAAAGAGGCCAGTCTGCATAATCCTTATCTCTCTGGAAATCCCAGGGAAGAACTGCCTGAATCTTTTTGTCCACTACTGCGATGGCTGCCGGTCTGGGGAAATCTTCAAGACCTGTAAAAAACAGCTTTACTTCTCAGAATAAATTTTCCCATAAGCCATACCTCCTACATCACAAAACCACAGATCAGAAATCCCACAACAGAAAGTACACTTGCAATGATTACATATGGAAGCTGTGTCAGCGCATGTTCCATATTGTCAATTCCTGCACTCTGGGAGGAAAGAAGTGTCGCATCTGTATAGAAGCAGGCATGGCTTCCAAATGCACCACCGGAAATGATCGCTGCCATAATAAGGATCGGATTTGCGCTGATGGCTGCACCAAGTGGAAATACGATAGGTGCAACTACCGCGCTCATGCCCCAGAGAGAACCGGTAGTAAAGGTAAGTGCCGCAACCAGAACAAAAGCGATTGCCGGGAAAACCGGGCCCCAGAGAAGCGGTTTTGCAACAGAAATAATAAAATCTGTCATTCCCATTCCCTCCGTTACTTTCTGAAGTACAAAGGCAATGACCAGAAGGATCAGAATCGGAAGCATATCTGCAAAACCACGGACAACCAGATTAAAGAAATCATCCAGCGCAACCACTTTCTGCGGTACATAAAGCACGAAACAAACGATCAGGGAAACCACAACAGCCAGAAGCAGGTTGCTTGTCGCAATAGCAATGGCAACCAACACACCCATGGGAATCACGAAATTCCAGATGTTACCTTCTTCCTCATAACCTTTTCTGTCATCGTGGTTTATATTTTCTGCTGGCATCGCTGTAAACCTTGCCAGTCTCCTCCACACGTTTATAGGCTTTTTTCATAGCACCAAGCTTTGGCATCACACCCAGCGCAAAGAGGAAAACAATAGCAATGGTAAGGATCGGATAAAAGCAATAGGGGATCGCACGGATATAAGCCTGAATACCGGTTTTAAATCCCAGCGCCTTCACACTTGCCTGGTCAATAAAAAGACTTGCGTAAAAAACAGCCCATGTAGAAAACGGAAGCAGTACACACACCGGAGCACCTGTGGCATCCAGCATATACGCCAGCGCCTCCCTGGGGATCTTACGTTTGTCACAGACACCCTTCATACAGACACCAATGGAAAGCACATTCAGATAATCATCCACAAAGATCAGGATACCCATAACAAAAGTAGTAAGAAGAGTTTTCCTCTCCGTGTTACAGAATTTTTGAAAACCAGTTTCTGGAAACCAAAAAGTACCCTTCGAACTCCTGAAGAAGTGCGAATCAGACTGCCAAAAAGGCCACACACAAGAACGATCCACACATTTTCGGCAAGCACATCCTGGATCAACGTACACCACTGAGGCAGAAAATCCTTCCTATACATGAATATGGCCGCCACCAGAGAACCTCCGATCAGAAACTCCACACATCTCCTGGTTGCGATAGCACCGACGATAATAACCAGAAGAATAAAAATTGCAATCAGTCCAGTATTCATTTTTTCTCCCCTTTCCCTCTGTGAACCAGAAAGAGGCATACCCGTTTAACGGATATGCCCCTTTGCATCAACAGACTTTTTCGTGAAACAAAAAAATGGCGTATTCATTGCGCTTCCGCAATCAATACACCATCGTACGTTTTCGTGTTTTTTATTATTTTGTTACTGATATACTATTATTTTTCACACTCTGATACAATGCTTAATTTCGGTAGTTAAATTAATGTTTTTTAAGTATATATACTTGATTTTAAGTATAATGTGATAGTATACTAACTTCAAATGAAATCAGTATCACAAATCTGGAAAACCAGTAAGATTTATCCAAAAAATAAGACAAACATTACGGTTACAATCCACTGCATATCCATAACCCTGATCTCTTTGTAACTAAAAAACAGCAACCACTGTACCAAAAAAAGGAGAAAAACCATGGAAAAAAAACACCTTTTCTTATGATCAACGACATGATCTACGATCTCTATTCCTGCACCAGCCTTAACGAAATCAAAGCAAAATTCCTGCTCCGCCTGAAAATGGTCATCCCCTACAGCTACGCCAGCATCCTCCTCCACGAAACCACCGAGATCCGGACACCATCCGCCTCACCACCCCAATCTGCATCCCCGAAGCCTTCACTGAAGCAGAAAACGAATACATGAATGTCGCAGACGAAGACCACCTCCTCTGGCTCCTCCACTCCCGGGAACCCCGCCTCGTCCGCGAAAGCGATCTCCTGGAAGACCAGCAGCGCCTCAACTCCCCCCTCTACGTCCACTGCTACCGCAAATACAACATCTTCGACTCCATGCAATACGCCAGTGTCTACCAGCAGGAACTCCTGGGAATCCTCACCCTCTTCCGCACCGAAAAAAGACGGCCCTTTCACCAATGAAGACATGTTCTACCTCCAGGCCATCGGCATGCACTTAAACGCCGTCCTCTACCAGATTACCCACAGCCTGCCCCAGACCAACGACCTCAAACAAACCCTCGCCCGCCTGAAAAAACACCTGCCACCTCACAAACCGCGAACTCCAGATTGCCGAACAGATCTACCAGTACCGCAACAACGACGAAATCGCAGGGTCTCTCGGCATCCGCGAAAACACCCTACAGAAACACCTGCAGAACATCTTCCGAAAAACCAACGTAACCTCCCGCTGGGAACTCCTGAGATTCCGTATGCGATAAAAGCCGTCCAGCGCAGCGCTGATGGCTCATCCAACTCCCGGGAAACCACTCAACCATCCTCCTGAACCACACTACCACTTCACCACTCTCCCATCCCGCCCGGAAAAGCCAGCCCGTGAGGCGTGTGCTGCCTGTCGCCGGACTCTGCAGGAGGGGAGCGCTTCTTAGGCGGTGGGAATCTGCGTTGTTTTTCAAAAGTTCGCTGTTTGAGCGAAGCGAGTTCGGACTTTTGGAAAACGGTTTTAGCAGATTTCCGGCACCTTAGAAGCCAGCCCCGACGAAGCCGCAGAGCCGGACAGATACTGTCTCCCGGGCGTCCGTTCAGCACCAACACCTTCCGCCCGACTCCCTCCCCGGTACACCAGACCGAACCCGCAAACTACACCTGCAATCTTCTTATCACACACTCTGTCAAACGTCCAACACTCTCCTGCACCTCCCGGATCTCCTCCGCCGAAATCCCATCTTTATGAAATCCCCCGGTACAAATAACTCTCCTGTTCAATTCTCCGGAAACTTTCTCCGCCATCCATCTGCAGATCACCTCATCCTTATGCCCCGGAAAATTCAAAACCGAAGAAGTCGCACTCACCGAACCATCCCCTGACAGAGACACCCTCGGTTCCGTCTGCACCACACACCCCAGATGCGGTCGCTCCCCGCCCTGCAGGCAAAGAAGCACATCCTCACCGATCAATGCAGCACTGACCTCCAACTGACATCCCGCAGCCACCATACATTCCGTCACAATCCATTCCATCTACGATACTCCTTCGCTTCAATCCCAAACGGCTCCAGAAGCTTCGCCGCAATATGATATACCATATCATCAATACTTTCCGGCTTATGATAAAAACGTCATCATCGGCGGAATGATCCGCACCCCCGGGAGCATGGAAAGCTCATAAAGATTCCGGAGATGATCCCGCTTAACGGCGTTTCCCTGGCAGCCAGCACCAGCGTTCTCTGCTCCTTGATCGTCACATCTGCCGCACGCAGGATCAGACTGTCCGCATAGCCGCTGTGGATACCCGCAATCGTCTTCATGCTGCAGGGTACGATCAGCATTCCCTCTGTTTTAAAAGAACCACTGGCCGGTTTTGCCCCGATTTCCTCCGGTGCACATACATGATCAGCCAGTCGTTTCACATCATTCACTTCCAGTTCCGTCTCCTGCCGAAGAGTCAGTTCTGCACTGGAACTCATGATCAGATAAGACTCAAAATCCGGATCCTCCCGGATAATCTCCAGACATTTTACAAGGAGCGGCAGGCCACTTGCACCTGTCGCACCGACTACAATTCTCTTTTTCATTTTTTCAGCCATTTCTCCGGATCCAGTTCCATAAAAACGCGCTCTGTGGAAATGATCTTTCAGATCATAAGGTACCGTACAGTCAAAAAATCGTTTTTGCATGCAATTCCATGATCCCGGATACTTGGAGAAAATGCCGGATCATTGGACGGATCCAGCGGATGGCATCGAACACCCGGAATGGTGATCACATCCACATCCCCCTGAAACCTTGTGTTCATTGCCCAGAGAACATCATTCATGTCAAAGCAGTCCACATCTTCATCTACGAGGAATACATTTTTCAGCTCACTGAACGCGGAAAAGGCAAGAAGTGCAGCCTGACGCTGTCTGCCCTCATCACTTGGCGAACGTTTCTTAAACTGAAGAACAGCCATATATTTTCCACCGCCGGCACTGCTGCAGTATACATTCTGAAGTCTTCCCGGCATCGCCTTCTCCACCATTCCATAGATACTGGCCTCTGTAGGAATTCCTGCCATGGAAACATGTTCTTCACTTGGTCCGATACAGGTCTGCATGATCGGTTTCTCCCGATGCGTTACCGCAGTTACCTTGATCAGCCAGCACTGGTCACTTGCAGGACCAGTATATCCCGGAAACTCCGGCATCGCATAGCCGGTATTGCTGTTCTGATCTTCCTTTACACGTACTCCAGGGATCACTTCTCCCTCGATCACATATTCCGCATTTGCAATAGCACGCTCATTTACCGTCACACATTTACAAAGCTCCACCGGTTCTCCACGCAAAGCCCCTGCCACAGAAAGCTCATCATATCCCAGCGGTGTTGTAGGCGGCTCAAAGCAGGAACCGATCTCAATGGCGGGATCAACTCCGATACTGATAGAGATCGGAAGCTTCTGTCCCAGTTCCTCAGCACGCTCCGCCATTGCTCCGATATGTCTGGCCCCAGGTGTAAAGAAAATCGAAAGCTCATCTTTTCCCTGAATACAGAGACGGTGAATCGTCACATCATGTACACCAGTATCCGGATGTGTGGCATAACACATACCAAGTGTAATGTACGGTCCAGCATCATCCGGTGTATTGGTCGGTGCCGGAACCAGCTTGTACAGATCAAAATCCGGATCTGTTGCTTTATGGATCACCTGCTGACACGGTGCATCCCCTTCAAAATCTATCGGTGGAACAGGATTCTCCACACTTTTACAAAGCATCTTTCCAAGATTTTCCGGCTGGGTATCAAGTAAAGCAGCAACTCTTTTCCTGCTTGCGAGAAGACCGATGGCTACTTTTGCATCCGGATG
>ENA-OQAX01000369-OQAX01000369.1-human-gut-metagenome-genome-assembly--contig:-NODE-369-length-10782-cov-1.687377_pt1 | contig 10782 bp, 17 predicted proteins | sample MGYA00242741_ERZ504539 | MGnify/ENA primary metagenome ERZ504539 (study PRJEB26092, sample SAMD00036277) | human gut metagenome | host: Homo sapiens | study: EMG produced TPA metagenomics assembly of... | reverse complement strand
ATGGATGCGGCTGAGAATTTAAGTACCAGAGGGAAGCCCTATCAGCTTTTTTACATGAGCCGTCAGATGATCCACAGACTTCGGAACTGACCAGAGATATTGAGGAGCCGGTTCTTGAAAGATGTGAGAAAATCCAGGTTTTCCCAGGCCCCGGCTCTTCATTTCCTGGAAAAAATATCTTCCGTTACCGGAAAAACGTATATAAAAAGAAGCAGGATGAGATCTGTATGTTTTCCGCAACGAGTCCTCTGAAAGAGAATGGAAGAAACTGCCCGGCGGATTGCCAGACTTGTCCGTGAAAAAGACTGCCGCTACGGTGAGATCGCGGTGATCACCGGTAACCTGGAGGAGTACGGAAATCTTGCGAAGCAGGTGTTTACAGCAGCCGGGATCCCGTATTTCATTGATGAGAAACATACGGTTCTGATGAATCCTTTTGTGGAATATTTCCGGGCAGCTCTTGAGATGGCAGTACAGGATTTTTTCCTATGAAAGTGTATTTCGTTTATCTCCGATGTGGAATGTCCTGTGTGACCAGGGAAGAAGCAGATCTTCTGGAGAATTATGTGCTGGCACTTGGAATCCGGGGATTTTAAGAAATGGGATGAAGTATGGGGTGCGCATCTATCGGGGGGATGCCTCCGGAAAATATTCAGAGGCTTAATGAGATCCGGGGAGCGGTTTGCGGATGAGACCAGGGAGCTGGCGTAAGTTTTAAAGGCGGGAAGAAGACGGTACGGGGAATACTGTACCATTCTCTATGAGTTTGCCCTGAAGAGCCAGGTGCAGCAGAAACTGAAACATCAGGAACTGAAATTTAAGGAACAGGGCGACAAGGCCATGGAGAAGGAGTATGCTCAGATATACGGGATCGTTATGGAACTTCTGGACAACATGGTGGAGATCCTGGGTGAGGAGACAGTGAGCCGCCAGGATTTCCGGCAGCTTCTGGAGACCGGTCTTAACCAGGCCAAGGTGGCGTTGATCCCGCCAAGCATGGATCAGGTACTTGTGGGAGATATGGAGAGAACCAGGCTAAAAGATATCCGGGCGCTGTTTTTTGTTGGAGTCAATGAGGGAAATATCCCCAAGAATACTTCCGGTGGGGGGATTTTAACAGAGCTTGACAGGGAGTTTTTTCAGGATCAGGGGATACAGCTGGCACCTGGTCCGAAAGAACTGATGAATACGCAGAGATTTTATCTCTATCTGAACATGACCAAGCCAAGAGAACTGCTCTGTCTTTCTTTCTGTCAGTCAGACAGTCAGGGAAAAGCTTTAAGCCCGGCCTTTCTTATTAATAATATCCGGGAAATGTTTCCGGAAATGGAAATCCGGCAGTGTGGAGAAGTGCAGGACTCCATGGAGCTTCTGGAACTTCCGGGAATCAGTCTGGATTATCTGCTGAAAGGTCTTGCGGGAGAAGAGTATCGGGATGATGCAGTGTTCCAGGAATTGTACAGCTGGTACCTTCAGAGTCCGGAATATAGGACACTTGTGAAACGGCTGACAGAAGTATCTTTTTCGGAACGTCCATCGGATATGATCGGAAAAACTGTGGCAGGGATTCTTTACGGGGAAGTTTCTCCATACAGTGCTACCCGGCTGGAGCGGTTTGCGGCCTGTGCATTTGCACATTTTTCTGCAGTATGGCCTGAAAGTGACAGAAACGGGGCGGAAATATGAATTCCGTGCTATGGATATGGGGAAATGTGATGCACATGCACTGGAAAAATTTGCGGCGGAAGTCCGAAAAGAGGGACTGGACTGGGCGGATCTTACAGAGGAAGAGAGAAACCGTATCATAGATGACTGTCTGGATCAGGTTTCCGCAGATTACGGAAATACAGTTCTCAAAAGCAGTGCAAAGGAATGAATATATGATCGAGCGTACCAGACGGATCTTAAGGCGTACGGTGTGGGCACTGCAGGAACAGCTGAAACATGGAGAATCCGGCCGGAAGGCTTTGAGGTGAAGTTTGAGGGTGGCCGGATCGACCGTGTGGATATTATGGAGGAGCCGGAGAAGAACCGGGTCTATGTAAAGGTCATTGATTATAAGACAGGAAATACTCCTTTGATATGCTTGCACTGTATCATGGACTGCAGCTTCAGCTGATGATCTATCTGGATGGTGCGCTGAAGGTGGAACAGAGAAAAATATCCGGAACGGGAGATCGTTCCTGCAGGAATTTTTTTTATTATAATGTGAAAAGATCCCATGATCCAGGAGAAGATCCATGCGGATGTAGAGCGGGTTCAGGAACAGGTGATGAAAAAACTGAAAATGAACGGTCTGGTCCAGGCGGATGATGATGTAAGCATAAAGATTGATGAAACCCTTGCATCCATACCGGTGTCCAGAAATAAGGACGGAAGTTTCAGCAGGCGGTCTTCGGTGGCATCCAGGCAGCAGTTTAATGCACTGGGGGAATATGTGCGCCGTAAGATCTGCGACATCCGGGAGTCTATTCTGGACGGAAACGCGGCAGTGGCGCCTTATGAGCTTGGAAAAAAGAACGCCTGTACCTATTGTCCGTATATTACAGTGTGCGGATTTGACAGAAAGATACCGGGATATGAGTTTCACAGATTACCATCGTTCTCAGAAAGTGACCTGTGGAAAAAAATCATGAAGGAGGACGAATAAATGGCTGTGAAATGGACGGAAGAACAGGAAAAAGTCATCACGCTCCGGGACAGGAATATTCTGGTCAGTGCGGCAGCCGGTTCCGGTAAAACCGCAGTACTGGTACAGAGGATCTTAAGTAAGATCATGGATTCTGTGAAACCGGTGGATATTGACCGCCTTCTGATCATGACATTTACAAGGGCGGCAGCCGGAGAGATGAGAGAACGTATTGAACGTGCCCTGGATCAGGCACTGGCCGAAGATCCGGATAATGAGCATCTACAGAGACAGATGACACTGATCCATACTGCACAGATCACGACCATTGACGGATTCTGCTCCTATGTGATCCGGAATTATTTTCATCTGATCGGACTGGACCCGGGTTACAGGACAGCAGATGAAGGAGAACTGAAGCTTTTGCAGGAAGACGTGCTCAAGGAGCTTTTTGAAGATTATTATGCAGAGGGCGATGAGGATTTTACCACTTTTGTGGAATGCTATGCGGCAGGGAAATCCGATGAAAGCCTGAAAGAGCATGTTCTGGATCTGTATGATGCGTCCATGAGTAATCCCTGGCCCGAAGAGTGGCTGGATGGCTGTGTGGAGAATTATTGCCTGGACCCGGAAAAAGGAATTGTGGAAACAAAGTGGTACCAGTCTCTGTGGGAAATTGTGGACAGTGCGCTGAAGGAAGCAGAAGAACTGAACCGGAGTGCCATGGAGATCTGTGGAGAAAGTGAGGGACCGGAACTGTATCTGGATGCCCTGCAGAAAGATCTTGTGCTGATCCGGCAGTTACAGGAACTGTCCGATAAACAGGACTATGATCAGATGGTACAGACTCTGCAGAATCTTTCATTTGCAAGGCTTTCCACAAAAAGATGGAAGGGGTATCCAGTCAGCTCAAAAGTCTGGTAAAAGATATCCGGGAAGATGCAAAGGATATCCTGAAAGATCTGGGAAGCCGGTATTTTCAGTGCAGTCTTGAGGAGCTGACGGAGCTTACACTGGCATCTGCAGGACCATTAAAAGATGCTGGTAAAACTCACCAAAGATTTTGCACAGCGTTTCAGTGACAAGAAGAGGGAAAAAAATGTCCTGGATTTCTCAGACATGGAACATTTTGCCCTGGAGATCCTTCTGAAAAAAGAAGGAGATATCTGTACGCCAAGCCAGGCAGCAAGGGAACTTTCCGAGAAATACGATGAGGTTCTTCTGGATGAATATCAGGACAGCAACCTGGTTCAGGAAATCCTGATGCAGAATGTTTCCGGCTGGGTGAATGACCGTAAAAATATCTTTATGGTAGGAGATGTGAAGCAAAGTATTTACCGGTTCCGACTGGCTCGTCCGGAGCTGTTTATGGAGAAGTACAAAAGCTATTCTCTGACAGACAGCCTGGAGCAGAGGATCGATCTTCACAAAAATTTCCGAAGCAGACAGGAAGTTCTGGAAAGTGTCAACTTTATTTTCCGACAGATCATGGGAGCGGATCTGGGTGGAATTGATTATGATGAGGCGGCTGCTCTGTATCCGGGATCCTCTTTTCCGGAGGGACAGGATGCGGAATTTGTAAAAACTGAGGTTCTTCTTGTGGAAAAAGACGGGGAGATCCTAGAGGATTCCGATGTGGACGCACCGGAAAATGAAAGGGAGCTGGAGGCTCTGGCCATTGCAGGAAAAATCCGTTCCATGGTGGGACATGACCTTGTGCTTGACAAGGAAACCGGGGAGTACCGTCCTGTACGGTATGGAGATATTGTGATCCTGCTCCGCTCTGCCACCGGATGGGCAGAGACTTTTGGGGAAGTGCTGGCTGCAAGAGGGATTCCGTCCTATACGCGTCCCGAACCGGATATTTTTCCACAACAGAGGTTGTTACACTTCTGAATTATCTCCGGGTGCTGGATAATCCTCTTCAGGATATTCCTCTGACCGGTGTGCTTCGTTCTCCCATTGTGGGATGCACCACAGAGGAGCTGGCAGAGCTTCGGATCGCATATCCGGAGGGAATGATCTGTGAATGTGTGCGGGCATTTGTGGAGGATTATCGGGAACACCGGATTTTGAGGAGAAGAAAAAACTCTGGGAGAGAAACTGTCCCGTTTTTGGGACACAATGAACGGACTCCGGGATATGGCTGCATATACGCCGGTCCACCAGCTGATCCTGGAAGTGTTGGAACGTACCGGATATGGAAACCATGCAAAGGCTATGCCAGATGGCGCACAGAGAAGTGCAAACCTGAACATGCTGGTGGAAAAAGCCATGGAATACGAGAAGACAAGTTATCGTGGTCTGTTTAATTTTGTACGGTATATCCAGAAACTGCAGCAGTATCAGGTGGATTACGGAGAGGTGAATCTTTCCGGAGCAGGAGAAAGTGCTGTGCAGATCATGACCATTCATAAGAGCAAGGGTCTGGAGTTTCCTGTCGTGTTTGCGGCAGGAATGGGGAAACGGTTTAATTTCCGGGATATGAATGCAAGTATCCTGATCCATCCGGATCTTGGCATCGGTGCGGACGCCATACTGCCGGAAAAGAGGATCATCGCATCATCCCTGTGCAAACAGATCATCCGCCGGGAACTTCTTAAAGAAGTCTGGGGGAGGAACTCCGTGTGCTGTATGTAGCACTTACCAGAGCAAAAGAAAAACTGATTCTCTGTGGAACAGTGGGAGATCTGGAACAAAAATTGACATCACTGTCCGTATTAAGGGACAGTAAAGAAGAGCTGCTTTCTCTGGGACTGCGTATGCGTGGAAAAACTTACTGGGATTATGTACTTCCATCTCTTGCAAGGCACAGGTGTATGTCGTCACTTTTCCATGAATATGGAATATTTATGAACCGGATGAATCCACTGTATGGGGATCCTTCGGAATTTGTGGTGACGGAGATCACAGCACAGGATCTTACAGAAAATGAGATTGTGGAACAGGCAGAGCGGGAAATGAAGAAAGAAACTCTGGAAAACTGGAATCCGGGCAGAGTTTTTGACAGTGAGATCCGGGAAGAGATCGAGAGACGGTTTTCTTTCATATATCCATATCAATATCTGGAAGATCTTCCTGTGAAAGTCAGTGTATCAGAACTGAAAAAGAGAAGTTACCACAGTGAACAGGATCTTGAAGAGACGGTGGATTATGAGACGGAAGAAGAAATTCAGCCGATAGTTCCTCGGTTTATCGAGGAGAAAAAAGAGGAAGGTTATACAGGAGCACTTCGCGGAACGGCTTATCATCGGGTGATGGAGTGCCTGGATTACGGACATGCCGGAAGCCAGGAGGAAATCCGCAGTCAGCTGAGAGAATGGGTTGATAATAAGAAGATGGAAAGAAAAGAGGCTGAGTCTGTCCGGGTAAGAGACATCTGGAACTTTGTGGAATCATCTCTCGGCCAGAGGATGAAAGCGGCTTCAGAGAAGAAGCTGCTGTTTAGGGAGCAGCCGTTTGTGATCGCAAGAAAAGCTTCGGAGCTGGAACCGGAGTGGCAGTGCGAGGAAGATGTTCTGGTGCAGGGAATCATTGACGGATATTTTTATTGAGGACGAAGAGATCGTTCTGGTGGACTATAAAACGGACTTTGTGAGACGTGGAGAAGAACAGAAACTGATCGATCGTTATCGTGTTCAGCTGGAAGATTATGCCCAGGCGCTGGAGCGGATGACAGGCCGGAAGTGAAGGAACGGTATTATTTATTCGTTTACGCTGGGAAAAGAATTCTGTTGTAAGAAATATTGTTGTGAAAAATAAAAGTCAGAGACCGAATACTTACTTTGCAGAAAGGTTCGGTCTCTGACTGGCAAATGTGATATTATATTGATGTGGGGAAATATCCTGCAGCGGAGCGCTTATACTCTCCAGCCTGCAGGATATTTGTTTTTCAGGATTCCGTTTACAAGTTTTCCGAAGCCAAGAGGATAACCGTCCACGCAGAGAAGATGCCAGCCTTTTTTGTGAGCGGCCTCTTCCGGCTCGATCATAAGAGTTTCGCCTTTCAGATAACGGGTAAGCCGCTCATCAGAAACCGGCAGAGAGATAACGGCTTCCACATCTCCTTTATGAAGAGCCAGCGCCAGTGGCTGAGACGGTTCAAATCGGTTTTTCTTCAGATCACCCAGATAGAGACCGTTTCGAAGGAAGGAGATCCCACGGAGATCCAGCGGGAAAGGCAGCTGATAGTACACTTTATCTTTGCGGACTTCCACACGGTTCCAGTCAAATTCCTGGCCGCCAATGGTTTTCAGGCCGATCTCCGAGAAAAATTCCTCCAGCCATTTCCGAGTGTTTTTGTCCGGCCCTTTTGCGGAGAAACGGAAAACAGGTGGAAGAGAATCGCCTTTTTTGTGGAACAGGGCGAGAAAATGACCTTCGCCATCCATTTTGTGTGGAAAGATTCGAACGCATTTTTGAAGTTCTTCCGGATCAAATATATTTTAAGCTTAATGTGATTTCGGAATCGGAATCATCGGCTATACCGGCATATTCCGGGCGGCCTGAGAGAATCCTTCGTATCCCTGCATTTCCATAAGTTCCATATCCGGACGCTCACGGAGAAGATAAGCCACAACCTCTTCATCTTTCGCAGGGGGAGAAGGTGCAGGTGGAGTAAAGCATCATTCCGCCTGGACGGAGCATATCGGCTGCTTTTAAGATCAGGTCTTTCTGGATATCGGAAAGTTCCGCGGATTTTTCCGGTGTCCAGTCACGGGCAAGTGCCTCCTCTTTTCGGAACATGCCTTCCCCGGAGCATGGGGCATCCAGAAGTATCTTGTTAAAGAAAGCCGGGAAACGCTGGGCAAAGTTTGGCGGGTTTTTTCGTCGGTGACGAGCATATTTTTCATGCCAAAAAAGTTCCAGGTTCCGAAGAAGGGCTCTGGCCCTGGAAGTACTGATATCGTTGGCAAGAAGGAATCCGGTATCATTTAAGGCAGCTCCAGTGCCGTTGCTTTTCCTCCGGAGCCGCACAGAGATCCAGGACAAAGTCTCCCGGTTCGATGGCAAGTCGGGAAGCCGGTGTCATGGCACTTGCTCCTGAAGATAATAAAGTCCTGCCTGGTAGTAAGGACATCGGGCGGGGCGGCTTTCCTCATCATAGAAGTATCCGGTGCTGATCCACGGGATCGGCCGGATTGGGAAAGGGGAAAGTTCCTGAAAGTCCTGGCAGGAGAGCTTTGCGGTGTTTACACGGAGACCGTAGGTGCGGGGATTTTTCGTAGCTTCAAGGAAAGCGTCATAATCATCTCCAAGCATTTCTTTCATACGCTCCAGAAAAGGAAGCGGTAATGTCTGTATTTTATCTGAATCTGTCATAATTTCCTCCATAATATCAATCTCAAACTGCTGAAAATATTATAAAGGATGAAAGGATTTTTCTAAATACTATTGACAAAACTATATTATACGATATATAGTATTATTCACAGAACAATATTACATGAATTATCATGTGAATGCAGAAAGCAGTCGCATTCCATGAGCATGTAGTCAGGCGGATTGCGAATGTCCGCCTGACATATTATAGAGAGGTGAGCAGATGGTATTTAATACAGGAGCAGCCTCCTGGATGCGATCGTCCTGGCTGTTATTTCCAGGGAGAAGGACGGTACCTAGGGTATAAGATCACCCAGGATGTGCGAAGTGTTCTGGAAGTTTCAGAATCCACGCTGTATCCGGTTCTTCGGAGGCTTCAGAAGGATGAATGCCTGGAAGCCTACAATATGGAATATGCAGGCAGAAACCGGAAATATTACAAGCTGACAGATAAGGGCGCAGCGCAGCTGAATCTTTACAGAAGTGAATGGGAGATCTATTCATCCAAGATTACCAGGATGTTTGAGGAGGGAGTATAATTATGAACAGAAAGCAGTTTATGGAACAGCTTGAACGGCTGCTTTCCGATATTTCAGAGGCGGAGAGACAGGAGGCACTGGAATATTATGAAGGATATTTTGATGATGCAGGTCCGGAGAATGAAGGAGAAGTGATCCGGGAACTGGGAAATCCGGGGAAGGTTGCCGCGATCATCAAGGCAGATCTTCAGGAGAACAGTGAAGATTACGGGGAATACACAGAGAACGGATATCAGGACACCCGTGTGAAAGAGAACGGGGAGATGCCAGATCAGTACACAGAAATAACAGTACGCGGAGATGGACAGGAAGAAGAGCCTCATGATACAGGAAGTGCCGAAAACCGCAGGAAAAGTCGGGCCCAGCGTGGCTATCATGCAGAGAAGAAGCAGAATAAGGCAGGGATCATCCTTGCGCTGATCGTTCTTGTTTTTGCGGCTCCACTGATTAAAGGACTGTTTGGCGGAGCACTGGGAATTCTGGTGACACTGGCGTTACTGCCCTTCCTGCTGACATTTTTTTGCGGGAGCGGGATCGATCATTCTTGTAATCGGTGCAGTTGCGTGTATTGCTGTTGGAATTGCCATGGTGGTATCTCTTCCGTCGGCCGGGATCCTGACTATCGGTATCGGATTTCTGATGATGGCACTTGGACTTTTGTTACTGGCACTGACGGTGTGGTTCACAGGTAAGATACTGCCGGCGATCCTGCGGAAATTTACAGGATTCTGCAGTAATCTCCTGAATGGAAGAAAGGCGGAAAAAGTATGAAACGTTTTCTGAAGGTAATCCTGATCCTTGCGGCAGTATTCGGTGCGGCGGGTTTGGGACTTACTGCAGGCGGAGCTGCCATGGGAGCGACTATGGGAGATATAGGTGCTCTGGATAACGGAATCACCCAGATACTTCATATCCTGGATCATAAAGACGGCTGGGATGAAGAGAATTCCGAAGCAGCTATGGATGGGCAGGATGAGGATCTTGTGGCAGATGCAGAGAAGGCAGTAAATGAAAAAGGTGTTCTGACAGACAATGCAGACGGTTCCGCATATACGAAAGTATATGAAGCTTCTGCTGTTTCAGACCTTTCCTGTGATCTGAGATACGAAGAACTGGTCCTGAAGACCTGGAATGAGGCTAAAGTCCAGGTGAAAGTTACAGGGAAGAATCACAATCGTGTTAAGATCAGCAATGACAACGGCAGTCTGACAATCGCCAGCAGCCAGAAGGTAAGAAACCGTTCCGTAGAAATTTTTTGCCCGGAAAACTTAAGCCTTCAGAAGATAAAACTTCAGATGGGAGCCGGAACCATCGAACTGGATGGCGATTTTAAAGCGGATCAGATGGAAGTGAATGTGGGGGCAGGAACCCTTGAGAATTCCGGCAGTCTGGATGTAAAAGAGGCAAATTTTACAGTTGGCGTGGGAACTGCTGACATCAGTGAAATTCAGACAGAGAAATTAAATGGCAGCTGTGGCATGGGAAATATGGATCTTACACTTGCAGGAAAAGCAGAGGATTATAATTATGAGCTGAAATGTGGCCTTGGAAATCTGGAGGTGGATGATTCTCAGGAAACATCCACACTTCCGGAAATAAAACAGAATCACAAATGAAGGTGCCACGAAAAATATAAAACTGGATTGTGGAATGGGAAACGTTCAGGTGGAATTTGAAGAAGATTAAAGGAGGAAGCATTATGAGCAACAAAAACTTTACAAATCATCAGTAAACCGTATGTTGTGTGGTGTCTGCGGCGGGATCGCAGAGTATTTTGATATTGACCCGACTCTTGTACGGCTGGTATGGGTGATCATCACGCTGATGGGCGGAGCCGGAATCCTGGCGTATATCATTGCGGCCATCATTATCCCGGATTAAAAAATGACAACATCCGTAAAGAACGGACATATTTTTCTAGAATGCATAATTTCTCCGGAAAACGTCCATACTCCATAAAAAAGATGAGGAGTGTGGAAGATGAACAGGGAGAAAGAAGTAAAGGCATACCTGGAGGGGAAACTTTCCCAGGCAGAAAACTGAAATACGAGATTGCCGATGAGATGGGAGTCCTGGATAAAGTGATCAAAGACGGGTGGAAAGCCTCTCTGCAAAAGAAACCGGACGGATCGGCGGTCTTATGACAAAAAAGAAGAAACATAAAAAGTAAAATGCAGCCTGAAGGAACGGGGTGAAATGCCGCCGGAAAAATCCTTCAGGCTGTATTGAATTATAAAGAAAATTTTTCTAGAAAAAAAGAATTTTTTTTGACGGTTCAGGGTGGACTGACCA
>ENA-OQAX01000368-OQAX01000368.1-human-gut-metagenome-genome-assembly--contig:-NODE-368-length-10814-cov-2.133059_pt1 | contig 10814 bp, 17 predicted proteins | sample MGYA00242741_ERZ504539 | MGnify/ENA primary metagenome ERZ504539 (study PRJEB26092, sample SAMD00036277) | human gut metagenome | host: Homo sapiens | study: EMG produced TPA metagenomics assembly of... | reverse complement strand
GAAAGATAAAAAAATATTGGATACCCAAAAAAAAGACTTTTCACTGTAAAACAACAACAGAGCAGGAACTTACCGGAAAAAAAAAATCCTGCAAAAACTGCAGAAATCAATTATATCTGGACTTTCCTTATCTGGACGGGGCATTTACAAGTCTGGAATACAAAGCAGACAGCAGCATTGATACAATTGGGACAGACGGGGAGCTGATTTATTTTTAATCCGGTATTTCTTATGAAAAAATATCTGGAAGATCCGGCAGCAGTAAGAAGAGGATATCTGCACATGCTGCTTCACTGTCTGTACCTTCATATTTTCATGGAACCTGACAGAGATTCCGGTGAATGGGGACAGGGAATGCGACTGTTTTGTAGAGCAGCTGATCGACAAGGCTGTCGGAGAAGGCAAAATCAGCTTGAAGAAAAGAAAATCAGATGATATACAGGTGAACACAAATACTTTTGATGATCACATATTCTGGCAGAGAACTGCCGGACAGGCACCAGGAGGCAGGAGAACAAAAGGAAAAATGGGAACATATCCTTGCTTATACCTCACAGAATAAGACCGGTATGCAAAGCAGGGCAGGGACTCAGACAAACGATCAGCAGGAAGAACTGGATGAGATCTACCGCAGTAAATATGATTACCGGAAATTTCTGAAGCAGTTCTGCAGACTGCGGGAGGAAGTGGAGCTGGATACGGAGAGCTTTGATTATATTTTTTACAGCTTTGGAATGGAACATTATGGAAATATTCCATTGATAGAACCGTTGGAGTATAAAGAAGTAAACCGTCTGGAGGAGCTGGTGATCGCCATTGACACATCCGGTTCATGTTTAGGAGAAACTGTACAGAGATTTCTGGGTGAAACCTATGGGATTTTAAGTGAAAAAGAGAATTTTTTCAGCAGAATGAAGGTATATATCGTCCAGTGCGACTGTTTTATCCAGAAAGTGGATGTGATCCATTCTGAGGAAGAGTGGAAGGAATACATCCGGAACGTTAAGATCCAGGGCAGGGGAGGTACAGATTTCCGCCCTGTATTTGAATTGATCCGTCAGGAAAAAGAGAGAAAAGAACTGAAGAATCTCAGAGCACTGATCTATTTTACAGATGGTGACGGGATTTATCCGGGACAAAAGCCGGATTATGAGACTGCATTTGTATTTCTGAAACGGACGGACAAGATGAAACTGGTGCCGCCATGGGCGAAAATGTCTGATCACAGGAATGGGGCAAACTGCGGAGCAGATGTCAGTTTGAGTAAATAATGTTACTGTTCACTGGTAATATCCCGCGAGGTGTTTTTTTGTGAGCGAAGGTCACAGAAAAACCCGAGACATACCGCGCGAATTATGCGATTAGCATAAATTCTGTGCATCGCGAAGCGTGTTGCTGGGAACGGAGTGAACAGTAACTAAATAATTAGCAGGAGTATGATAATAAAATGAACATACAGGAAGCAAAAACAGAAATCTGTAATACACTTCGCGCATATCTGGCGAAGGATGAGAATGGATATTATACTTATCCTCTGATCCGTCAGAGACCGCTGTTGCTGATCGGTCCGCCGGGAATCGGCAAAACTGCCATTATGGAACAGGCGGCAGCAGAGTGCGGTGTGGGACTTGTAGCCTACACCATTACCCATCACACCCGTCAGAGTGCCATCGGTCTTCCGGAGATCGTTAAACGGAATTACGGTGGAAAAGGAATGATGGTGACAGATTACACAATGAGTGAGATCGTGGCATCTGTCTATGATTGTATGGAGAATACAGGCAGAAAAGAGGGAATCCTGTTTATTGATGAGATCAACTGTGTGTCTGAAACCCTGGCACCGGCAATGCTGGCACTTCTCCAGAATAAAACCTTTGGAAGTCATAAGATTCCGGAAGGCTGGATTCTGGTAGCAGCGGGAAATCCACCGGAGTATAATAAATCTGTCAGGGAATTTGATATTGTCACACTCGACCGTGTCCGTAAGCTTACAATTGAGCCTGACTGCGATATCTGGCTGAAATATGCAGGACAGCAGAAGGTGCACCAGGCGATCATTTCTTATCTGTCTGTGAAGAAAAACAATTTCTATGCGGTGGAGAATACAGTAGACGGTAAATTCTTTGTGACTGCCAGAGGCTGGGAGGATCTTTCAAGAACTTCTGCAAAGCTATGAAAAGCTGGGGATCGGGATCAGTGAGGAACTGGTGGAGGAATTTCTCCAGAAAGAGGAAACAGCCAGAGATTTTGCAGGTTTTTATCAGTTATATACAAAGTATGGGGAAGATTATGAAATCCCGTCGATCCTGTCCGGAAATCTGAGTCTGGAGAATCTGGAGCAAAAGAAAAAGATGGCTGCAGCCGGAGCTTTTGAGGAACGTTTTGCAGTTGTAAATCTGATCCTGGGGGCACTGAGAGAAAAAGCGGAAGAATACGGACAGGCAGATCATCAGCTTGAGGTACTCTATGAGATGCTTCTGCATCTGAGAACTCAGGTGAGAAAGAATGCTGAGGAAGAGAAGCTGGGAATTTCATTGCTTGAAGAATTTGCGCAGGAACAGGAAAACAGTCTGCAGATCAAAGTAAAGATGGAACTGATTTCAGTAAGCGAACAGAAATATCAGGAGACGGCAATCCGCAGGCTGAGGGAATATATTCTGACAGCAAAGAAAGAACATGTGCGGTCAGCTGAAAATGGATTTAAGCGGATCAGTAAATGTTTTGAAAAAGAAGCAGTATGCAGAGAAGATATGATCCAGAAACTCCAGGGAGAACTGCAGAATGCCTTTTCATTTATTAAAAGAGAGCTTTGGCGAAAAATCAGGAAATGCTGCTTTTCGTGACAGGGATCACAGCGGATAAGTCAATGACTTCGTTTATTGCCGGAAATGGCTGTCCGGCATATTTTGAACACAGCGAGATGCTTTTATATAATAAAGAAGAAAATGAACTGCGAAAAAGCGTGTCTGGAGGCAGTGCATGAAGGACTACAGGAAGAAAGCCGTGACCGGGTATAATATCTGTTACAGACAGTATCTGAAAACGGCAGTCAGTATATTATTGATAGAAGCAAATCAGACAGCAGCTGATACATAGCAGCAGAAATACGCTGCGGAAATGGAGGAAGAATGTCAGAAAAACAGCCTGAAAAAAAAGAAGACAGCAGGGGATGTCGTATTGACCGTTGTTCTGATCGCAGCAATCTGTGTATTCTGTTATGCAGGATATAATCTGTTTCATATTTATACAGAATATAAGAAAGGTACGGATGAGTACAATTCAATCACACAGATGGCAGTAACAGAACGAGATCCGGATGGAGAAGCAGCAGGACCGGAGGCAGGCAGTGAACTGAAAGCGCCTATGGATATTGACTTTGCATCTCTTAAAGTGTAAATGATGATGTAGTGGGATGGATTTATGTGGAAGCAGTGCCGGATATCAATTATCCCATTGTGCATGGCAAAGACAATGAAACTTATCTTCACAGAACCTATGAGAAGAATTACAATTTTGCAGGTACTATCTTTGTGGACTATGAAAACAAAGGTGATTTCAGTGACTGTAATACGATCGTGTATGGCATAATATGAAAAATGGTTCCATGTTTGCACAGCTTAAGAAATTTACACAGGATGAGGAGACTTATAAGAAGAGCAAATATTTCTGGATCTTTACACCTGAGAAAAACTACAGGTATGAGATTATCTCCGCGTACACTACAGGTGATGAACAGTGATACCTATACCCTGTTTAAGGACCGGGTGAGGAATTTGAAAAATATCTGGAAAAGATCAGAGGATATTCCGAGATTCAGACAGATGACAGAAGGAATGAACATAAAGGACAAGATCATTACTCTGTCTACCTGTACAGGAAACGAGCAACCCGTTATGTTGTCCAGGGGAAACGTGTGGATACACTTGATGTCGGGCAGTAGAATTATGAAGAGCAGTTACCTGAATCAGAAGAAAATCGTATTGCTGTAAAAGCAGACGATAAAAATTCAGATGATAAAATTTCAGTAACAGTGTTTGGAAAAAATAAAGGAGGAATTCTAAATGGCAGGAGAAGTTGAGAGATTACAGGAACTTGTAGACAAATATGACAATATTGTCTTCTTCGGCGGAGCAGGTGTTTCCACAGAGAGCGGAATCCCGGATTTCAGAAGTCAGGACGGACTTTATCATCAGAAATATGACTATCCTCCGGAAACGATCTTAAGCCATACATTTCTTTATGAGAAAGCCGGAAGAATTTTTCAAATTCTACAGAGACAAGATGCTTTGTGACACTGCAAAACCCAATGCAGCACATCTGAAGCTGGCAGAACTGGAACAGGCAGGAAAACTGAAAGCAGTTATTACCCAGAATATCGACAATCTGCATCAGATGGCAGGCAGCAAGAAGGTTCTGGAGCTTCATGGAAGTGTATACCGCAATTACTGCATGAAGTGTCACAGATTTTATGATTTTGCCCACATGAAAGTATCCACAGGTGTTCCGAGATGCGAATGTGGTGGAATTATCAAGCCGGATGTGGTATTGTATGAAGAAGGTCTGGACAATCAGACGATCAATGAAGCAGTGAAGGGCAATCTCAGAGGCACAGGTACTGATCATCGGGGGAACCTCTCTGGCAGTTTACCCGGCAGCCGGACTGATTGATTATTTCCGTGGAGAACATCTTGTAGTGATCAATAAATCTCCGACACCAAGAGACAGATATGCAGACCTTCTGATCCAGGGGCCGATCGGACAGGTATTTTCACAGATTCATTGCTAGCGTGTCTGAAAAATCAAGGGTAACTGTTCAGCGGTTCGCTATTTGGCGAAGTACAGGACAGTTACTGTCAAAGTTATATAAGAGGAGTAAGAGATTATGGGACTTCCCTATGAAGTTGGTGATATTGTTACATTAAAGAAAGTCCATCCCTGCGGAAGCAGAGACTGGGAAATCTTAAGGGTAGGTGCTGATTTCCGCCTGAAATGTACAGGATGCGGACATCAGATCATGGTACCGCGCAAGATGGTTGAGAAAAATACTAAAAATTGATAAAAAGAAAAATAGTACTTTACAGACACCAAAACTATGTTAGAATCAACACTCGTGATATATTTTATATCCTTGCTCTTTGACAGGCAAAGGGCCAACAGACCATAAGGAGGTAAAGCAAGACATGAACAAGTACGAGTTAGCATTAGTTGTTAGTGCAAAAGTTGAAGACGAAGTACGTGATGCAGTTGTTGAGAAAGCAAAAGGATACATCACACGTTACAACGGCACTATCACAGAAGTAGAAGAATGGGGTAAGAAAAAATTAGCTTACGAAATTCAGAAAATGCATGAAGGCTTCTACTATTTCATTCAGTTTGAAGCAGACGCACAGTGCCCGGCGGAAGTTGAAAGACACGTTCGCATCATGGACAATGTATTAAGATACTTAGTCGTAAGAAAAGACGCATAATCTTATACAGGGTGGATTTTAGAAGGCACCATTAATTGATCCGTTCAACCATTCAAAGCAGAAACGAAGAGGTATTTATATGAACAAAGTAATTTTAATGGGACGCTTAACAAGAGATCCTGAGGTGAGATATTCCGCAGGAGAGAATGCATTGGCAATTGCCAGATATACACTGGCAGTAGACAGAAGATTCCGCCGTGACGGTGAAGCAACAGCAGACTTTATCAGTTGTGTATCCTTTTGGACGTACAGCCGATGTTTGCTGAGGAAGTATTTCCGTTCAGGGACTTAAGATCATTGTTTCAGGACGCATTCAGACAGGCGAGCTACACCAATCGTGATGGCCAGAAGGTTTATACCACAGAGGTAGTAGTTGAGGAACAGGAGTTTGCTGAGAGCAAGGCGGCCAGCGATAATTACGCAGCTTCCCATCCTCAGACATCATCCCCTGCACCTGCACCATCCATGCCGGCTCCGGGAGCAGCCAGTGCAGACGGTTTCATGAACATTCCGGATGGAATTGATGAAGAACTGCCGTTTATTTAATACAAACTGATAGAATAAAAATAGGAGGAAAGCAATCATGGCTTACAATAGAGGCGAAAGACCAGACTCTCCAATGAAGAGAAGAGGCGGCCGCAGAGAAAAAAAGTTGCGTATTCTGTGGTAAAGAGAATAACGAGATCGACTACAAGGATGTAGCAAAATTAAGAAAATATGTTTCTGAAAGAGGAAAAATCCTTCCAAGAAGAATTACAGGAAACTGTGCAAAACATCAGAGAGCACTGACAGTTGCTATCAAGAGAGCACGTCATATGTCTATGATGCCATACATCCAGGACTAATTCTGAAGATGATAATGCTGCTCCGCATTTGGCGGAGCAGCATTTTTGCATTATTTACGAGAATTGCTATAGAACAGAATGAACAGTAACACAATAGTTACTGTTCACACGTCACTATCCCGCGAGGTGTTTTTGGCATGAGAATGCCAAAAATCCCGAGACATACCGCGCGAATTATGCGAAATAGCATAAAATTCTGTGCATCGCGAAGCGTGTTACTGGGCACGGAGTGAACAGTAACACACAATAACCATTATTTTTGTGCATTCTTTCTGTTGCTATGGTAAATTCTGTTCAAATCTGTTATAATATGATTCAAAAGGGCGTTTTTTCAACAGAACCTGCCTATATGCAGCACATTTGCTGTGTACAGGCGAAACAAATAGAATGATGAAGAACGGAAAGAAAGATATGAGTGATAAACTGAAATTAAAAGGGCATATGAAAGCATTCATGCGGTGCCTCTGATTCTCTCGGCTTTACTGATCGTACTTAATATCTGGGTATATTTTGTCAGCGTGAAGGCTGGTATTATTGTGTCAGGTGGAATTCTGATTTATGTGGGATGTGCAGTAATAATACTCCGATGCCACAGACCGTTCATTGAAATGAACTGATAGCCTTTGCCAATCAGTATGATTCGCTTGAAAAGAGAATCCTTGAAGAACTGGCATTGCCCTATGCCATTATGGATATGAATGGCAGAATGATCTGGTCCAACAAAGTATTTGCGGAGCTTACAGGTAAAGATCAGTTTTATAAGAAAAATGTCAGCACTGTTTTTCCGGATGTAACAGCTGACAAATTACCGGTTGCAGATAAGAAAGAGACTGCTGAGATCAGTACTCGATTTGGAGAGAAGACTTATCGTATTTCCATGCAGAGGGTGTCTCTTGGTGAAGTGGTTGCCAAAAGTGAGTTTCTGGAGAATTCAAACAGGAATGTCAGCCTGATCGCCATGTATCTGTATGACGATACAGAACTGAAGTCTTACATTAAAAAGAATGAAGACAATAAGCTTGTTGTAGCGTTGGCTTATCTGGATAACTATGAGGAAGCACTTGAGAGTGTAGAGGATGTGAGACGTTCACTTCTGATTGCTCTGATTGACCGGAAGATTACGAAATTATTTTTTCCAATTTCGATGGTCTTGTAAAGAAACTTGAGAAGGACAAATATTTCCTGATCATGCGCCAGAGTTCGCTTGAGGCTCTGAAAGAACAGAGATTTCATATTCTGGACGAGGTTAAAACAGTTAATATCGGAAATGAGATGGCGATCACTTTGAGTATTGGTGTGGGACTGAATGCTTCCACTTATATTCAAAATTATGAGTATTCACGTATTGCTATAGAGATGGCACTTGGACGTGGCGGTGATCAGGTTGTTATTAAGAATGGAAATAATATTACCTATTACGGCGGAAAGACTCAGCAGATGGAGAAGAATACCCGCGTAAAAGCCAGGGTAAAAGCGCAGGCACTGAAAGAGTTTATGAGTACGAAAGACAGAGTCGTTGTCATGGGACATAAAATCACAGATGTGGATGCGTTGGGAGCAGCAATCGGTATTTTCCGTGCAGGTAAAACACTTGGAAAATCTGTCAGTATTGTAGTGAATGATCCGACAAAATCTATCAGACCGTTGATCGCAGGATATGTGAATAATCCAGACTACGAGCCATCTATGTTTGTGGACAGCGAGCAGGCTAAAGATATGGTAGATAACAATACAGTGGTGGTTGTAGTTGATACTAACAGACCAAGCTATACGGAATGCGAGGAGCTTCTGCACATGACAAAGACAATTGTTGTGCTGGATCATCACAGGCGGGGAAGCGAAGTGATAGAGAATGCGGTGCTTTCCTATGTGGAGCCTTATGCATCCTCAGCCTGTGAGATGGTAGCAGAGATCCTGCAGTATTTCTCGGATGACCTGCGTATCCGCAATATGGAGGCTGACTGTCTCTATGCGGGAATTATGATCGATACAAACAATTTTACGACAAGAGCAGGTGTACGTACCTTTGAGGCTGCTGCATTCTTAAGAAGGAGTGGAGCAGACGTGACCAGAGTACGTAAACTGTTAAGGGATGATCTGAAATCTTATCAGGCACGTGCAGAAGCAGTGAGAACTGCACAGATTTACAGAGAATGCTATGCCATTGCCAGATGTCCAAGTGAAAATCTGGACAGTCCTACAGTTATAGGAGCACAGGCAGCCAATGAACTTCTGAATATTGCAGGGGTTAAGGCATCGTTTGTACTGACTCAGTACAATAATGAAGTTTATATCAGTGCCAGGGCTATTGACGAAGTCAATGTACAGGTAATGATGGAAAAGATGGGCGGAGGCGGTCATATGAATATTGCCGGTGCCCAGGTCAAGGCTTCTCCGGATGAGGTGGAGAGAATGCTTAAAGACATCATAGATCAGGAATATCAGGAGGAAAACACAAATGAAAGTAATCTTACTTGAAGACGTAAAAGCACTTGGAAAAAAGGGACAGATCGTAAATGTAAGTGACGGATATGCAAGAAACATGATCCTTCCTAAGAAACTGGGGCTGGAGGCAACTCCTAAGAATTTAAATGATCTGAAACTTCAGAAAGCAAACGAAGAGAAGGTCGCAAAAGAAGTATATGAAGCAGCACAGGCATTTGCAAAGGATCTCGAGACAAAAGAAATTATCCTTACACTGAAAACAGGAGAAGGCGGAAGAACCTTTGGTTCCGTTTCTTCCAAAGAAATCTCTGAAGCAGCAAAGAAACAGTTGAATCTTGACATTGATAAAAAGAAACTGCAGCTTCCTGAGCCAATCCGTACACTTGGTGTTACCCAGGTGCCTGTCAGATTACATCCTAAGGTAACAGGAACTCTTAAAGTATGGGTAAAAGAAGCATAAGTCTTCCGGAGGGATAAAGAATGGAAGAAGCGCTGATTAAAAGAATACTCCCCCACAGTATAGAGGCAGAGCAGTCTGTAATCGGCTCAATGATTCTGGACAGAGATGCGATCCTTGTGGCATCTGAGATACTTACCAGTGATGATTTTTATCAGAAACAATATGGCATCATCTTTGATGCAATGGTGGAATTGTGTAATGAAGGGAAACCGGTAGATCTGGTGACCCTTCAGAATCGTTTAAAGGAGAAAGAACTCCCGCCGGATATCAGCAGTATGGAATATGTAAGAGATCTGATCTCAGCGGTTCCTACTTCTGCAAATGTGAAGTACTACGCAAAGATCGTCAGTGAGAAAGCAGTCCTTCGCAGACTTATCAAGCAAATGAAGAGATTGCCAACACCTGCTATCTGGAGAAGGAGAATACAGAGATTATTCTGGAAGAAGCAGAAAAAAACTGTTCAATATTCTCCAGAGACGCAACAATGAAGAATATGTTCCAATCCAGCAGGTAGTTCTGAATGCCATTAATAACATTGAGAAAGCGTCTAAGCTTAAAGGTTCTGTAACAGGTATTCCCACAGGCTTTATGGATCTGGATTATAAAACATCCGGTATGCATCCTTCTGATCTGGTACTGATCGCAGCCCGTCCTTCCATGGGGAAAACAGCCTTTGTACTGAACATTGCACAGTATATGGCATTCCGAAAGGATGTCACAGTTGCCATATTCAGTCTGGAAATGTCAAAGGAACAGCTGGTGAACCGACTTCTGGCAATGGAATCTCATGTAGATTCCCAGAATATGAGAACAGGTAATCTGAAAGACGAGGACTGGACAAAACTGGTAGAAGGCGCAGATATTATCGGTAAATCTAATCTGATCATTGATGACACGCCGGGTATTTCTATTGCGGAAATGCGCTCCAAATGCAGGAAATATAAGCTGGAACATAATCTCGGGATTATCATGATCGACTATCTGCAGCTGATGAGCGGAAGTGGAAAAAGTGATTCCAGACAGCAGGAAATTTCAGATATTTCCCGTTCTCTGAAAGCTCTTGCCAGAGAGCTGAATGTGCGGTGATCGCATTGTCTCAGCTCAGCCGTGCGGTGGAACAGCGTCCGGATCACAGACCAATGCTTTCGGATCTTCGAGAATCCGGAGCCATTGAGCAGGATGCCGATGTGGTAATGTTTATCTACAGAGATGACTATTATCATAAGGATACAGAGAAGAAGGATATTGCAGAGATCATCATTGCCAAACAGAGAAACGGTCCCATCGGAACGGTAGAACTGGTATGGCTGCCGAGATATACACAGTTTGTGAATATGAAGAAATAATCTGTCTCATAGGAGTTTGATCTTTGACTTGAATAATATTATAGCAATCCTCTAAAATAATGCATCTTAATCCAGCCCATCAGAGTGTGAAATCCTGCTGAATTGTCTTAAAATGCATTATTTTACGGGGATTGCTATTAGAAAAATTTACAGGGGAAACAGTATCAGGGGGGAGAATCCGGTAACTTGTTTCCCTGTTTTTTTGTGTCAAAATAAAGTTTTTATAGGGAAGTTTTGTAAAATTCGAACT
>ENA-OQAX01000367-OQAX01000367.1-human-gut-metagenome-genome-assembly--contig:-NODE-367-length-10818-cov-2.073987_pt1 | contig 10818 bp, 10 predicted proteins | sample MGYA00242741_ERZ504539 | MGnify/ENA primary metagenome ERZ504539 (study PRJEB26092, sample SAMD00036277) | human gut metagenome | host: Homo sapiens | study: EMG produced TPA metagenomics assembly of... | reverse complement strand
TTGTCAGACCGCGTATAGCTTCATTCGACATGTGGCAAAGGCAAAGAATTTGAAGAAGGCAAGCTGACATTGGAAGACGTAGTGGCTTATGCTAAGCAGAATGGTGAGCCCAAGCAAGTAAGCGGTAAGCAGGAATTGTACGAAGCCATCGTAAATATGTATTGCTGATCCGGCCGGGCGGTATTGCACAAGTTTTACCCTTGCAGACCTTTTTTAAGAAGGAGGGCTGTGCAATGAAGTCTGAATGAATTCTGCTAACGGATTATTAAAGAATAAACGGCTGTACACCGTCAGGTGGCAGCGTTTTTATATTTGTTAGAGGGATATTTTATGAAATAATACTCGCCTATATCGAAAATAATATCTACCTTTGCGGCTGCTAATTACTAAGTTTATTGAATTTATATGATAAAAAAACTATTATCCGTACTGGTCTTAGTTTTTGCCCTCTCAGGTTCTGTGCTTGCACAGCAATCTATGAGTGACCAACAGGTGTTGGAATATGTGAAGACGGGCATGCAACAAGGAAAAGACCAACGTCAGATTGCTACAGAGTTAGCCCGTAGAGGAGTGACACAAGAACAGGCTAAGCGTGTAAAGAAACTTTATGAACAGCAAAATGGGTCTGCTGATAAAGATGCAAATGCAACGATGCAAAATCGGAACCGTTTGCGTGAAAAGACAAAGACTCAGGAAGATATCTATGTAACAGAGAATTTTACTTTCGACCAACGTTCAGCTGCGGACAGAGTGGTAGGGAAGAACTCGTTGGACAGTGTTTCTGCCAATCGTTATTACGAGGGGATGGGCATGGGCGATATGGAAGATATGCAGAAGGATAAGGTGTATGGACGGGACATTTTTGAAACCAGAAACCTTACATTCGAGCCGAGTGTGAATCTGGCTACTCCTCCTAATTATCGTCTGGGGCCGGGTGATGAGGTAATCATTGATATCTGGGGTACAAACCAGGCTACCATCCGCGATAATGTATCTCCGGACGGATCTATCACGATCCCCGATTTGGGATTGATTTATCTGAACGGCATGACTATTGCCGAAGCCAACCAATATTTGCGTAAAGAACTGAATAAGATTTATGCAGGGCTTGATAATGAACAGAACCCGTCCTCACAAATCAAGGTTACTTTGGGAAACAGCCGGACGATCCAGGTGAACGTGATGGGGGAAGTGTTCCAACCGGGAACTTATGCATTGTCTTCTTTCTCTACCGTGTTTCATGCACTGTACCGTGCCGGTGGCGTGAGCGATATCGGTAGCTTGCGCAATATACAAGTAGTGCGCGGAGGACAGAAAATCGCTACCGTAGATGTGTACGATTTTATTATGAAAGGTAAAATCAATGATGATATCCGCTTGCAGGAAGGCGATGTGATCATCGTTCCTCCATACGAGGCGTTGGTTAGCATAGAGGGTAATGTGAAACGCCCCATGAAATACGAGATGAAAAACAACGAAAGTGTTGCCACATTGTTGAAGTATGCCGGTGGATTCTCGGGGGATGCCTATACCCGTTCTCTCCGCATGATTCGTCAAAATGGAAAGGAGTATCAGATTTATACGATTGATGATATTGATTATTCCGTATTTCAGGTAAAAGATGGTGATGCGCTGACTGCTGAAGCTATTCTGGATCGTTTTGAGAATAAACTTGAAATCAAGGGTGCTGTCTATCGTCCGGGCATTTATCAGTTCGGAGGAACTTTGAATACAGTCCGCCAACTGGTGGAAAAGGCTGAAGGTCTTATGGGTGATGCCTTTACAGGACGTGCAGTGTTGCATCGCGAGCGTGAGAATTTGAAGAAAGAGGTTATTCAAGTAGATATAAAAGGTATCATGGCCGGTACTGCGCCCGATGTACCTTTGCAGCGTAATGATGTGCTTTATATTCCCAGTATTCATGACTTGGAGGATGTGGGAACTATCATGGTGTATGGTGAGGTTGCCCGTCCGGGTGAGTTCGCTTTTGCCGACAATACGACTTTGGAGGATATTATAATCCAGGCTGGCGGGTTGAAAGAATCGGCTTCTACCGTCCGTGTGGATGTTTCCCGCCGTATCAAGGATAGCAAAGGTACGGAAGCGGTTTCCACCATAGGACAAATGTACTCGTTTTCTCTGAAAGACGGTTTTGTGATAGACGGAGAACCGGGTTTTGTGTTGCAACCGTACGATCAAGTATATGTGCGTAAGAGTCCTGCTTATCAGGAACAGGTGAATGTGCAAGTGACCGGTGAGGTTTTATATGAAGGTGATTATGCGCTGACAGAGAAGAGTGAACGTCTTTCCGATTTGATCAAGAAGGCAGGTGGAGTGACTCCGTTTGCTTATATCAAAGGGGCCCGTTTAAGCCGTCGTATCAATGCCGATGAACGCAAACGTATGGAAACGGTTCTGGACATGGCCAAGACTGGAAAGGACTCCATTGATGTCAACCGGCTGGATTTGGGAGATATCTATTATGTGGGTATCGATTTGGAAAAAGCGATGCTTAAACCCGGCTCCAGTGCGGATATCGTATTGCGTGAGGGGGATGTGATTGAAATTCCCGAATACAACAACACGGTACGTATCAGCGGGACTGTGATGTATCCCAATACCGTTTCATTTGAAGATGGCAAGACGTTGAAATATTATATAGAGCAGGCCGGAGGTTACGGTTTCCGTGCGAAGAAGAGCAAGGTGTATATTGTATATATGAACGGTCAGGTGAAGAGAGCGAAGAAAGGTAGCCGTGAGCTGATCCAGCCGGGCTGTGAGGTGATTGTTCCGGTGAAGGAAAAGAGCAACTGGTCTTTGCAGAACACCTTGTCCATAGCAACCACCAGTGCGTCGTTGGCTACTATGATTGCATCTATTGCTAATATCTTAAAATAGAAACAGTATGGCGGAAGATAAGAATTATACGAATAATACGGAAAGACCACGGGAAGACGAGGAGTTGGAAATTGATTTGATGGAGTATGTCCGTAAGTTGTGGGCTGCCCGAAAGATGCTGCTGAAGGTTGCCGGAATAGGTGCTATTGTAGGGGTGATTATCGCTCTGAGTATTCCCAAGCAATATACGGTGGAAGTGACATTGTCTCCCGAATCCGGTAAAAGCGGAGGGGGGAGCCTGTCGGGAATGGCTGCCATGCTGGGGATCGGAGGCATGAGTCTGGGCAGTGAGGCGGATGCGTTGAACGTATCTCTTTTCCCGGATATAGTAGCGTCTACTCCTTTCATTCTGGAACTGTTTAATGCACATGTCACCACGTTGGACGGTGAGGTGGATACTACTTTTGTAGCTTATCTCGATGAGCAGAAAGCTCCGTGGTGGGGTGCTGTTATGGGATTGCCCGGGGCGGCTATAGGCGGGGTGAAATCTCTCTTCTCCGATAAGGAAGAGGAAGAAGGGAACAGGCTGGATCCTTTCCACCTGACAGAAGATCAGGCGAAGAAAGTGGAAGCCATGCGTAAGGCGATTACTGCTGATGTGGATAAGAAAACCGGCATCACCACAGTGACGGTGACTTTGCAGGACCCGATGGTTACGGCCGCCATTACAGACACGGTAGTGGTGAAGCTTCAGGAGTATATCACAGCGTACAGGGTCTCCAAAGCCCAGCAGGATTGTGCTTATCTGGAACAATTGTATAAGGAACGCCAGCAGGAGTATTATGTAGCCCAGCAGAATTATGCCAATTACATGGATGCCAACAAGGGGGTTGTCCTTCAAAGTGCTTTGACGGAGAGAGAACGGTTGCAGAATGATATGAATCTGGCATATCAGGTGTATAGCCAGGTGGCTACCCAATTGCAGGTGGCACGGGCCAAAGTACAGGAGGCCAAACCTGTATTTGCCGTTGTGGAACCTGCCAGTGTGCGTTGCTGCCTTCGGGAACCAGCAAGAAGGTGATTCTTGTCGGATTTATTTTCCTGGCAGTGGCGGGCGCTTCCGCATGGATCTTGTTCGGACGTGAATTCTTTGAAAATCTGAAGGAGGGGCTTAATGCTCCTCAGGAGGGGATGGAGAAGAAGTGATATAAAGATATTGACCTATAAAAACAGGGTGCATCTCTTTCGTAGGAGGTGCACCCTGTTTTTATAGGTTCAATCTTCGGAAATGTTGTCCTGAACGTTACGATAGTCCGGTGTGCAGTTTTCGGTTTCTTTAATTTCACTGGCAAAAACCGGACAAACGCAGAATCAAAACAGCCTTTAATATAAACTTTGATTAAAGTCGAAATCCGTTTGATAGTCTTTCAATCTCGGATGTTTCTTGTCCTTGTCGGACAAAATAACCTTATCGGCCGGAAGTCGCCAGTCTATGCCTAGATCGGGGTCGTCCCATGCGATTCCTCCTTCGCTTTGCGGAGCATAATAATGGTCACACTTGTATTGGAACAACACCTCGTCACTTAGTACCGCAAAGCGTGTGCGAATCCGCGGGGGATAAAAAAAACTGCCGGTGATTCTCTCCGGTCAATTCTACAGCCACATGCTTTCCGAAAGTGGGAGAACCTTTCCGGATATCTACAGCCACATCCAGTACCGCTCCCTTGATCACACGCACCAGCTTGCTTTGTGTGAAAGGAGGTTTCTGGAAATGCAGGCCGCGTAATACACCATAAGTGGAGAAACTCTCATTATCCTGTACAAATGTAGTCCTGCATACTTTTTCTTCAAATTCACGTCCCGAGAAGCTTTCAAAGAAATACCCTCTTGCATCATTAAAAATACGGGGTTCCAAAATGAAAACCCCGTCTATTGCTGTTTTTATAACTTCCATTATTCTAATCCCAGTTCTTTTATAACTTTCAGTAAATATTGTCCGTATTGGTTTTTAAGCATCGGCTGAGCCAGTTCCTGCATCTTTTCCGGGGTAATCCAGCCTTTTCTCAAAGCTATGCCCTCAAGGCACGCCACTTTCAGCCCCTGGCGCTTTTCAATGACTTCGATGTAGGTACTTGCCTCGGCCAGCGAGTCGTGAGTACCGGTATCCAGCCATGCGAAACCTCTGCCCAATGTTTGTACTTTCAATTCCTTGTCCTGAAGAAATTGCTGGTTTACGGTGGTGATTTCCAGTTCTCCCCGTGCCGAAGGCTTGATATTCTTGGCTACTTCCACCACCTTGTTGGGATAGAAATAGAGTCCCACCACGGCATAGTTGGACTTAGGTTGGGCAGGTTTTTCTTCAATAGAGAGGCAGTTGCCTTCCTTGTCGAATTCCGCTACGCCATATCTTTCGGGGTCACTGACCCAATAGCCGAATACCGTTGCTTTCTTGTCCTCTTCGGCAGCACGTACGGATTCTCTCAACATGGCGGACAGGCCGTTGCCGTGGAATATGTTATCACCCAGTACAAGGCAGACGGAATCATTCCCGATGAATTTCTCGCCGATGATGAAAGCCTGAGCCAGTCCGTCGGGCGAAGGCTGTTCCGCATATTCAAAGCGTACTCCGAAATCGCTTCCGTCTCCTAACAGTCTTTTGAAGCTCGGTAAGTCGTATGGGGTGGAGATAATGAGTATTTCCCGTATGCCGGCCAGCATAAGTACCGATATAGGATAATAAATCATGGGTTTGTCGAAGACAGGGAGCAACTGTTTGGATACTCCTTTGGTAATAGGATAGAGGCGCGTGCCCGAACCTCCGGCTAGTACAATACCTTTCATATCTTTTTATTTTTTATATGTCCCTACGATTTGGATTAATAGGCGTTTTTTCTCGCCCCGGAACATGTTGGTTACTGTTTTATCATGATGCGGATGTCGAGCAGGAAAGTCCAGTTCTCAATATACCACAAGTCTCTTCTTACCCTGCCTTCCATTTGGGAAAGTTCTTTGGTTTCTCCCCGGTAGCCGGTGACTTGCGCCCATCCGGTAATTCCGGGTTTGACAAGGTGGCGCATCATGTATTTGTTAATCAGTTGGGAATATTCCTCTGTATGTTTCAGCATATGGGGTCTGGGACCTACAATGGACATCTCTCCTTTGAATACATTAATGAATTGCGGCAGTTCGTCCAGATTGCTCTTTCGCAGGAAGTTGCCGAACTTGGTCTTGCGGGGATCATTCTTGGTAGCCTGCAATGAATCGGACAATGCGTTCACTTTCATGGAACGGAACTTATAGCATTTAAAGATTTTCCCCGTTTTCCCCGTTTCTCTCCTGTTTGAAGAATATGGGACCAGGTGAGGTAATTTTAATAATAAGACCTACAATCAGGTATATAAATGGAAAAATTGTAAGTAAAAACAGAGAGGAAAATGTCAAATCAAATAACCGTTTTGCCAGTCTGTTTACCGGGTTCTGCAACGGCTCGGTACGGATGGACAATACAGGAACTTCACCCAATAATTCCAGTTGCAGCTGACGCTTTATGTAATTACGTACATGAGGTACGCTATAGAAGCGGATCAGATTGTTCTCGCAATAGTTCATGATGGCCAGAATATCATCCTTTCTGCTGGATGGCAGACCACAGTACAGTTCGTGCACGGTGTTATGGGACAACCATTCAAATAATTGGTTTACAGGACCTTTAAAGGGAATCCCTTCGGGGTAATTAGAGTCCTTCTCATCATAGAAAATGCCTAAAACCCTGTATCCGTAAGTCAAATCGTTCAACGTATGGTACAGCTCCACCATATTGTCCCCGTCGCCTATCAGTACAGTGGTGTGCAGGTTCCTGCCACTGCGGCGGAACATTTTCACAAAGAACCGCAATGTCAGTCGCCATCCTATAGCTAAAGGTATGAAAGACAGATAGAAAGCAAGCAGATAGATGCGTGAGAAGTTATCTACCTTAATAATGGCCAGCACCGTGAGGAAGATGACTACATGCAAGCTGATTGTTCCTAACAGGCGGCCTACAATCTGTTCCGGACGCACTATGCGGTTGTGCAGTATGACCCCAAAGATGGATATGCAGGGAATATAGCACAGGTTGGAAGTCAGCAGGTAGGTTTTCAATGAAATATGGGCTATGGCCTGTGAATCTATTCCTTTCAGAATAAAAAACACAAGTATCATAGAAAGGTTCAACAAGGCAAAATCACCTAATATCGCTACTAGTTTAATTATATCAGAGTTTTCAGTTGTCGGTTGTTTCATGACAAAAAAATATGTTAGTCGTAGCAAATATAGGACATATAAATTAAAACGCAATACTTTTTTTAAAAAATAATACTTATCTTTGCGGTCATACAACGTAAAAAATGAATCATATGAACATCAAGAATAATCACCTCGTTATAATGGCCGGAGGTGTTGGAAGCCGTTTCTGGCCGATGAGTACTCCTGATTATCCTAAGCAATTATTGATGTACTGGGTTGCGGCCGTACATTGATCCAACTTACGGCTGACCGTTTCCAGGGGATCTGTCCTCCGGAAAAATATTTGGGTGGTGACATCAGAGAAGTATGCGGACACTGTAAAGGAGCAGTTGCCCGATATTGCTGATGATCATATCTTGCGTGAGCCTTGCCGTCGCAATACGGCTCCTTGTATAGCATACGTCAGTTGGAAAATAAAGGCACGTAATCCTAAGGCCAATATGGTGGTGACCCCCAGCGACCACATTGTGATGAATATTGCGGAGTTTCAGCGGGTGATTAATTCGGCGATGAATTTTACGGCCGATTCGGACGCTATCCTTACCCTGGGCATGAAACCTACTCGTCCTGAGACGGGCTACGGTTACATTGAAGCTGATCTCAGTGTACTTTCTACCGCCAATAAGGAAGTATTCCGGGTGTATTCTTTTAAAGAGAAACCTGATCTGGAAACAGCCCGGCGCTATATTACAAAAAATAATTTCTTCTGGAATGCGGTATTTTTGTGTGGAATGTAAATACGGTGGTGAATGCCCTGCGCGTATATCAGCCTGCCATTTCGAAGGTGTTCGAGCGTTTGCTTCCTTATTATTATACGGACAAGGAGCAGGAAATGATTGACCGGAATTTCCCTTTGTGCGAGAACATTTCGGTGGATTATGCCATTATGGAGAAGGCGGATGAGATTTTTGTCCTTCCTGCCAGCTTTGGGTGGAGTGATCTGGGTACTTGGGGATCATTGCACGAGAATTTGCCGAAAGATGCCCATAATAATACGCAGATAGGTGAGAATATAAAGTTGTATGAAACCCGTAACTGTGTGATTCACACTACACAGGAAAAGAGGGTGGTGGTACAGGGACTGGACGGATATATCGTTGCTGAGAAGAATAACACATTGCTGATCTGCCGGTTGAGCGAGGAACAGCGCATCAAAGAATTTTCGGCGGAGTAAATATTCTTTCTTGTATATATTTTATTTCTGCATACATGGAGTGTATGCTGTCTGTCATCTGCCGTTCTGTTTGGTCATTCCGCCCTTTGCCATGCCGAAAGGCAGATAGCAGTAGATAGCTATGTGATATGAAATAACCAAGAGGGCTTGCATAAGGCCATTTACAATAAACGAAATGAAAAAAGTAGCTTTAATTTCAGGTATTACAGGTCAGGACGGTTCATTCCTGGCAGAGTTTTTGATTGAAAAGGGATATGAGGTTCACGGTATTCTGCGCCGTTCTTCTTCATTCAATACCGGTCGTATCGAACATCTTTATCTGGACGAGTGGGTTCGTGATATGCAAAAGACCCGTCTGGTGAATCTGCATTGGGGGGATATGACCGACAGTAGTTCGCTGATACGTATCATTCAGGCTGTACAGCCCGATGAAATCTATAATCTGGCTGCTCAGAGCCATGTGAAAGTAAGTTTCGATGTACCCGAGTACACTGCGGAAGCGGATGCGGTAGGCACGCTGCGTATGTTGGAAGCGGTCCGTATTCTGGGCCTGGAAAAGAAGACCAAGATTTATCAGGCATCGACTTCCGAATTGTTCGGACTGGTACAGGAAGTGCCTCAGAAGGAAACGACTCCCTTCTATCCCCGTTCTCCGTATGGGGTGGCCAAGCAGTATGGTTTCTGGATTACCAAGAACTATCGTGAAAGTTACGGTATGTTTGCCGTGAACGGCATCCTGTTCAACCATGAGAGTGAACGCCGTGGTGAAAATTTCGTAACACGCAAGATTACTTTGGCTGCCGCACGTATAGCCCAGGGATATCAGGACAAGCTGTATCTGGGAAATCTGGATTCTTTGCGCGACTGGGGCTATGCCAAGGATTATGTGGAGTGTATGTGGATGATTCTTCAGCATGATACTCCCGAAGATTTTGTTATTGCGACCGGCGAGTACCATACGGTGCGCGAGTTCTGTACCTTGGCCTTCAAGGAAGTGGGCATTGAGTTGCGCTGGGAAGGCAAAGGGGTGGATGAAAGAGGCATCGATGTGGCGACGGGCAAGGAACTGGTTGCCGTCGATCCTAAGTATTTCCGTCCTGCCGAAGTGGAGCAGTTGCTGGGTGATCCCACTAAAGCCAAAACCTTATTGGGCTGGAATCCCCCGTAAGACTTCTTTCCCCCGAACTGGTGAAAATCATGGTGAAGCATGATATGAAGTTCGTGAAGAAACTATATTTAAAAGGCTCAAATAGCGGAATAATGGAAAAAACAGCCAAGATATATGTAGCAGGACACCACGGACTGGTGGGTTCTGCTATATGGAATAATTTGCAGCAAAAAGGATATACCAATCTGGTAGGCCGTTCTCACAAAGAACTGGATTTGCTGGACGGGCAGGCTGTAGAAGAGTTTTTTGATGAAGAGCAGCCCCAGTATGTCATTCTGGCAGCGGCACATGTGGGAGGCATCATGCGAACAGTCTTTACCGTGCCGATTTTATTTATCAGAACTTGCAGATTCAGCAGAATGTGATAGGGGAGAGTTTCCGCCATGATGTAAAGAAACTCTTGTTTTTGGGAAGCACTTGCATTTATCCTCGTGATGCCGTACAACCCATGAAGGAAGATGTGTTACTGACTTCTCCCTTGGAATATACCAACGAACCGTATGCTATTGCGAAGATTGCCGGGTTGAAGATGTGCGAAAGCTTTAACTTGCAATATGGAACCAATTACATAGCCGTGATGCCTACGAACCTTTACGGTCCCAATGATAATTTCCATTTGGAGAACAGCCATGTGCTGCCTGCCATGATTCGTAAGATTCATTTGGGAAAATGCCTGAATGAGGGGGACTGGGATGCGGTGCGTAAAGATATGAATCTTCGTCCCGTAGAGGGGATAGACGGTTCGCATACGGATGAGGAGATTCTCTCCATTCTGAAAAAGTATGGTATAACCGGGCAGGAAGTAACTTTGTGGGGAACAGGCAAGCCGTTGCGTGAGTTCTTATGGAGTGAGGAGATGGCTGATGCCAGTGTCTATATCATGGAGCATGTGGATTTTAAGGATACATACACACCCGGCTCCAAGGATATCCGCAACTGTCATATCAATATCGGTACGGGGAAAGAAATCACCATTGCCCAACTGGCGGACAAGATTGTCAAGGAGGTGGGCTATCAGGGCAAACTGACTTTTGACGCTACGAAACCGGACGGCACTATGCGTAAGCTGACGGATGTAAGCAAATTGCACCGGCTGGGCTGGCAGCATAAGATTGATATAGAAGAAGGGGTACACAGAATGTACCAATGGTACTTGTCTAAAGGATGAAGATGTAAGATTATAGATCTTTCAAGCATGACATATAAAAAAATTTCCGGCATAACTTTCAAGAAGCTATGCCGGAAACTGCCCTAAAAACTATGTGGATAGATTGTAAAAATCTTCTGCCGTTTTCTTTATTCTTTCGGGAAGCACTTTTTATTTTACCGCTTTCAGTGCGGCCTCATAATTCGG
>ENA-OQAX01000366-OQAX01000366.1-human-gut-metagenome-genome-assembly--contig:-NODE-366-length-10836-cov-1.308059_pt1 | contig 10836 bp, 16 predicted proteins | sample MGYA00242741_ERZ504539 | MGnify/ENA primary metagenome ERZ504539 (study PRJEB26092, sample SAMD00036277) | human gut metagenome | host: Homo sapiens | study: EMG produced TPA metagenomics assembly of... | reverse complement strand
CAGCGATGGCATTTGCCTGAAGAATAGCTTCCTGTCTGGCGATTTCCGCAGGAACAATCTTTTCAGCCTTCAATGAAGATTCCACTTTCCGTGCCTTAGCTTCTTCCACTTCCTTTTGCGCAATTTCGCGTGCAGTCTGTACAGCAGCTTCCGATTTCGCGGCAGCTTCACCGGCTTGCTTGTCGGCATTGGCTTGTGTTACAGCTAGTTCTGCATTGGAAAGTGCTACCTCTTTCTGTGCGTCATTTCGTCCGATGGCAGCTTTCTTTGCAGCTTCCGCCTGTTTGATTTCCATGTCGGAATTCAGTTCGGCAACGCGGCTTTCCTTTTCGGTATTTGCCTGCTCGATTCGGATATTCTTTTCAGCTTCAGCCTTTGCTACTTGCGATTCTTTTTCCGCGTTTGGCGATGGCTACTTGCGAGATTCTGTCCTTATCCGCATTTTGCAACAGAGATTTCCTGTTGTTTCTTTGTTTCTGCAATAGCAATATCCTGATCTTTGCGGGTTTCTGCTACTTTTCGTTTTCACGCTCCTTTTATTTGATTAGCAATTTTTGATAGCACCCAGCTTTTCCTGTTCTTCGATGTTAGCCTGTGCCTCGTTCAGTGCTTTTACTTTCAGCTTCCTTACCTAAATTGACAATGTAGTTTGGCAGCATCGCGAATATCACTGATGTTGATGTTCATCAGATACAAACCGAATTTTGCGAAGTTCAGTATCAATATTATCTTTCACTTTAGCCAGGAACTTATCTCGGTCTGAATTTAATTCTTCGATAGTCATATCGGCGATCACCATACGCATCTGACCATATACAACATCAGTAATTAAGTTCTGCTTGTCATCCATTGTTAATCCCAGCATACGTTCAGCAGCGTTTTGCATCACTTCAGGATCGGTGCTGATAGCTACAGTGATTGTAGTCGGCACGTCTACACGAATGTTTTGAGCGGATAATGCACCGGTCAGTTTACATTCGATCTGCATTGGTTTCATGGACAGGAATTCATATCCCTGAATAATCGGCCATACAAAAGCCGCACCACCATGATATAGCTTTGCCGACTTCTTATCTCCTCCCGTTTACCATATACAACGAGGACTTCATCACTCTTACATTTGCGGTAACGCGAAAGGATACCAATAAAAGTGAGTAGGATGACTGCCACTAATATAGCAGCCATGATTAACATTTCTTGTGTCATAAAATTGTGTATTTGAATAATTATTGAATGAATAGCGTTCCGTCTTTGTAGCTGGTAATCATTGTTCTGTCGCCAGTCTGATATGCTTTTCCGGATTCGGAGATGACGTCTACTTCGCGCATGGCTCCGTCCCGGGTGGTCTGTACAGTATATTTGCTGTCGCTTTGTTTGAAATAGATCACACATTCCCGTCCCACAAGCTGATCGGTCTGCTCGTTGTGGTTCACTTGTTGCAGTTGATAAGCTTTCTTATAGAGGAACCAGACGGCAAAAAACAAAGAAAAGACCCACTAGAATACCGATTATGTAACTTTGAATTTCCGTGTTTCCCGCCAGATACATGTACCATCCGAATCCAATTCCGAAATGGGTAAGTCCTTTAAAAGAAACTACGCTACTGATATCAGCATCCACGTCTACATCTGCATCTATATCTCCGAAAAAGATGGATAATACGAATTGAATAAGAAAGATGCCTGTCGTGACGAGGGCGATGATGAGGAAAATGGTACTACTCATAATTGTGGGGTATTAGTAAATCATGATTATTTTTGTTCTGTAAATATACAGGTTTATGTGAATTATACAAAGATAAATGAGATAAAATGATTAAATTTTGCGCGCGAAAACCCTAAAATGAGGAATTAGCGTGCAAAGGTATTTTTATTTATTTGGCTTACGACGGGACCAACTATCATGGTTGGCAAATTCAACCGAATGGGATTAGTGTGCAGGAATGTCTGATGAAAGCATTGTCTACCTTTCTGCGTCGCGAAAATTGAAGTAATAGGGGCAGGTCGGACAGATGCCGGGGTACATGCTTCCCTGATGGTTGCTCATTTTGACTTCGATGAGCCGTTGGATGAAATATCAGTTGCCGATAAAATTAAACCGTTTGTTACCTCCCGATATTTCCATTTATCGTGTTTGCCGGGTCCGGCCGGATGCGCATGCCCGTTTTTGATGCGACTGCGCGAACTTACAAGTATTATGTAACGACATCGAAATATCCTTTTTAACCGGCAATATCGTTGGCGAGTTTATAATCAAATTGGATTATGCACTCATGAATGAAGCTGCACGTACCCCTTTTTCGAGTACACTGACTTTACGAGCTTCAGCAAACTTCATACGGATGTAAAGACCAATATCTGCCATATCACTCATGCCGAATGGACCCAGGAAGATGATGCTACGTGGGTGTTTACCATCCGTGCCGACCGTTTCCTGCGAAATATGGTGCGAGCTATCGTAGGTACGCTGATTGAAGTGGGACGGGGGGAAACTTACTATCGAAGGCTTCCGGCGGGGTTTATCGAACAACAAGACCGTTGCAAAGCCGGAACATCTGCTCCGGGGCAAGCCCTGTTTCTGGTAAATGTGGAATATCCCGAAAGTATATTTGAATAATAAATAATAAATATTCTCATGTGGTTATTATTAGCATTTCTCTCGGCTACTTTGCTGGGCTTTTATGATGTATTCAAGAAGAAATCGTTGAAAGATAATGCGGTACTTCCCGTTTTGTTTCTAAATACATTTTTTTCCAGTCTCATCTTTCTGCCGTTTATCCTGATATCCGTATATAAACCGGACCTGTTGGGAGGAACGATATTTGATGTTCCCGTTGTTGGCTGGGAACAGCATAAATATATCATCATCAAGTCGTTCATCGTGTTGTCTTCGTGGATATTCGGATATTTCGGAATGAAACATCTGCCTTTAACCATAGTAGGACCTATCAACGCCACTCGTCCGGTGATGGTGCTCGTGGGAGCGATGCTGGTATTTGGCGAACGGTTGAATCTCTATCAATGGATCGGGGTAATGCTGGCCATTTGTTTCTTTCTTTATGTTAAGTCGTTCGGGGAAGAAAGAAGGAATTGATTTTTAAACATAACAAATGGATATTCTTTTATTGTGTTGGCTGCCATTACAGGTGCTATCAGCGGATTGTATGACAAGTATCTGATGAAGTCTCTGAATCCGATGCTGGTACAATCCTGGTTATAATGTTTATCAGGTGTTTATTATGTGTCCTATTCTTATTATTGCTTTGGTGGCCTAAAAGAAAGTCTACCACCCCGTTTCGCTGGGACTGGACGATTATCCTGATTTCTATCTTCCTTTCGGCTGCCGATTTTCGTTTACTTTTACGCATTGAGCTATGACGATTCCATGATTTCCATCGTTTCGATGGTCCGTCGGGGGAAGTGTAGTAGTCTCTTTCACTTTCGGTGCGCTTCTCTTCCGTGAAAAGAATTTAAAAAGTAAGGCTGTCGACCTCATTTTGGTGTTGATTTGGAATTGTTCTTCTTATATTTGGGGAGTAAATAAACAAGTGATATATGGCAGAAGACTATACATAAATGCTGGTAGCAAGACAGAGAAATATCGCGCTTTGCTTCCTCAAACTGAAAAATCTGCTGGCAGGTGAAGATGACTTGATAGCCAATCTGGCGAATGTTTCGGCGGCGCTGAAAGAGACTTTCCATTTCTTTTGGGTAGGCTTCTATTTGGTGAAGGGTGAAGAATTGGTGTTAGGACCTTTCCAGGGACCGATAGCTTGTACGCGCATCAGGAAAGGCCGTGGTGTTTGCGGCACGGCATGGGATAAAGACGAGACGTTGGTTGTGCCCGATGTGGATGCATTTCCCGGACATATAGCCTGCAGCTCGCTGTCGCGTTCGGAGATCGTGGTTCCGCTGAAGCGTGAGGACGGTGAAGTGTGGGGGAGTATTGGATATTGACAGTAATCTATTAAACTTTTTTAATGAAACAGACCGCCGTTATTTAGAAGAAGTAACAGCCATTGTAGCTAAAACATTATATTATTAACCAAATGAAAATGATAAACCAAGATACAATCTGTGCCATTGCCACCGCCCAGGGAGGAGCCATCGGAATAATTCGTGTATCTGGCCCAAAAGCGATTGAAATAACGTCACGCATATTTACACCCGCCACAGGCAAGCCACTGACAGAACGAGCACCATATACTCTTACTTTTGGAAAGATTTGTTCCCCAAAGCGAAAAATTAATAATACATTTTTCCAACAAACGAGTGAAATTCCGCAAGAAAAAAGTGAAACGTACAAAAAACTTCGTCAATTACTCTTCTGCAGAAGAAGTAATTGACGAAGTTTTAATTTCCTTGTTCCGCGCCCCCCATTCTTATACCGGTGAAGACAGTACGGAAATCATGTGTCACGGTTCATCTTATATCCTGCAGCAAGTTATACAACTCCTGATCTATAATGGATGTCGTGCCGCTCTACCAGGTGAATACACCCAACGTGCTTTTCTAAACGGAAAAATGGACTTGAGCCAAGCCGAAGCTGTTGCCGATCTGATAGCCTCATCGTCTGCCTCCACCCATCGCCTAGCCATGAGCCAGATGCGCGGAGGATTCAGTAAAGAACTTTCTAACCTGCGTAACCAATTACTTCATTTCACTTCGTTAATGGAATTAGAACTGGATTTCAGTGATCATGAAGAACTAGAATTCGCCAATCGTGACGAACTGAGCAGTCTAGCTACCCATATCGAACAAGTTATTGCCCGGCTAGCTCATTCTTTCAGTGTAGGAAACGCAATCAAGAATGGCATTCCTGTAGCAATTATCGGAGAAACGAATGCCGGAAAATCTACCTTACTGAATGCGTTGCTGAATGAAGAAAAAGCCATTGTCAGTGATATCCATGGAACGACCCGTGACGTAATAGAGGATACGATCAATTTACAAGGTGTCACATTCCGATTTATTGATACAGCTGGAATCCGCCAAACGAACGATGCAATAGAAAATCTAGGGATAGAACGTACTTTCCAAAAGATGGACCAAGCATATGTCATTTTTATGGATGATAGACTCTACAGATGCCCAAAAGGCGGTTCAAGAATTAAAAAGCCGACATTCTTCCACACTGCGAAGGGAAAAAGATGATTATTTTATTTAATAAGTCAGATCTGTTACTAGCAACACAAAAAGAAGAGTTGTCAGCCATATTTGCTGACATGAAAGTGGAAAAACTATTTATCTCAGCAAAGAAAAGGGAAAATATAACGATTCTGGAAAAGAAGTTAGTACAGGCAGCTGCCTTACCGGAAGTCAACCAAAACGATATTATCATTACAAATGTACGCCATTACGAAGCATTAACACGAGCATTGGATTCTATTCATAGAGTACAGGAAGGATTGCAATTGGAATTATCGAGGAGATTTGGTAAGTGAGGATTTAAGACAATGTATCCACGAACTAAGTGAGATTGTTGCAGAAGGAGGTATAACCTCGGAAGAAACATTGCAAAATATATTTCAAAACTTTTGCATCGGCAAATAGCTAACTATCTGATTATCAGATAGTTATACAGTCAAAACCTATAATTTTCTGATAGAAAATGACTTATATAGATGGAAAATAAGCTGTTTTGAGAACCATATTTTCTCTTTTAGCATATGTTTTCCTCATTTTTGTCCCCAGTTTTGTCCTCTATAGTGGCATCGGGGGACAAAATTATGTCCCCCGATGTATTTTTGAGATTTTCTCTATAAAATCCGTCAAAATCATAAATATTTGATGTCTGAATAATATTTTTTTTATTTCTCAGCCTCGAATATATTCAAATTTTATAACGCTGATAAACAAATATATACATTAAAAATATTCGGGTCAGAAATTACAACAGATGATATTCTATTATAGAAACAAATAATATTCTATTGAAATATTTATTTTACTTTACATAAGTCAGATCTACGGTCAAGTTTAAAAAGAGACATTCAGTAAATGTCCCTTAAATGTAATCATTAAAGTTTCAAACTCAACTGGAGTTAATCCGGAGTTAATCCGGTGCTGCAAGCACCGGTCTATGGGTGTGAAGAATATTGCAACAAGCTTTTTATACTTCAAAGATATTCCAAAGATAGCTTTAATCAACTATTAGATATAAACTCTAATAAGATATGGCTTAGATGTTCTTATAAGCATATATCACCAATCTTAAGATAATACTATCAAATAAAAAAGCCCTCTTTTAAAAGAGGGCATAGGATATCAAGTACACCTGAAGAAGAAGGTTTATAAGGAATACTCTCTTTACCCTACATAACGAAGATACTAATTTTATATAAATAAAACTATTGCTGTCCAATAAAACTTTTCGATTACCTTATAGCTTATTGATATATACACAATTATAAAGCAATCTCAATTTAGAGAAAGGACTTGTACATAAAAACAATATTTATAATCATCCCATCAAATATATTTATCAGACACTAATAATAAAACAAGTCCCGAGGAATTTGCATAACATCTTTAACCTCACAGCCATTATGCATCATTAGATACTATATTTTATGCAGCTATTTAAGAAATTTAATAGTCCGAGCAAAATTAGGTATTCCCCAATATGCTACAATTCTGAATATTTTTTTTATTATAATATACCTAAATATGTTTTCTCTTTTCAAACATATTGATATTGACTGCGTCTATCAGCTGAAAACATCTTCTATATTCCTCCCGGTTCTCATGTATATCTCCTGGCTTTCCTCCGCTGCCTTATCAGTCTCAGATTATCACGCTCAAACAGGAACTTGTCCCACTCTCCATATTCAAAATATGTATCCGGTATGTATTCAGTGAGTGAATTCTTCAGTTCAAAACCTTTCCTGGATTTGAACATATCTTCTATAATCCACATCTTAAAAAAAATTCAAAAATATTCAACAAAACTGATTCATCTTCATCTCCTGTCTTGATATGAATGTTTTCACGAAACCACCTTCTTCTCCAATCCAGTCACCTAACAGCATTCCGTCATAGCAGTAACCTCTTACATTCTCCTCTTTTTCTTTGCTGTAAAAACAATAGTTACTGTTGAACAGGAAGAACACCTTCATTATTTCCCGATTTGTAACCGGACGGCTGTCCTTATGTATTTTAAAGAACCTTTCTTTGTATCTGTCAAAAAAAAATGCCCAGTAAAAATAAGAACCACGTCGTTTGTTACTGCACCTACCAATAATTGTCCTTTATACTTGAATAACATTGTGAATGTGGGATTCAAAATACCAACCTCTTTTTTCGACTCTGCATAAAAAGAAATGTACCATTCGTTGAATCTTCGTGTCTTGATATTCGCTTCCCACAACCACGGGAACATTGTCCTTTTTTGAGCTGTTTTCCTGAATTTCCGTACGTAGTTCTTCCATCGTCCTTTTACTTCACTAAAATCTGTCTTGATTTCTCTTATAAGCTCCTCCAGTGTCATTGTGTCAAGTACCATACAAATCTAATCTTTATTCGGTAAAATATCAAGTCATAATTCTATTTGAATACGATTTGTTATTTCCGGTAGGTTGAATAGTAAAATAATTATTTATCACGCAGAAAGATCAGATACGGGAGAAAGAGGACAAAACACTGATTTTTCCTCTGTTTTGCAAAAATTAATATTTTATTGAAAACACGATATTATAAGAATTAGAATATTTCTTATCCGAACTTCACAGAAAGAAACTACCGGCAGGAAGTACGACAAGTTAAAACAGGAAGGATAGACTTATTAGGAGGTATTACAATCATAAAACTATAACCAAAGATTATTTAGTTTTAAATAATGATTATATTTGGGAGTATACATCGGTTATAATAGATAAAATGAAAACTTTTATACAGATTACAAAAATAAAGACAGTATTACTCTATATTATGCAGAGTTTCCCCAAAGGAGTTGAATGTGCAAAGCTTTTTAGAATTCTTTATTTTGCACAACAGGATTATCTTGTCAAATATGGAAAGGTACTTATAGAAGACTCTTTTATGGCATTGAAGTATGGTCCGGCGCGACTTATATTTATAGGGTCCTACAGGCTGTAAAAAGAAAAGCCAACAGAAGAAAGCTTTAATGATTTCCTTGCCGGAATAGAAGTGCATGAACAGAAAAATTTATGCTTCTGCCAAACCTGATATGAACTACATTTCAGGCTCAGACAAGCGTTGTCTGGATGCTGCCATTACCAAATATAAGGATACAGATCCTTATGACCTGTCAGACCTGTCACACGACTTGGCATGGAAAGAAGCAAGGGCACGTATTAAGGATAATCCTCAAAAGAATCTGATTACCATCATAGATATTGCAAGGGCCGGGAAAGCTAATAAGGAAATGATAGATTATATCCGCGAAAAACAAATTGTAAGAAACGCTTTATCTTAAAATTACCGGTACGCTTGAAAAACTGAAGGCCACAATTGCTGAAGTCGAATTAGTAGATATTCCATCATTTATCGGTTTCACTAAGGAAGGAGTCACATCTATGGATTGCTTATAGTAAGATAGAGCCAGTCTTTTTCTCTACGAATAATGAATTTTCACCAAAATTTAACAACTAACTTCCACTTGCCAATAACAATTCGTTATCTCATTTAAATCGTACCATAACGCCCCTAGAAACAGGCACACCTTCAAACATAAAATTCTACATTTAAAAGATTTGCAGTCTGCCGTATATTCAAGCTCTCGCAATACACCTCTGCCGAACTATCGGACATTACCTCTGCAAAGTTAATCTGCAGGTCGGAGTTATTGCATTCCTGCCTGTTGAATGTTTCCAGTAACCCGGTACGGACAGCTGCCCGATACCACAGGCTATCCTTCTTACAGGTTTCTAAAAACAGATCTGATGCTGTCATATTACCATATCTGACCAGAACATAGTCCATTATCTCTATTTCACACTTAGAGAACTCACTGTCATCAAAATCGGCTATAGCCTCAATAAAAATTCCACCGTCCCTGAACTCTGTCCTGACAAAGCCTTTCAAAATATAGGGTACGTCTGAAAGGTCAATAAAGACATCCTTTGCCACAGGACCTGCCTGCCACACCTCATATGGCATGCCGATGAATGGAACATGATATTTCAGAGCCATATGTTCCTCCATCAGATACAGAAGTTTCAATAGTTTGTTCCTACAAAGACCTGATGTATGATATGCTATATACACTATAGCATTACCCAGTTTCCGTTTTGTAGATTCAGAGAATTTAAACATAATCAATATATTTCGGTTACAAATTTAAACATTACCCACTAAAATACAAGAAAACAGGTAATGTCTTATAATGATTGCAGCCGTGTAAAACAACAGACAAAGCATTTAGCAAGATAAAAATACAATATAAGCATCTGTTAACCATTAATTAGCGTTATATTTGTCAGATAGAAAAGAACAAGATTATCATGAAAGAATCTATAATCATAAAGAATTTTGGTCCATTGAAAGAAGTGGAAATAGATGATATCAAGCCATTGACCGTATTCATAGGCAAGTCAGCCGGTGGTAAGAGTATAATTATGAAAGTAATAGTACTTATGCGTTACATCTACAAAATGGTAAATATCCGTTCGTATTTGAAAAATGACGAAAATCACCCGTTCTCCATTCAAGCTCCGTTTCAACTCACTGCTACATGATGGACTGAAGGGAATGATAACAGCACAGACCGAAATATATTACACCGTGGAAATTAATGGGAACAAATATACCCTGAAATATACCAACAGAGGTCTGCAGTCTGACATTAACATACCGGACAAGGACTTGATATTCTTCAAAGAAGCTTATGTTTCCGGAATGAGAAGCCTGATTCCTATATGGGCATCCAAAGCAGTCTCAGTAAAGGGAGAAAACCTGGGCTTCTTCTTTCACGAAACCTTCAATGACTTCAATGATGCTACGGATGTCATTAAAGAACAGAAGCTGGAGTATCTGAATCTGAAAATGAAAGTCCGTAAATCAGGCAACAGACCTAAACTATTTACCATTGAATCTTTGCAGAATGATGCTGTACCGATAGAACTGAGATACGCATCTTCCGGTATCCAGACATCAGCTCCATTGGTTGCAATTGTTCATTACTTCGCCCAAGAGTTCTCATTCAAGGACGCTTTCCAACGTTCTGTATTGAACTATCTTGTACAAACAGGACCTGCTTACAAAATTCACTCCGGGAATCAACCGGAACAAATTGGGAAAGTATGTCCATATCCATATAGAAGAAGTCGAACTTAGTCTTGCTCCGGAAGATCAAAAGAGCCTTTATGAGCAACCTAGTAGAAGAGGTATTCCATAAAAACAAAAAGACCGCAAACTAGGACTGATGGTATCGACCCACAGCCCTTATATAGTCAATCATCTGAATGTACTGCTGCGTGCCGGATATTTTGAAAAGGCAAGGGAAAACTACCCTTTCCTGGAGAAGGACGACATTGCCGTATATCGTGTAAATGAAGGAAAAATCATTTCACTGATGGCTACAGACAACGATACGGGAGAATATGTAATCAACGCACTTGATATGTCCGATACTATGGAGAGGATATTCGAGGAATATGAGAGTATGGAGGAATAAGGGATTAACAGCACACTGATTGACTTTCTTTAAAAAAGTGCAATCCTCACTTTAAGTCCGGATATTATAAATCAGCTCAGCAGAAAAGAAGTCTCATATAAAAGAAAATCAGCAAAAAAAACAGGTGTTAGCAAAAGACTCGGATTCAACGTTTAGTTTTGCATACTTTTGCTTTTATCATATGAAACTTAAATAAGGATA
>ENA-OQAX01000365-OQAX01000365.1-human-gut-metagenome-genome-assembly--contig:-NODE-365-length-10838-cov-1.597983_pt1 | contig 10838 bp, 14 predicted proteins | sample MGYA00242741_ERZ504539 | MGnify/ENA primary metagenome ERZ504539 (study PRJEB26092, sample SAMD00036277) | human gut metagenome | host: Homo sapiens | study: EMG produced TPA metagenomics assembly of... | reverse complement strand
GCGAGAAAGTTTGTTCTGTGAAGTAACTATATGAGAGGTAAGCCGGCACGTTTTTCTTTCGTTTGTTTTTAAGGGCATTTTTGCCTTTCCCGCCATCGTAAGTCAGGAAGTTTGTCACCGGTTACTTTGCTCCATTCCCCGCCGCAAACTAATGAATGGTTGTCATTGAAGGTATAAGCCAGTTTCGGGCTTACGGCATACACATTATAATCCGCTTTGTTACGGTTAGTGATTTCGGACAGGCCTGAACGCTCTGATTCCTCGGTCACTGTTTGCACGCGTCCGTTGTGGATACGGGCATAGTCGGTATAGATGTCCAGTTTTATCTTTCGTTCCATTTTCCTGTATAATAGGCATTCAGGTGATGGTAATAGTCATTGTTGTTTTTCAGTATCGAGTTCCCTTTAATATAATCGTAAGGCTTATCGTTGGCAAGGATACGGGCATACGACGGGGCATCGTTGTAGTCGGTGGTCACATTGCCATCATACTGTATACCGATGCTGTGCCGGTCATTGATGCTGTAGTCTGCACCGGCAGAATAATTGTACGAAGTATAAATCATGGCTTTACACTGCTGGTCGAGGTCTTGTGTCCATACGGTGTCGGGAGCAGTGATGACTGTTTTCATCAGTTGGTGGCTTTTGCGGCGGAAATCCCCGTAAGTAAATGTACCGAACAGGTTCAGATTGCCTGTCTGATAGTTTAGTTTCACGCCTTCTTCATTGCTCAGCCGATGGTTTTGGCTCAGTTCCCCTTCCAGTTGCACCGACCAACCTTCTGTTCGCCGTATGGTGGTGATAAGGAGCACTGCACCTACTGAGGCATCATATTCTGCTCCCGGATTGGTTATCAGCTCCACATCTTTTATATTCTTTACTTCCAACTGTTTCACTTCGTCAATGGAACGAGTTTTCTTTCCATTAATATAAATAATAGGAATACCACCGGTAAAGGAGGTGAGTTGTCCGTCTTCCATGGTCATACCCGGTATTTTGCGGAGCACATCCATCACTTTTCGTTTCTCGGTTTAGTACGGAATTGGCAACATTGGCAACCACATTACCTCCTTTCATCTTAAAGGTAGGTACTGAAGCAGTAATTACCACCTCTCCCATCCCGACAGAGGTATCTTTCAGGATGATAGGTTCGGGAATGACCATATCTGAAACAATGGTAAGAGGTCGGGTGTAGGTTTCATATCCCAGGAAGGAAACGCAGAGTTTATAATCTCCTGTAGGGATATTGGGGATAAAGTAATTTCCGTTTGCATCGGTAATACTACCTGTTATTACTTTTTCTCCTTTCTTTAACATAATGGTGGCGTTTTCCATCGGTGTGCTTTGCTCATCTTGTATTTGCCCTTTCAAACTGTTAACACTTTTTACGGAAGCGGAGACAACTACCACATATTGGTTCCCTTTTAGCGTATAGTTTAGTGGTTTATCTTGTAATAGAACGTTGATAGCTTGAGTGATAGTTTCGTTCTTGATAGAAAGGTTCACTGTATATTTCTGTATATCATCATAAGTGAACAGTATGCGGTAACCTGAGGCTTGCTCCAGTTTTTTAAGTGCCGCAGGCAATTCTTCGTTTTGGAAATCGAGTGTAATTTTTTCTGTCTGTTTGCGCTAAGAGGGTAAACTGCAGGCTGAAGAAGATTAGCAAAAGATAAATAAGTCTTGTTTTCATGAGTTAGCGTTTTATTTTGTTCTTTTGGTAATAATACGGATTGCTTGCATAATCGGGTACTGCAAAAATAGTTTTTTGGCTACAATCGTGAAACATTGTAGATAAATTATTATATTTGTCGTAATATCCTGTTTTTCTGTTGGTTGTCCACATGCACTCCTAAAACGTATTTGCTTATGAAAAGAATCTTTGTATTATATGTTGTTTTAAGTATTTGTGCGGCTGCTTTTTCTCAAATAAAAGTTTCCGGAAATAAAAATGGAAGAGTGATAGTTTGATTTTTATAAGGGAAAAAGAAGGCATTGCGCTACGGTGTTGAAACATTTGGCGATGGCCTTTATGTGGATTCGCTCATTCATTATCTGGATACAATATGTCATGTGGAACCCCAAGTAGATAATTCTGTTTCTGATTCTATTTTTCAGGCAGTTTGGAATAATGATACACTCACTTATCGGGTACGTTCGAAGATATATCGGGGTTATGATTATGATAGTAAATCGAAAAAGAAATTACGCAATTTAGTGGTAGAGAGTAGAATATATCCTTTTGCCCGTTTCTCTGCCTGTATTGAGAAATTGGATGAGGCTATGATTGAAGTGTTGAAAGATTCCATGTTGCGCATGGAGTGCCCCCCTTCCTATGCTGAGGCACTATAAAAATATTTTTGTGTAAATGGGAAATACGGGATTTAAGTTTGAGTCTCGTATTTTTTATTTTATAGATTTGCAAAATGAAGAAGATTATGAAAGAAAAAGAATCAAGTAGTGCCCGATGAGGTATTAAGCAAGGAGTTCCTTAGCCGGTTTAAAACAGAAGCCGATGTAAGCAAGTTCCTGAAGCAGTTGCATGCCCAAGTATTGGAAAAAATGCTTGAAGGCGAAATGGATGCCCATTGGGGTATGAAAAGAACTCTGTGACCGGTAATAACAGTGGGAATTCACGCAACGGCAGCTATCCGAAGAAGATCCAGACCGAACATGGAGAGTCTGTCATTTCTATTCCACGTGACCGTAACGGCCAGTTTGAGCCGATAGCAGTGCCCAAACATGAAAGCCGTGGACTTTCTATAGAAAAGCTCGTTATCTCCCTATATGCCAAAGGAATGAGCGTTTCTGACATAGAGGAAGAGATGCGTGAGATTTATGAAATAGAGCTCTCTACATCTGCCATTTCCATCATTACCAACAAAGTTAATCAGGCGGCCCAGGAGTGGCAGAACCGCCCCCTTGATCCTGTTTACCTGATAGTTTGGATGGACGGTATCGTCTTCAAGGTACGGGATAACGGCAAAATCATAAACAAGACCGTTTATCTTTGTGTCGGGCTGAAACAGAACGGCTTGAAGGAGATTCTTGGCATGTGGGTCGGCAAATCGGAAAGTTCTTCTTTCTGGATGGGCGTTCTGACCGATTTAAAAGCCCGTGGAGTGCAGGATATCCTGATTACCTGTACCGACAATCTGAATGGATTTACGGATACCATCCGCACCGTATTCCCTCAGTCATCCACTCAAATCTGTGTGGTACATCAGATCAGAAACTCCTGTAAATATGTCGTTTATAAGGATAAGAAAGAGTTTACGGCGGATATGAAGAATATCTATAATGCGCCCAACAAAGAGGTTGCTGCTGCAGAACTTGACAATCTGGAAAAGAAATGGGGAGGAAAGTATCCTTATGCTATACTTTCATGGAGAAACAACTGGGATGATCTGACTGTTTTCTTCCAGTTTCCGCTGGAAATCAGAAAAATAATCTATACTACAAATCTTATTGAAAACCTGAACGGAAAAATCAGAAAGTACACGAAATCAAAGCTTTCATTCCCTACGGATGATGCAGTCAAAAAGACTGTGTATCTTTCACTTATGGAGATTGAGAAGAAATGGACACAGCCGATTCATAACTGGGGCTTGATTATGAATCAATTTATGCTTATTTTTGAAAACAGAATTCAGATATAAGAACAAACTTACTGCTGAATCCTGTTTCCATTTACACAAAATTTTGGACAGTGTCTATGCTGAAGAATAACTATCAAACTTGTATTTTTTATGCGTTGGATGCTTTATTTCAAACGTATGGCATTTATACCGAACCGGTGATTACTCGTAATACTACGTATAGGCGTGAAGAGGAATTGAATGCTTTTTTGATTACTTTTTAACCTCCACAGCTTCTTATCCGTGTCGTTATAAGGAAATAAAAAATGTTACTTTTCCCGATAACTGTATCTTAGCCTTTTATAATGGTTATAATCATATCATCCATGCCGTGTTTTATCGGGATGGGCTGTTCTATACAAAGAATGGCTTATTCTCTCCCATGGTACTTTTCTACTTTGCATCCTGTGCTGAAATCCTACAGTCGTTGGGATACCTCACTGAAAGGATTGAGTAAAGTAGGTAAGCAGTTGAAAAGTGATAAAATAGTTGTATATACCTTGAACAAGAATTTATTCAGAGTAAATAAGTAGTTCTTTTCACAAACCTACAATTACTTTATCATTCTCAAATTTGGCATTGACTTTCTGCATACTGTTCAGTAAATTTGAGAACTTGAGGAAGTGAATCACCTCTGTCCGATTGGAAATGCATCCGGTAGTGCATAGCCTCTTTACTGGTAAAAATGATATTGACGTTATACCAGCGTCCCAATTCTCGCATGATTTCTATTAGTTCGGTATCGTCGAAATAGAACTGACCTTCGGCCCAAGTGCTGTATTCTTTGGCTTGTACTTCATGAATGGAAAAGGTTCCTCCTTTTTGCAATGTGGCATTTTGTCCCGGTTTGATGAGCAATTCTTTCGTGTGATGCGTATCGCTTACTTTTATGCTGCCTTCCAATAGAGTAACATGGGCGTTGTCCGGCGAGTAGACCCGTATATTGAAAGAAGTTCCCAAGACTTGTGTTTTCCAGTAAATCGGTTTTTACGATAAAAGGATGAGCGGTGTCTTTTTGCCACTTCCAAAATAGGCCTCCCCTTTCAGGCGGACCACTCTCTTCTCCTGCTTCAAAGTTTTCGGGATATTCTAATTGGCTTTCTGTCATTCAGCATATCCGGGTACCATCTGTCAAGGTTATTTGGTTATTCATGCCACGGGGCACCGTCAGGAGATTCTTTCCTTCATGAGTGTGGATACTGATTTCTTGGGCTACTGTCCGGGATTCGAAAACAGTATAGTAAGAATGTGCAGGTGCATACAGCCAAAATAATAAAGCAATGGAGGCAGCAATCAAAACGATGCTTAAACCAATAAAGCGCATCCGTTTTACGGCAGGGACAGAAAGCTTTCGCCCGAATGTATCTACGTTTCTTGTTTTCCTTTCGGAGCACCATCAGGCGAATTCAGCTCACCTTTGTGTCGTATGTCCTTTTGCGTGGTGTGTTGTGAGGAGAATTTGCTCCACTCCTTTTCTATATCGGGAGCGGTTGCATTTTGGCGTGCCAATGCCTCTTTGCCGTCCAACAGGTCACGGCAAGCTTGCAAGCACTTTGTATCATTCAGCAATTTCCGTAACTCTTCATCGGTAAAGTTTTCGGGGTGTTTTATTGCTTCCAATGCTCGGCTTATCTTTTCCTCAAAATATTTATCTTCTTTCATGGACTTGTTACTCCTTATATGGTATGTACGTTTTTAACTTCATTTTCGGGTACTTCCCTACTCTTCTTTTTTATACCGAACTCTTCGCGTATCAGTCGGAGCGCCTTCATTATATGCTTTTCACTCCGTTGGTACTTATGCCGAATTCATCGGCTACTTCCTGATATTTCTTGTTTTCGTAATAGCATTCTTTCAAAAATCGTTTGGTGGGGTCGGTCAGCTCTTCTATCACTTTTCTCTATACGGGCTATCCTTTTCTTTCGCGTTCGCTGAAGTCATTGTCGGCTTCTTCTTGCGTTACAGCTTTGTAGAAGTCGGCATATTGTTCTTTTACCAGTGAATGGCGCAGACGGTCGATACATTTTATTACGCACATTGGCATAGAGATAGGCAGTGATTGTTTTCTTGTTTGGAGCGATTCATATAGATTCCAAGTTTTTCTCGAATACATCATTTACAATGTCTTTGCAAGTTTCGGCATCACTGATAAATTGGAATGCATAATAATACAATCGAACTAATTAGCTTTATAAAGCTGTTCAAATCCGTATTTATAGTTTGTAAATTCTGTCATAATATTTAGAAAGACAGGTCGGTCGGGTATGTCATTTACTTTAAAAGGTAGAAGAGTCGCGTGTTGTATAATAATTGCTGAATTACCCTAGAGTAAATAGGCAATTACTGTATAGTAATTGTTTCATTACCCTAGGGTAGTTTGAAAATTATTCGGACTGCTTTTTTGTAAAAGCAAATGGTTATTACTTGTATTCTGCCCAGTCAATCAGGCGCATATCACCTTCTTTGCCAATGTATCGTGCATTGCCAATGCAGCCGAAATGCAATGAGGGGTCTGCCCCTTTGAAGCCATCTTTACATAATCCCATAGGATATTCTTGTAATCCGGGTGGGCACAGTTTTCGATAATGGCATGCGAACGTTCCACCGGACTCTTTCCGCGGAGGTCAGCAACACCTTGTTCAGTAATAATGATATTGACGTCGTGCTCGCTGTGGTCTTCATGAGATACCATAGGAACATGGCGCTGATTTTTCCTTCTTTGGCAACGGATGGACAAGTAAAGATGGAAATATAAGCATTGCGGGTGAAGTCACCCGAACCACCGATACCGTTCATCATCTTGGTTCCACTGATATGGGTAGAGTTTACATTGCCGTAAATGTCTGCTTCGATGGCAGTATTAATAGAGATAACACCGAGACGGCGGATTATTTCCGGATTATTTGAAATTTCGGACGGACGCATTACCAGTTTATCCCGGAAGAAATCGATGTCATCATAAATGCCTTGCAAACATTCATTGGTGACTGTCAAAGAACAAGTACTTCCGAACTTAACGCGTCCCTGACGAATCAAGTCTACCACAGCATCTTGCAATACTTCGGTATACATTTCGAAAGCAGGAATTGTCTTATCACGTCCTAGTGCACCTAATACAGCATTGGCAATATTACCTACTCCACTCTGCAATGGTAGGAAACTTGCAGGTATGATGCCTCGTCTCATGTCGGCAGCCAGAAAATCAGCTACGTTTTGTCCGATTCGGTCGGTGATGGGGTCTGGTGCTGTAAATGAACGTGCCTGGTCAGGCATATTCACTTCCACTACACCGATAATCTTTTTCGGGTCTACCTGTACGTATGGTAGACCAATACGGTCACTTGGTTTGAAGATGGGAATCTCGCGGCGATAAGGCGGATCAAGCGGTTCGTACACATCGTGCAGTCCCATACCGTTTTTTGCTATGGGGCAGCATTCAGTTCGATAATCACTTTATCTGCCAATCGCGCAATGGTCGGAGCGATACCTCCGGCGGCAGTCAGATATACTTTTTCCATCAGGAGTGATTTCGCAAGCTTCCAGAATAGCCACGTCTACTTTACCCATGAAACCATAACGAACTTCTTGTGCCATTTGTGACAAATGAATATCATTATAAGCTATTTCTCCATTATTTACCGCTTTACGGAAATCAGGATTTGTGGTATAAGGGGCGCGATAGCGAATAGCTTTTACTCTTGACAGAATCCCATCGGTGGCATCTCCTGTGGAAGCACCGGTAAAAATACCAATTGGAACGGATTCCTTTGGCATGCTCTTCTTCTGCAATTTTTTTGCGATTTCAGGAGTTACGGCTTTGGGAGTCCCTGCCGGAGTAAAGCCACTAAGTCCGATGTTATAGCCATGTTTTACATAGCTGGCAGCTTCGGCTGCTGAAATGATATTAATCCCATGATATTCAATGTGTTTTCTGGTTGTTAGTATTGTTGTTATTAATATTTTCGATTGAAAATTTCCGAGTAAATAAAGGCCCGTCGTGCTTCTTCGCGTGTGTTTAGCGCGATGCGTTTTTTTTCATCGGAAGGAGTATGTCGGGTATTCTCGTTGGCAATTGGTGCTGATAAGGGCTTTTCTTTCTTTTTGCGGATGGGTCGAGGAGCACATTTTATGGGGCGTGGTGAAATAGTCTGCTCCTCCTTCCTCCGTTTCTTCTATTGTGGGAAACATATCAGTAAGAACTTCACGAGGAGAAGGTGTGCCCGTTTCTTTTTTAGCCTTGGTAATTTGTTGCACAATGGCAATTGCAATGATTACCATAAATATTAATACTTGGACAATTTCCATAGGCTTTCTTTATTTAGTAAATTTGATAATGAACGGTCAAAGTTAGAAAATTATTTTATAACTTCGTTCATAAAAAGGGCAAAATAAACAAGGAAAGTATAATGTATTGGGAGTTAATCCCAACAAGACTTCGTTTTTCAAAAGTTCTCTTTGGTATCTGTGTCAGAAACTTCTTTTAAGGAAATGAAACAAAGAAAAAAGGAAGAGAACTTCACAGTTGTCTTCCCCTATTTTTTTAACCTAAACCTTAAACTATGAAAAAATCTAATGTTTTTCAAAAGCAAAGTATGACAAATTATCTAAATACGTTGGTAACGCAAACGGAGTTTTTTGTTCATTGATTATGATAATTTAACTATTAGGGCTTCTAATGGCTTTTATTATGTCTTTTCGGTCTGAATATCAATCTATAAATATGCAAAAATCAAACAGGATATGAGGAAATTTGCCGGGAACTCAATATCTTTGCAGTGAATTTATAAAAAAGAGAATATGATGAAAAGAAACAACAGGAGCAGACTTTAAAATCTGCAACTGAACAGGAAAACAAGAAACTGTTTATTGAGACGTATGGTTGCCAAATGAATGTGGCGGACAGTGAAGTGATTGCTTCTATCATGCAGATGGCAGGGTATAGTGTATGTGATGCTTTGGAGGATGCGGATGCTGTGTTTATGAACAACTTGTTCTATTCGTGACAATGCTGAACAGAAGATTTTGAACCGATTGGAGTTTTTTCATTCCATGAGGAAAAATAAAAAGAAACCTGATTTGTCGGTGTGCTGGGGTGTATGGCTGAGCGTGTAAAAGAGGATTTGATTGAGAATCATCATGTTGATTTGGTTGTGGGACCGGATGCTTATCTTACATTGCCCCGACCTGATTGCTGCTGTTGAAGCAGGAGAGAAAAGCTATTAAATGTAGAATTGTCGACCACGGAAAACATATCGTGATGTGATTCCTTCACGTATCTGCGGAAAACCATATTTTCGGGGCTTTTGTCAGCATTATGCGGGGGCTGCAATAATTTTTGTCACTATTGCATTGTGCCTTATACTCGTGGCCGGGACGTAGTCGTGATGTAGAGAGTATCCTGAATGAGGTGCGTGATTTGGCCGATAAAAGGTTATAAAGAAAGTAACTTTGCTGGGTCAGAACGTTAATTCCTATCGTTTTTGAGAGAGAGAATGAAGTGATTACTTTCCCGATGTTGCTTCGCACTGTTGCTGAGGCTGTTCCGGAAATGCGTGTCCGCTTTACCACTCGCATCCTAAGGATATGAGTGACGAAACTTGCAGGTGATAGCCGAAGTGCAACGTTTGTAAAACATATTCATTTGCCTGTGCAGAGTGGAAGTTTCGCGCATATTGAAATTGATGAACCGCAAATATACCCGTGAATGGTATTTGGACAGAGTGGCGGCTATTCGTCGAATCATTCCCGATTGTGGATTAAGTACAGATATTTTTTCGGGTTATCACTCTGAGACGGAAGAGGACCATCAGGAGTCTTTGTCTCTAATGCGTGAGTGTGCTTATGACTCTGCTTTCATGTTTAAATATTCGGACGTCCCGGAACGTATGCTTCCAAACATTTGCCGGATGATGTGCCCGAAGAAGTTAAGATTCGCCGTTTGAATGAAATTATTGAGTTGCAGAACCAACTTTCCGCCGAAAGTAATGCCAAAGATGTAGGAAAGACATTTGAAGTATGGTGGAGGGCGTGTCGAAACGTTCGAAAGAACAATTATTCGGCCGTACACAGCAGAATAAAGTGGTGGTGTTCGACCGCGGAAATCACCGTATCGGCGATTTTGTAAATGTACGCATAACAGAAGCCAGTTCTGCCACACTGAAAGGAGAAGAAGTTTTCTGATGGGGAAAAAAGAAGCATATAAAGAAAAGAACTTGCAGTATTTGCAGGTTCTTTCTACCCGGGCAGATATCTGCTCTTTACCCTGCGGGATATTCTATGAGGTGCTGCAGGCAGGTACCGGAACGGCTTCACCCACTCTTCGTAGCATCGTTACTGTTCATTATAAAGGCAGTCTGATAAATGGGAAGGAGTTTGATAATTCTTATAGCCGCAATTGTCCCGAAGCATTTCGCCTGTGTGATGTCATCGAAGGATGGCAATTAGCGCTCCGGCAAATGCATATAGGGGATAGATGGATTATTTATATTCCTTATACCCTTGGTTATGGAAGTCGTGCCAGTGGTCCGATTCCTGCTTTCTCTACTTTAATATTTGAAGTAGAGTTGCTGAGTATTGCCTGACACGGTTGGGAGTTAGCGGTTGTGTAGTTTTTCTTTTACTCTGTCTTCATAGCCATCACGATATCTTCTTTCGGGCATTACAATCCACAGAATCAGATAGATGATTCCTCCTGAAAAAGCGGTGAAAATGGTTGCCAAAGCAATAAACTATACGCACTGTCGATACCTCCCAGCCGAAATATTCGGCTATTCCTGCACATACGCCGGCTAACATTCTGTTATTGGAGCGAAGCAGTCTTTTATTTCCATTTATTCTCTAGAATTAAAGTTAGATATGCAAAATAGGAAAAAGCAAAATGCATAGTTAACTTATACTCTTAAAAGTACTTAAAGGAAAGTCATTGTAATTCATTTTATTTGTTATTTTGCAGCAAATTAGGGTTAAAAGTGAACAGACTCAAGATAGATACTTGTCCGTTGTGCGGCGGAAAACAGTTAGAACATGCAATAACTTGTACAGATAATTATGCTTCGGGCGAAAAAGTTCGAGGTGATGCGGTGCACCCGTTGCGGCTTTCTTTTTACACAAGAAGTGCCGGTAGAGGCGGAAATAGGCAGGTATTATGAAACTCCCGATTATATTTCACACAGCGATACCAATAAAGGCTTGATGAACCGGG
>ENA-OQAX01000364-OQAX01000364.1-human-gut-metagenome-genome-assembly--contig:-NODE-364-length-10842-cov-2.236118_pt1 | contig 10842 bp, 14 predicted proteins | sample MGYA00242741_ERZ504539 | MGnify/ENA primary metagenome ERZ504539 (study PRJEB26092, sample SAMD00036277) | human gut metagenome | host: Homo sapiens | study: EMG produced TPA metagenomics assembly of... | reverse complement strand
CGAGCGCGCGCACGAACTGGGCATGCACGTGCTGCTTGACCTCGTGCCGGGGCATTCCGCAGTCGACAATCCGTGGTTCCTCGAATCCGGCAAGGACGAACGCAACGCATGGACCGACCGCTACATCTGGCGACCGATGACGCAATCGCCGAATCTGAACTCGCCCTACGAATCGATCCGCGGATTCCTCGGAGGCATTGCGGAACGTCCCGACGCGGCGGCCGTGAACTGCTTCTCCACGCAGGCATGCCTCAACTACGGATTCGGCACCGTCACCGAAGACTGGCAGTTCGCCGCCGACTCCCCCGAAGCGGTGCAGGGCCGGCTGCTCATCCAAGACATCATGGACTTCTGGCTGCGGGGCTGGGGGCGGACGGCTTCCGCGTGGACATGGCAGGCAGCCTCGTCAAGGAAGACCCCGACCACTATTGGACGAAACTCTTGTGGCAGCAAGTGCGAGCGCATCTGGACGAAACCTACCCGGAAGCGGTGCTCGTATCGGAATGGGGTGACCCCGAAGAGGCGTTGCACGCCGGATTCGACATGGACTTCCTGCTGCATTTCGGACCGTCTCATTATCTTGACCTGTTCCGCGAGAATCCGTATTTTTCGGCCGGATCTTCCGAAACTACGGGCAGCGCCGAAACTGCCGAAACGGAACACGACGGCGAACGCAGCGAATGCGACGGCGCGGGCAGCAGCGGGTGCGACAGCAACGGCAATTCAGTCGTCGACGGAAACAATCCAAATTGTAATAACGACAATGTCGGCAATGCGAGCGGCGACATCAAGGCGTTTGTGGACACATATACGGCCATGCTTGCCAGCACCGCCGGAACGCCTGGATACATCTGCATTCCGTCGGGCAATCACGACATGATCCGCATGCGCGACACCTTGACCACCGATGAAATGAAGCTCGCGTTCACATTCCTGCTGACCATGCCCGGCTGCCCGTTCATCTACTACGGCGACGAAATCGGCATGCGCTACATGCACGGGCTCAAATCCAAGGAAGGCGGATACGAGCGCACCGGATCGCGCACACCAATGCAATGGAGCTGCGCAACCAACGCAGGATTCTCCGCAGCCCGGCCCGATGATCTGTATCTGCCGATCGATGCCGACAGCGAGCGCCGAACCGTGGCTTCGCAGACCGGACGCAGCGACTCGCTGCTGGAAACCGTACGCGCACTGAACACGCTACGCCTGGCACATCCCGCACTGCAGGCCGACGGAGCATCGAGTTCCTCTACGCGGAAGATCACGCGTATCCGCTGGTGTACGCGAGAAGCTCCGAGGCGGCGAAGCCGAACGCGACGCAACTGACGGCGAACGCAGCGGAACAGCACACGAAACCAGCTGTGAAACACCTTGTGAAACCTACAGCAAGATTAATCGCGAAGCAGGTGGCGAGCGCATCATCGTCGCCATCAATCCGTCAAACACCGACGCAAGCTGCACACTGCCGAGCGACTATGTGAAACTGCTGTCTGGCGGCTCGGCGCAGGAAATATCGCAAGAACCAACAGCGAAACCAACGCAAGAACCAACGGAGAAAACAGTGCTGCTGAGCATCGGCAACCCCGCACGCTTCGACGGCACCCAACTGCACGTCCCAGCCCGCAGCGCCACCATCCTCCCCTGCTAATCCTGCCCCCAGCGTGTCCGATTCTGGAGAATCGGATACTCAAGGCGACGAAAAACGCGTAAAGGCCGTTCCGCGGAACTTGCAATCTGCGGAACGCCTTTACGAGCAAACAATTTCAGGACTGCGCTACCTTGCGCCCCTTGGCGTCGATCTCACCGTCGATACGGCGGAAAATCCAGTTGTAGATCCACGCGCAACAGTATTGCGGCAACGTAACGCCCATCAAAATCAGCAGCGGAATCATATATATGAAAAAACTGCGCATACAGCACGGCGAACGCGGCCAAAATCACCAGCATGCACAAGGTGCGCGGGAAAAAGCCGAGCGCAAGTTTCGTCGCATTCTTCAACGTTTCGGAAGTCGGATTCTCATAGCGAGAAAGCAGCGGGAAGAAGTACTGCGCAATCGCAATAATCACCAATCCCATGAACGCGACGCACGCCATCAGCGGCCCGCGCATCGACCCCATGGACCAGGCGAGCATGCGTCGACCACCAGCACAATCGCCGCCAGCAGGAACGCAAGCCACGGCAGCAGCGACTGCTTGAGATTGCGCTTGAACGAGTCGAAAAAACTGGCGCGCCACATACGTTTCCTCATGGCGGACCATGCGCCAGAGCACACTGTGCATCGCAGTGAACGATGCGCCGGCCGTGACGATCGGCAGGCAGCACAACAGCGTGAGCACGTTGAGAATAATCAGATCGAACAGCACGCCCATAATGGCGAAAAACATGTTGTCTTGATCGAAAAGCTTTGACATCTTTGACATAAGCTCACCTTACCCGTTTTTGCTGGGATTTCAGCTGATTCCCGGGAAAATTGTTTTCCCGATAAGACGATTTCTCGGAAAAACGAAAATGCGAATCTCCTTCCTGAAGGAGAGGTGACAGGGAAGGACGATTACAGATTATGGATTTATGCGCGGTCAGGCAGCGACCGGATCAGGCGAGGCTGAATCAGGCCGCGACCGGCGGATTGGCAATCAGATCGTCCGTGCGGTGCTCACCGGCGGCATCACGCCATTCGAGCGTGGCGACGGACGCGGTGTTCTCCACACCAAGACCACGGCCCGGCTCAAACGTGAGCGTGGCCTGAGTGGTCGTGCCCTCCCACGTGAAGCTGATGGACGTATCGCCGTCGGCGCTGTACGAGAAGGTGCCGTCGAACGCATCAAGCTCGTTGCGGAACTTGGCAAGCGCGTTCAGTGCCTTCACCACCGGACGCTGCAGATTCTCGTCGATCTCAGCCGTGGAATAGTAATGACGATTGATATCGCGGCCATTGTTGGTCTTGCGCAGCAGCTCCATGTCGTTCTTGCCGGCAAGCGCGCCGACATAGTAGACCTGCGGAACGCCCGGCAGGAAGAACTGCACCGCGCGAGCCGCAATATAGTGCTGATCGTTGCATCCCAGCGCCGAATAGTAGGTGCTGTTGACCTGATACAGGTCAAGATTGGATGCGGCGGCACCGGTAGCGGCCTGCGATTCGCCGTGAGTGTTCGCATGAATGGCGTTCACGAGATTGTCGACATCCTCATCCGGCACGAGCCCCTTGAGCGAACGATCCAGCTGATCGGAACCGATGTCGATCACGCTATGCCATCATGCGTGTCAAGCACGGTGACGGCATTGTTCGGACGGATGTCGGTCCAATGCGCGACCGGCTCGACATGACCGGTATTCAGCGAATGCAGCAGCAGCGGCGGAAGGGCGAAATCGTAGACGCGATCGACCTTCGACGCGATCTCGACCTGCTTCTTGTAGTAGGAATGCACTTCGATGAGGATTTCCAAGCCGCGCTTGACGCCCTCCTCGCGCAGGCGGGAGATGAGCTTGAACGTTTTTCGGCGTCATGAAGCAGCTGGTACCGGCTTCCTTGGCACCGTAGCCGACGGCGTCAAGACGAATGTAGCTGACGTGGGATGCGGCCATCTGGTCGAAAATCGACATCAGGTATTCCCAGCCTTTGTCGGAATCCGTGTCGATATCGACCTGCTGCGGGGTGAAGCTGACCCAGACCAGGCGAGTCTTGCCCGCGAACTTGTAGTGGGTGAACGGCAGACCCGGGCGCGGACGGTAGATGCCGGCCAGATCCTCTTCGGTCGCGCGTTCGGAAAGACGGAACTCATGGTCAGGAACATCGGGTAATACTCGGATTCCTCGCCCTTTTCAAGCACGTCTTGGAACTGCTTGGATTCCCAGCTCATGTGGTTGACGATGGCGTCGACCATGATGCCGTGGGTCTTGGAAAGTTCGGCGACATCGTCCCAGCCGCCGAGGCGCGGGTCGACCTTGGTGTGGTCGATGGGGTCGAAGCCTGCATCCGCGCCGTCGAATGGAGTGAAGAACGGCAGGATATGCACGCCGTCATACACGCCGTCGAAGCGGGTGCGCAGGATGTCGGTCATCGAGCTAAGAGTGCCATCGCCGAGACGATCGGCGTATGTGATGAGTTGCACTTTGTTTTTCATGGGACCTCCCTTGGTTCATGGGTGCGGGTGCAATGTGTGCGCGTCTGCCTGTTTGCTGTTTACGTATTTGCATACTCACGTATGTATCGAACCGGTTCGATATTACCGCAAAAGAGGCGTCAATGTCCAGTCACACAGCGGAATGCGCGTGTCGAACCGGTTTGATGCGGTGTTCTATGCAGCCCAGCCTGTCCGACCCCAACCCAGCGTTCCAACGCGCAGCATCAACGCGTGGTATCGCCTGGCACCAGCGTCATGGGAATAAGCACATTCGGCTCGAACGGCTTGGGGATGTTCTTGCGCGAGGCGTTGGCCGCAGCCGCCTCTTCATTGGCGATCGCCTGCACCATATGGTCGGCCGCCGACTGCGCGATCGCCGAGAAATCCTGTGCGACCGCGGTCAGCTTCATACCGGCCAAATCGGTCAAATACGTGCCATCATAGGCGACGACCTGCAGCTCGTCGGGAATGGAAATTCCGCGGCTCAACGCTTCGCGCACGCAGAACGCCGCGCCAATATCGGAGCTGACCACGGCATCGACGCCGTCGGTCGCCACCCCATCAAGCGCACGGCTGACCGCACGATGATAGCCGGCGAAATCCATCACCTCACCGGCTTCGATATACTCATACTTCACGCCCGCGGAGGTCAATTCCTGTTCCAACGTGAGGTAGTAGCGCACCGTCGGGAACGTGGTCTTTCCCAAATCGAACGGTCCTTCCTCGACTTCTCCGCGCGCAGCCAAATCGAAGAATTGATCTCGCGGACCGCCAATCATCACCACATGTTTGGCACCATTGCGGATCAGCATCTGCGCAATCAATCGCCCACCCTGCTCGTGGTCGGATCCGATTGACGAAATACCGTCTCCAAGCACACGGTCGAACGCGACGATCGGGCGATGAATCGACGTCCAATAATCGCCGGGATGCGAAGTGTGCGCACACATGACGATGCCGTCCATCATGTGCCGACGCAACATGTCGACATACTGGATTTCGCCGTCCGCCTCATCTGCGGTAGAGCACAGCATAGTGCGTAATCCTTGCGCGGCGAGCGCATGCTGCAGATGTGCGGTAAACGTCGCAAAGAACGGGTGGCGGATGGTGGGCACGATGACGCCGACCAGATTCGTGCAATCATGATACAGATTGCGGGCAAGCTCGTTCGGCACATAATTGAGGGCTTGCATGGCTTTGCGCACACGTTCGCGCATGTCATCAGACACGTACCCGTTGCCGTTCACCACCAGCGAGACGGTGCTCAGAGACACCCCGGCCTTCTTCGCCACATCGCGCATGCCGACCATGATCGCACCTTCCCCGTCATCACTGTTCTATCGTTGTATGCTCACGTGCTTACCACGAAATATTACATTCATTTACATTCTCTCGAACCTGTTCGACAGTCCGGCAACGAAATACAGCTTCTTAGTGTCGACTCCCGCGGAGGCGAAGGCCTTCAGCAGCGGCTTGGTCTGGTCGAATGCAATCACCAGCGTCGCATCCGGGCTGGCGGCCTTGATGGCGGTTGCGCTCAGATTTCTTTCATGTTACTCAGCGACCGTCCGTGTAACGTGAAAATTACGCCGGATTGGCGAGCAGCGCAATGCCGAAACCGGTGGCCACGCAAATGAGAGGCACCGCGACGGTTGCTATTCCATAGCCCAGAGCCAGCGTAAAACGACGCTGGCGAATCAAATGAAACCACTTCGTTGAGCGCCGTGGAGAATGTTGAGAAACCACCGAGAAATCCGACAACGAACATCATGACCGTGTCCATATCCACCGATTGCGAATAGTAGGACATCATGGCGATGCCCGCGCATAGCGAGGCGACGCCGTTGATGACGAGCGTGGATAGCGGGAAGTTGCGGTTCGTTCTCCGATTCTCGCGATTCCAGCCTCGTTGAATTGACACGTCGAGCACGTAACGGGCCATGCGCCCAGACCGCCGAACAGACAGATCATCCACATCATCAGCGCACCTCCCCGGTAGCCGGGTCGGCGATAAGCGAAATCTCCGCAGTGTCGGTTTGGGCTCGAAGCTGGGCGGAAGCGGGTTAGCCGGCTGCTGGATCGGCTGCGACTGCTGCTGGGGCTGCTGGATTGGTTGCGACTGCTGAATCGGCTCGGGCAGCTGCCCCAAGTCTGAAGTATCCTGCTCGCGCAGCAACGGCTGCGATGGCTGTGCCAGCTGAGGAACGGCCAGCGGAGGAATCTGCGGAACGCGGCCCGTCTGCATAGTCTGGCTGGCGGTCGGCGGCACGGTTGGTGTTTCGACTCGCGGAACCTGTCCCGTCTGTGCAATCTGCTGGGCCGTCTGCGCGGCTTCCATTGCGGCCTGCGCGGCAGAACGCGCCACGTCGGCCACTTTCACATGGCGTACGCCCTGCGTGTCCGATTCGGCAGAATCGGACACGGAAACAGCTGAAAACGCACCCCGAACCCGCTTTCGAGTACTCCGTGACAGCAGTGCCTGCATCAGAACCACGCCGGCGGCGGCAGTGAGCAAACCGCCTGCAAAATTTCCCGCAAGATAGCCAAGCGCACTGGCGATATGCCGCTCGTGCAGACCTTCCATCGTTTCCAGCATCACGCCGGACATCGTCGAAAGCCCGCCGAGCAAGCCGAGCCCAACGCCACGGCTGACAACCTGCCGCACCCGCGACGCAGCCACGAAGCGGTCGCCATGAATTCGGTCAGCATCGCGAACAGGAAGCAGGCGACCATATTCGACACAAACGTGCCCACAACGAACGGCGTCCCGCTGACCGACGGCAGAAGCATATCCAACGCATGCCGACAGCCGACTCCAACAAATCCACCGACGAACACCACAACATACATCAGTCCGTCGGCGAGCGGATTGAACCGCGCCTGCATACGTTTCATCGGTGCCAGGGGAATCGTAGGCGGATCCATGGTGTTAGCGGCGGGGCGCGGTTGCACCAGCATGCATCACCTCAACAGTGTCGATTGCCTGCGTGATGGGATGTGAGTCCTCACCCGCAGTCACCACGTCTCCCGGCGATTGTTCTTGCGATTCCATTGCGCTCCCCCTGTACTGGCCTTCCGCGGACAGCGTTGTTCCGCCCATAGGCCGTGCAACAACGAGCTGGGCCGCGGTTGCCGCCTTCCTAACGCATATGAGTTTACACGGAGCGCCAACGTATGCACCCTGGATGTCCGATTCCGCAGATTCGTACATCCAGAGTCCAGCCGAATTCAGCCAGGCTCAGTCAAGCCGGGCATCACACAGCCGCCGCATCGCAGGTCGTACCTCGCGCTCCTCCTCGCCACTGAACAGCACCACCAGATAGTCACCGGCACGCAGCCGTGTATCACCGCGCGGCACGATCTCGCTTTCGCCGCGACGCAGGCCGATGATCAGACACCCAGACGGCCAACGCACGTCACGCACCCGCTTGCCGTCCGCAATCGCCCCCCATTTCCAATGGCAGTTCCATAATGCCGCTGCCCACATGGCTTGCGATTGCCATCTGCATGCCTTGCGCACGCACGTACCGCTCCAGCAACTCCCCATAGATCGGTTTGGTGCGCAGCAGATCGGACACCAACAGCGCGATGAAAGCGACGGCAGCGACCGGCAGCATGTGCGTCAACGTTCCGGACATCTCCACAGCCAACAGAATCGACGTGATCGGCGTTTTCACGGACGCGGCGAGCGTGCCCGTCATCACGCACACCGCAAACACCGCCACTGCGTCGGATGGCAGATCACCGAATCGATGCAACACTTCACCGCAGATGCCGCCGGCCAACGAACCGACCGCAAGAATCGGCATGAAAATACCGCCAGGCGCGCCTGAGCCGAAACTCGTGGATGTGAACAGCATCTTCGCCACGAACAGCAGACACAGCATTCCCAAGCCGACGCGCGCATGTTCGGCGGTATCAATCAGATTCGAGCCGCCGCCGAGCACGTCGGGCAACCAGATGCCGACAGGCAACGCGATCGCAATCGCAATCATCGGGCGGCTCCATGCCGGCAGTTTGCCGTACAGCGTCTGGAAGCCAAGCAACGAGCGGTTCATCAGCGAACCAACCAAACCGGCCACCAATCCCAACGGAATCAGCCACACATACTCTTCCAACGACAGCTGACCGATATCACCGAAATCCAAAACCGGACGCAGACCGAAACAGTATTTCGAGACGAAATCGGCGGTCAGCGATGCGGCGGTGGCGCCCATCAGAATCGCAGGGGAAAAACTCCGATGCACCCCTTCCAAAGCGAACATCATGCCGGACAGCGGCGCGCTGAACGCGGCGGACAAGCCGGCCGCGGCACCGGCGGTGACCAGATAATGCTCCTGCATGTCCTCACGGCGGTGGCCGCGCAAACGGTGGGACACACACTGCGCGCCCGACGCACCAATCTGAATGGACGGCCCCTCACGGCCGAGCGACAGACCAAACAACGCGCCCAACAGTCCACCGACGAAACGGACTGGCAGAATCGTCTGCCAACGCATCTTCAAGCCGCATATCACCACGCCGTTGGTCTGCGGGATGCCGCTGCCACCGGCCATCGGCTCCTTGCCGACCATCCACGCGATCGCCAGCGCGGCCGCCACCGCGGCAACCGCCCACGGCGCAATCAGCCACGGGGTCTCGCGAATCCGCGCATATATCCAGCGGGACGCATCCGTGCCGTATTCGATGCCGAGACGGTATACGACGACCAGCAATCCTGAAACCAGACCAATGACTATGCCGGCCGCCGCCATCTTCCACTTCAAGTGGTCGAATCGCGGAATCAGCCGGCGGATATCATGTGCCGCGTCGTTGCCAGTCAAGCCGGGAAACTCGTTGCCGACGTCAGTCGACCAGCGAATTGATCTGGATGATATGGTCGCGCTGCGGGCCGGTGCCGATCACGGAGATACGGCAGCCGGACAGTTCCTCAAGACGCTTGACGTAATCCTGACAGGTCTTCGGCAGATCATTGAGTCGTGGATTTGGGAAATATCCTCGTCCCAACCCGGCATGGATTCGTAGATCGGCTTCGCTGCCGCGAATTCGGACTGATCAGTAGGCATATCGTCGCGGCGTTCGCCGTTGACATCATAGGCCACGCACAATGGGATTTCCTTCAGGCCGGTAAGCACGTCGAGCTTGGTGAGCACGATGTCGGTCAGGCCGTTGACCTGAGCCGCATAACGATTGACGACCGCATCGAACCAGCCACAACGACGCGGACGGCCGGTGGTCACGCCGTACTCGTGGCCCTGGGCTCGCAGCCATTCGCCTTCCTCGCCGAACAGCTCGGTCGGGAACGGTCCTTCGCCCACGCGGGTCACGTACGCTTTGGAAACGCCGATCACGCGGGTGATCTTGGTCGGGCCGACACCGGTACCGGTGCATGCGCCGCCGCAGTCGGGTTGGAGGACGTGACAAACGGATATGTGCCGTGATCCACGTCGAGCATAGTGGCCTGGCCGCCTTCGAACAGCACGGTCTTGCCTTCGTCAAGTGCCTTATTGAGCACCAGCGAGGTGTTGGCCACGTACGGCTTCAAACGTTCGCCGAGCTTGAGCAGCTCATCCGTGGTTTCGTTCACATCAATCGGACGACGATTGTACAGCTTCACCAGCATCTGGTTCTTCTGATGCAGGCTTGCCTCAACCTTGTCGTGCAAATGCTCAGCATTGAACAGGTCGTGCACGCGGATGCCCACGCGATTAATCTTGTCGGCATACGCAGGTCCAATGCCGCGACCGGTGGTACCGATCTTGTGCTTACCCAGGAAACGTTCCGTCACCTTATCAAGCACACGATGATACGGCGCAATAATGTGCGCACCCTCACTCACCAGCAGTCGGGAACAGTCCACACCGCGGCTTTCCAAGCCGTCGATCTCTTCGAAAAGCACTTCAGGATCAACAACAACACCGTTGCCGATAACCGGAGTCGCGGTCGGGCTGATGATGCCGGAGGGCAGCAGGTGCAGCGCATACGATTCGTCGCCGACCACCACGGTATGGCCCGCATTGTTGCCGCCGTTGAAGCGGGCAACATAGTCGACCTTCGTGCCGATCAGGTCGGTCGCCTTACCCTTGCCTTCGTCTCCCCACTGGGCACCGATCAAAACAATTCCAGGCATGTTGTTGCACCTCCGCGCGTATGCGATTTCGCCTCAAAGCCTTACCAAGGCCTTACAAAGACTATCCTGCGCCCTCTACCGGATATCTGCCGGATATGCACCGATCGGCCGTTGAAACTAGTCAGTTCCATCGTTTTTCGTCTCATACAACGCGACACACCCACCGTGCCGCCCACACGCCGCATGCATTACGCGGCGCGTGCGGCATCACACTACTTCACGCCTTGCCCGCGCTGCCAAGCTGCCTGCAAGCCTCCACCACGCGTGCGGCCATGGCGCTTTCCGCTTCGCGCCCCCCACGACGCGGGTCGTACATCTTCTTGTTGCCCACCTCGCCATCGATTTTGAGCACCGAATCATAGTTGGAGAACATGTGACCGGCCACCGCACGGCTGAATGCGTACTGCGTATCGGTGTCGATGTTCATCTTCACCACGCCGTAGCTCACGGCCTGCGCGATCTCCTCCGGCGCGGAGCCGGAACCACCGTGGAACACCAGGGCGAACGGCTACCGGGAGCGACATCCAGCGAGTGCGCGGGGTCGGCATTTCGCCGGCCTTAATCGCGAGCGCGACCGTGGTCTGGAT
>ENA-OQAX01000363-OQAX01000363.1-human-gut-metagenome-genome-assembly--contig:-NODE-363-length-10847-cov-4.269403_pt1 | contig 10847 bp, 13 predicted proteins | sample MGYA00242741_ERZ504539 | MGnify/ENA primary metagenome ERZ504539 (study PRJEB26092, sample SAMD00036277) | human gut metagenome | host: Homo sapiens | study: EMG produced TPA metagenomics assembly of... | reverse complement strand
ACCCGCATCGTGCTTCGGGGGCAAAAGCCCCTCGCACTCTGCGACCGCTGCCCCTGCTTCGGTTCGCTGTTTCCGCCACTGGCGGCGCTCACCTTTGCAGCATCCAGTATTATCTGCGCTTTTGGCTGGGCATCTGCCGCACCTCGCTCGCCGTATCGGCACTTAGAATTATGCGGTATTGCCCTATTTCTACAATCGCAGCCGGATTCCGCGTTAAAAAGCCTTGGAATCCACAAAGGATTCCTGCGGCCTTTTGCCTTGAATCCGGCATGTGCTTGCGAAATAGTCGTCATTTTCTTTGTTTTCAGATACACCCCCTACATTTGCATTTTAGGAGTGGGAACACATGGAACGAGTTGAAATTGCATCGCTCTATAAGGCTACCCCGGCGGATGGTACCAAAGTTACTGTCTGCGGCTGGGCAAAAACCGTGCGCGATTCTAAAAAGATCGGTTTTATCTCTCTGGCAGACGGCAGCTGCTATAAGCCCGTGCAGATCGTTTTCCAGGCGGACAAGCTGGAAAACTATGCCGAGGTTGCAAAATCCGGCCTGTACACCAGCTTTGAAGTGACCGGCACCCTGGTGCTGACCCCCAACGCGAAGCAGCCGTTTGAGATCAACGCCGATACCGTTACGGTGCTGGGCACCTGCGGCAGCGATTATCCGCTGCAGAAAAACAAGATGGGCATGGATTACCTGCGCACCCTGACCCACCTGCGCCCCCGCACCAACACCTTTAACGCTGCGTTCCGTGTGCGCGGCCAGGCCGCTTATGCCCTGCATGAGTTCTTCCACAAGAACGGCTTTACCTATGTACACACCCCCATCTTTACCGGTTCTGACTGCGAAGGCGCAGGCGAGATGTTCCAGGTTACTACCCTGGACCTGAACGATGTGCCCAAGACCGAGGACGGCAAGGTGGATTACAGCAAGGACTTCTTCAAGCGCCCGGTCAACCTGACGGTTTCCGGCCAGCTGGAAGCCGAGGCCATGGCAATGGCCCTGGGCAAGGTTTACACCTTTGGCCCCACCTTCCGCGCAGAGAAGAGCTATGATACCCGCCATGCCGCAGAGTTCTGGATGATTGAGCCGGAAATGGCATTTGCTGACCTGAATACCTACATGGACACCGCCGAGGCCATGACCAAGTATGTCATCCGCTACCTGCTGGATAACTGCCCGGACGAGCTGGCATTCTTCAACCAGTTCTTTGATAAGGGCCTGATCGAGCGTCTGGAGCTGGTTGCCAACAGCGATTTTGCCCGCGTGAGCTACACCGATGCCATCGAACTGCTGAAAAAGAACGATGACAACTTCCAGTATAAAGTAAGCTGGGGCATTGACCTGCAGACCGAGCACGAGCGCTACCTGACCGAGCAGGTGTTCAAAAAGCCTGTGTTTGTTACCGATTACCCCAAAGAGATCAAGGCATTCTATATGCGCATGAACGAGGACGGCAAGACGGTTGCCGCCGCCGATATGCTGGTGCCCGGCATTGGCGAGCTGATCGGCGGTTCCCAGCGTGAGGAGCGCCTGGATGTGCTGCTGGCCCGCCTGGATGAACTGGGCCTGAAGCGCGAAGATTATGACTGGTACCTGGACCTGCGCCGTTTTGGCAGCGTAAAGCATGCCGGTTACGGCCTGGGCTTTGAGCGCCTGCTGATGTATGTCACCGGCATCCCCAACATCCGTGACGTCATTGCCTTCCCGCGCACCTGCGGCGGTTTTTAATGGGGGCGGTCAGCGAACCGCTGATCCAATGGTTTGAACTGAATCGAAGGCTCCTGCCTTTCCGGCAGGAGCTTCGGCATATCATATCTGGGTCAGCGAGATCATGCTCCAACAGACCCGCGTCTCGGCGGCGCTGCCCTATTACGAGCGTTTTGTGGCCGAACTGCCGGACCCCGCCGCCCTTGCCGCCTGCGACCCGGACAAGCTGCGCAAGCTGTGGCAGGGGTTGGGGTATTACAGCCGGGTGGCCAACATGCAAAAGGCGGCGCAGATCGTCTGCCGGCAGTACGGCGGCCAGCTTCCCGCAGATTATGCCGCCCTGCGCGCTCTGCCCGGCATTGGGGATTACACGGCTGGGGCTATTGCCTCCATTGCATTTGGCATCCCAGCCCCGGCGGTGGACGGCAACGTGCTGCGGGTATTTGCCCGGCTGGATAATAGCTCTGCCGATATTACCAAACCTGCCGCCAAGCGTGAGTTCACAGCCCGTGTGCTGGAAGAAATGCCCAAGGAACGCCCCGGCCCTTATAACGAGGCGTTGATGGAACTGGGGGCGCTGGTCTGCCTGCCCAACGGTGCGCCAAAGTGCGAGGTCTGCCCGCTGGCTGCTCAGTGCAAGGGCCGCGCTGCAGGCCGGGCCGAACAGCTGCCGGTCAAAACGGCTAAGCCGGAAAAAAACGCTGGTGCCGGTCACGGCCGCGTTGATCACCGGGCCGCAGGGCGTGCTTTTGCAGCGCCGCCCGTCCAAAGGGCTGCTGGCCGGGCTGTGGCAGCCCCTTGCCTTTGAGGGTACCGCCATGACCCAACCGGAACTGGACGCCGCGTTGCGCGCCATTGGCCTTTGTGTGCAGTGGCAGGCCCCACTGCAAAGCACCCGCCATGTGTTCACCCATCGCATCTGGCAGATCAGCGGGTTTTGCGGCACAGCCGCAGGCCCGGCGCCGGAGGGCTGCGTCTGGGCCAGCCGCGCGGAGCTGAACGGGGAATACGCGGTACCAAGCGCATTTGCGGGCATTATGCGCCAGTGGCAGCCGGAATAAAAAGCAAGCAGAGTGGCATGGCTTTTGGCAGGTGAAGAAATTTTCCGGAGACCATGCTGCGGAGAATGGCGCGGTATCACCTTGATACCTGAACCTTTTTGTGTGAAAAATTTACAAGGGAAAGATTGTATTCACCCGGTTAATCGGGTATAATATTTTACAGACCCATCCCTTTTAGAATACGCGGAGGAAAAGTATTATGATGAAGAAATCCACTTTTTGGCGCCATTCTGGCGTTTTTGTTTGCTGCTGCCGGTGCCCTGACTGCCGCTGCGCTCTACCTGCGCCGCCGCGAAAAGGAACTGGACGAATACGAGCGCCTGCTGTACAGCGATGACGGCGACGATTATGACGATGACGACGAATATCTGCCCATCGACAATGAACCGACAGAAGCCGCCGAAGAAAAGGCTGCTGACGATGCTGAATAAGCCGGAACAGCCAGCAGAAAAGTGAAAATGGCCGGGCTTCGGCCCGGCTGTTCGTGTTTCTTGCAATCAGTAGTGATACTTATTAAATGATAAAAAAGGCTCAGATAAACCATAAGGCACTGCTGAAAATAAGAAAAATGACGGCAGTGACTATAAAATCAGACTGAATTTCGATTTTTCTGCTGTGCCAAGGAAAGGGAACGCCATGAAAAAGCTCTTGCTGTGGCTGGTTATGGTGGTGGTTATGCTGGCGGTGCTGCTGGGCGGTGCCGGGTACGCCATGTACGCTATGACGGGCGATGACAAACTTCCCACGCAGCACCCCACTTTGGGCGATACGGAACTGGAACCGATCGGCTATGACTGGAGTGTGCCGGTGCTGGGCAATGTGCTGAACCGCACGTTTGAACAGCCCAGTACCCTGACGGTGCAAAAGCTGGGCGAAATGACGGAAGCTGCCCCGGAGCTGGTTTTGCCGGACTGGGCGCAGCGCACGACCCTTACGCTGAAAGATTCGGCCGGCAGCGTTGTGGTGCAGGGGGATGCCGCTGCCTTTGCGATGTATGCCTACCCCAAAAATGGCAGCTATGAGCTGACCCTGACCGCTTACCGCAACACGGCGGACCCCGGCGATGCCACCGGCTGGTACCGGTACTGTGCATCTTATACCATGAACATCCAGCCCAAGGCGGTGCTCAGCAGTGAACGCGTCAGCCAGGGCGGCGTGGCGGCACTGGTCATCACCGGCATTCTGGATGGCAGCGAGCCGACCGTGGAAACCGACCTGGGGGATGTATGGTTCCGCCCGATGACCGGTGGGTATATGGGCTATATCCCGGTAACCTATAATGCCGAGGGCGGCCCCCATACCCTGACCGTGACCTGCGGCAGCCTGACCCAGGAGCTGACCCTGAACGTGATGCAGAGCGAGGCCAAAACCGTGGATGTGGCCGCCGAGGCAGACATACCGGGCGCAGCAACGGAATATAAAAATGCGATCTGGCCCCTTTACACACAGGGCAGCAGCGAAAAGCTGTGGCAGGGCAATTTTGCCTCGCCGGTGCAGCGCGATTCTGGCGGATTACGGCGCGCGGCTGCGCACCGATGGGACCATTACCGGCCGGGCAACTGGCATCAATTATAACGCCGCAGCGGGTACCGCCGTTACGGCACCGCAGGCGGGTACTGTGGTGTACGCCGGAACGCTGGCGCTGACCGGCGGCACCGTGGTGATTGACCATGGCTGCGGGGTTAAGAGCTATCTGTTTGGGCTGGATGCCGTAAAGGTGCAGCGTGGGCAGAGCCTTGCCCGCGGCGAAGAACTGGGCACCACCAGTGAGGAGCATACCCTGATCTGGGAGCTGCGCATTGGCAGCAAGTCCGTTGACCCTGCTGCCGCCCTGACGGGCAGCAGCGGGCTTTTGTACCGCGAAACAATGTAACAAAATAGAGTTAGAGCAACGATAAATCGCAAATGTTGGTGGAGAAAGCGATGGACGAAGAGAAGGTAACACAGACTGCGATGGAGCCGGCGCAGCAGCCAAAGCCCAAAGCCAGGGGCGGGCAGCGCACGCAGGGCAAAACCGCTTCAGGCACGGGGCGAGGCAGGATGGCCAAACCCCATGCCAGCAATAGCAATACTGCGCACCGCAAAACGGGCACGCAAAAACAAAAAAGCGAACCCCAAAATACAAAATCCCCGCAAGAACCAAAAACGCAGGCGGAACAAGCCGAGCAGACCGAAGCTGCCGCCCCGGAACAGGTGGCAGCCAAGCCCAAAGCGCCGCGCAGCGGGCAGGCAGGCGGCAAACGCCGCCGCAAAAAGGCTGCCCCCAAGCCGGAAGCAAAACCGCAGCAATATGTTGAGCCCCGGCCGGAACCCCCGGAAGCGCCGGAAAACCGCAAACGCCGGAACCTGCCGCTGTGGCCGAACCGGCTGAAGCAGCCGCCGCGCCGGAAATGCCGGAAAAGGCGGTGCAGGAACCCAAAGCCGCGCAGCTGCCCCAGGCCACGGAGCCGCCGGAGCCGGAGGATGACGAACCGGAACTGACCCCGGAACAGCGCGCTGCAGCAGAGCGGCGCAAGGCGGAGATCACCCGAACGGTCCAGGTTTCGATTGAACAGATCGAGGATGCCGAAGCAGAACAGGCGGAGAAAGAGGCAGATACACCGGAATCGACGGGCAGCAAAGTGGGCCGCGCCGTGCGGCTGCTGATCGGCTGGCTGCTGCTGGTGGTGCTGCTGGCGGGTATGATCGCCGCAGGCGGCATATACTGGTTGTACAAAAAGGCCACGCCGGATATGATTCCTGCCGTTACGGTAACAGTGGCGGGCCAGCAGCTGGACCCCGTGGCGTACCATTGGCAGGTGCCGGTGGCAGGCAACCACCTTAAGCGTACCTATGCCGAGACACTTTCCAGCACTCCCACAGCGCTGGAATCTGATTTTGGCAGCGGCACCATGACGCTGCGGGTGACCCCGGCGGACTGCAGCGCCGAAGTGACCGTTAAGGACGAGAACAAGCAGGAAGTGTTCAGCGGCAGCGCCCAGGAATTTGCCGCCTACCGCTTTACCACGCCCGGCAGCTACACCGCCAAGCTGGTGGTCAGCAGCGGCGAGGGTTACCAGAGCGAACCGACAGTTTCGGGCCACCAGACCTATGAGTTCACATTTGATGTAACGATTAAGGCTACCGTGCGGCTGAATACCCAGGCTGTTACGCCGGGTGGCGTTGTGGCCGTAAAGGTAACGGGCCAGCAGACGGATACCAAGCCAAGCCTGACGGCAGAACTGCCGGATACCGGCTTCCGTGCCAGCGCGACCGGCGATGGCTGGGTGGCTTACCTGGCGGTCCCGCTGGAAACCGAGCCTGGCAGCTATACCATCAAGGTCACCGTGGACGGCGAGGTGCAGGAGCTTACCCTGAACGTGAGCAAGAGCGCCGCATCTTTTCGGGATTATACTTCCAAGTCCAGGCTGGTCACACCGTATGTCGGCGCGGATGATACCCCGCAGGAAGTGCTGGACCTGCTGGATACGGCATCGGATACCATCTACTGGGCGGACACGGGGTTTGCTTCGCCGTTCAGCGATAAGGTGGAGGTCACCCTGCCGTATGGCCTGACCGAATATGTCAACCGTACCCAGACCGAGCGCAAGAACAACACCGGTACCGGCCGCACCAGCATCAATGTGGTGCTTTCCGGCAGGTGCGACCTGATTGCCCCGGCGGGCGGCAAGGTACTGCTGGCGGAAAAATTGCCCAATGTGGGCAATACGCTGGTGATCGAGCACGGCGCGGGCGTAAAGACTATTTACTATGGCCTGCGCAGGCTGACGGTAGAAAAAGGTGCAATCGTGGCCCAGGGCGATGCCCTTGGCACCACCGACAAAGCTACGTGGTGGAAGTGCGCGTGGGCAAAACCCCCGTGGAGCCGCTGCGTATCCTGCGCGGTCAGTGCGATGCCCTGCGCAGCTATTAAAACGGAGCATAACCAATAACTAGAAAAATTCCCCTGTCTGTATTCTTTGTGATGCAGGCGGGGGAACTTTTTTGCGGCAGGCGTTTTTGATGTTCTGACGGAACCATGCCGCCCACCCCGGCATAACATGGAACAAACGGCCAGATACAACACCGGGGGGGAAGCATTATGGCGGCAGCATGTAATTTGACTTTTTGTGTGGTTGGGCGGGATGCCCGCCAACTGGCGGCGGCGCGGGCGCTGCAGAACAGCGGCTATACCGTGCTGGGGGCAGAGGGGGCCGGGCAGGCGGATTACATCCTGCTGCCTATGCCGATGGATGCCGAGGCGGCGGACCTTGCCCGCATCCTGCGCGCCGCCCGCCCCGGTACGCTGGCCCTTGGCGGGCGCATCAGCGAACCGGTGCGCAAAGCGGCGCAGGCCGCCGGGGTGGAGTTGGTGGATTACTTTTTGCGGCCGGAGCTGGCCTGCCTGAACGCAGTACCCACTGCGGAAGGGTGCCTGGCCCTGCTGATGCAGCTGCGCCAGCGCACGATATGGGAAAGTGAGTTCCTAGTGTTGGGGTATGGGCGCATTGGGCGGGCGGTGGCCCAGCGGCTGCAGGCATTGGGCGGGCAGGTGACCATTGCCGCCCGCGCGCCGGAACAGCGGGCCGCAGCGCGCTGCGCGGGGCTGCATGCCGCACCGCTGACCGCGTTGGAACAGCTTCTGCCGCACTTTGATGCGGTCATCAACACCATACCGGCCCCGGTGCTGGGGGCGGCCCAGCTGCGCTGCCTGCCCAGGGGGGCGCTGATCCTGGACCTTGCCAGCCGCCCCGGCGGAACGGATTTTGCCGCCGCGCGGGAACTGGGCCTGCGTGCGGAACATGCCTTGAGCCTGCCCGCCCGCTGTGCGCCCGAAACCGCCGGTGCGCTGGTGGCGCATACCGTGGAAGTGATTTTACAGGAGCGTGCCGCCACGGCCCGCAGCGAAAGGGGAGTGAGCTGATGAATTCCAGCCTGGAACCGCCGCGCACGGTGGTGTTTGCCCTGTGCGGCAGCTTTTGCACATTTGAAACGGTTCTGCCGCAAATCATCCGCCTGCGCGCCTGCGGGTGGGAAGTACTGCCGATGCTGAGCTATGCGGCGTCGGCGCTGGATACCCGCTTTGGCCGCGCGGCAGATTGGAAGCAGCGCCTGGAGGAAGCCACCGGCCACCGCCCGCTGGAGGATCTGCGGGAAGCGGAACCTCTTGGTCCCAAGCATATGGCACAGGCACTTGTCATTGCCCCCTGTACCGGCACAACGATGGCGCTGCTGGCGGCGGGCATCAGCGCAACGCCGGTCACGCTGGCGGCCAAAAGCATGCTGCGCGGCGGCAGGCCGGTGGTGATCGGGGTATCCACCAACGATGGGCTTTCCGGCAGCGTGGGAGCGCTGGCGGCGCTGCTGCAGCGCAAAAATTATTATTTCATTCCCTTTGGCCAGGACGACAGCTACAAAAAGCCCTGCAGCCTGAAAGCGGATTTTACCCAGCTGCCGGATACGCTGGAAGCCGCTCTGCGCGGGGTGCAACTGCAGCCGATTTTGCTGTAAAACCCGTGGAACAGAGCTGTTTTGTGCGGGTGCGGCATATGATAGAAAAGGGCGCTTTGGTGTGGGAACAAAGAGGGGCGGTGCGGCAATGGAATATATCGAAGTAACAGGCGGGAACCCGCTGCGGGGGAGCATCCGCCCGGCAGCGGCCAAAAACAGTGTGCTGCCCCTTTTGGCGGCAACGCTGCTGTGTGCGCAGCCCTGCACCCTGCGCCGGGTGCCCCTGCTGCGGGATGTGCAGACCAGTTTGGATCTGCTGCGGGCTGTGGGCAGTGGGGCGGCCTGGGCCGGGCAGGACCTTGTCACCCAGCCAGCCCGGCAGATCAGTGGGCGGGTGCCCACGGCGTGGCGGGGGCTATGCGGGGGTCGGTGTTTTACTTGGCACCGCTGTTGACCCGCGCGGGCTGGGCAGAGCTGCCGCTGCCCGGCGGGTGCAGACTGGGGCCGCGGCCCATTGATATCCACCTGGCCGGGCTGACGGCCATGGGGGCACAGGTGTGCGCGGCGGCAGAGTGCGTGGTGCTGCGCCGCCACGGCGTTTGCGTGGTACGGATTTTGCTCTGCGCCTGCCCAGCGTGGGAGCAACCCTGACCCTGATGCTGGCGGCTTGCTGTGCGGCGGGCGTTACCACCCTGCGCGGTGCGGCGTGCGAGCCGGAAATTGCGGATACCGCCGCTTTTTTGACGCCTGCGGGGCAAAGATCACGGGGGCGGGTACGCCGGTGGTCTGCATCCGAGGTACCGGCGGCGAGCTGTTGGACGGCTGTGTGCATACCGTGCTGCCGGACCGCATTGCCGCAGCGACTTATGCGGCAGCCGCCGCCATTGCAGGCGGGCGGGTGACGGTAACGCAGTGCAGTCCGGTGTGGCTGGCGGCGTTTCTGGACTTTTGCAGGGCAGCGGCTGCGAGGTGCCCGCGGGAAAATGAGTTTAGCATCACGCGGGATCAGGATACAAAGCTGCGCGGCGGTCAGGAACTTGTAGCGGCTGCTTACCCTGGCCTTGCCACAGATACTGCCCCGCTGGCTGCAGCGGTGCTGCTGGGGGCGGAGGGAGCATCCCGCATTTATGACGGCCTGTTCCAAAACCGCTTTGCCTGCGCACAGGGCTTTGCCGCCCTGGGGGCTGATGCCCGCAGCGAGGGACGGCTGCTGTACCTTGGCGGCAGCGCAAAACTGCATGGTGCCACTGTGACTGCACCAGACCTGCGGGGCGGGGCAGCACTGGTGCTGGCGGGCCTTGGTGTGGGGGACGGGAGCTGCGTGCGGGTGCTGGATGCCGGACATATCCGGCGCGGCTATGCCGACCTGGCGGGGGATCTGCGCCGCCTGGGGGCCGACTGCCGGGCAGGCAGCACCGGGACAGAAGCTGGCAGATAGACGAAAAAACTGTAAAAATATTGTCATAATTCACCAAAGCTCCGCAAAACCTGCGGGGCTTTTTGTGATACCCACAAATGTGAACAGCTATTTTTTGGCTTTTTAGCGTGTGGGTATTGAAATTATTTGCAGAATTTGTTATCCTTATAAACAGTTATATGCGATATCTTAGGAAGAGCTGGCTGCACCGCAACGCGCGTAAGCAAAGTTGGGGTGTGGGGCGGCACTTCCTTTATGGGGGTCAGTGTGTCCGCTGGCGGAAATCCGGCCCTGTTGCATTTGCAATTTTATATTCTTTAGGGGGATACACTTATGGCGTTCGTTCTCGATGAAGAGATGCAGAATGTAACCAACATTAAGGTTATCGGTGTTGGCGGCGGCGGCGGCAATGCTGTGAACCGCATGGTTGAAGCTGGCCTGAATGGCGTTGAATTTGTAGCAATGAATACCGACCAGCAGGCACTGGTCAACTCCAAGGCTACCCAGAAGGTTCAGCTTGGCGCAAAGCTGACCAAGGGCCGCGGCGCTGGTGCTGACCCGGAGGTCGGCCAGCGTGCAGCGGAGGAAAGCAAGGATGAGATCGCCAATGCACTGAAAGGTGCCCAGATGGTGTTCATCACCGCTGGCATGGGCGGCGGCACCGGCACCGGCGCTGCACCGGTCGTGGCCGAAACGGCTCATGACCTGGGCATCCTGACTGTCGGTATTGTCACCAAGCCCTTTGCCTTTGAGGGCAAGCGCAAGATGAGCATGGCCGAACAGGGTATTGCCAACCTGATGATGCATGTAGACAGCCTGATCGTGATCCCGAACGAGCGGCTGAAGCTCATCAGCCAGGAAAAGATCACCCTGATGAACGCTTTTGAAGCAGCCGATAACGTGCTGCGCCAGGGCGTTGAGAGCATCTCCAGCCTGATCAATGTTCCCGCTTTCATCAACCTCGACTTTGCTGACGTCCGTTCCATCATGAAGGATGCCGGCTTTGCCCACATGGGCGTTGGCGTTGCCAAGGGTGCAGGCAAGGCAGAAAACGCTGCCAAGGCTGCAATCTCCAGCCCGCTGCTGGAAGCCAGCATTCGCCGGTGTCACCGCTGGCGCTTTGATCATCAACAGTACCTCCAGCCCGGATATCGGCCTGGACGATGTTGAGACTGCTGCTTCCATGATCACCCAGAGCGCACATCCCGATGCGAACATCATTTGGGGT
>ENA-OQAX01000362-OQAX01000362.1-human-gut-metagenome-genome-assembly--contig:-NODE-362-length-10853-cov-2.198396_pt1 | contig 10853 bp, 11 predicted proteins | sample MGYA00242741_ERZ504539 | MGnify/ENA primary metagenome ERZ504539 (study PRJEB26092, sample SAMD00036277) | human gut metagenome | host: Homo sapiens | study: EMG produced TPA metagenomics assembly of... | reverse complement strand
TCATTCATGATGCTCTTTGTCGGTTACATTACTTCAAGAGGTTCTTTGGTAATGGTACCCCTTTGAATGTTATTTTAAAGATGATACCCAGACTTTTGGATGAAGTGGTAGTCGTTGCATTTGGAACGCAGAAGAAAGTGAATGTGACCGGTGCTGTATCTACTGTCGGAGCGAAAGAGATTGCGGCACGTCCTGTTAGTTCTACGGTTGAAGCTCTGCAAGGAGTTGTTCCTGGCATGAATATTTCAACAAGTAGTGATGGTGGTTCATTGAAAGGTAACAAAGAATTCAATATTCGTGGTACAGGAACTATTGGTAAAGGCTCATCAGTATCTCCTTTGGTGCTGATTGATGGAATGGAAGGGGATATTAATGCTATTAATCCACAGGATATTGAGAATATTTCTGTTTTGAAAGATGCTGCTGCGTCTTCTATTTATGGTTCACGTGCGCCGGGAGGTGTCATTTTGATTACTACTAAAAAAGGTAAGTCAGGAAAACCATCTATTAATTATAATAATAATTTCCGATTTAACTCTCCATTGAATATGCCTCATATGGCAGATTCATACAGTTTTTGCATTAGCTATCAACGACCAGCTGACCAATGGAGGACAGTCGCCAATGTATAGTGAGAAGAAATTGCAACAAATTTTGGATTATCAGCATGGTAAATCTACACAATATATGTGGGCTACGGATGCTGGACGTTGGAATGCATTTGATGACCCAAATCGTCAGGATGTTATGCCAACCGCTAATACTGATTGGTTGCATGAGTTGTTTGGTGATAGTTTTACTCAGGAGCATTCAATTAGTGTAAATGGTGGTACGGATGTAATGCAGTATTATATGTCTGCCAATTATCTGGATGAAGGAGGATTATTGAAATATGGGGGATGATGGCAGACAACGCTATTCATTTACTGGTAAAATCAATGCGGATTTGGCAAAATGGTTGAAAGTAGGGTATAGTGTTCGTTTTAATCGTATTGATTATAGTTCCCCTTCCTTTGCAAGTGCCGGCGAGAATAAGGAAAATGTATTTTATTTTGATGTATGCCGTTATTGGCCTGTAATTCCTGTTGTAGATCCTAACGGTTTTTATACCGCAGAGTCTAAAATTTACCAATTGACTGAAGGGGGACGTTATAATACTCAGAATGACGTTGTGGCACAACAACTCCAGTTTCTTATTGAACCAATTAAAAAATTGGAAAACCACTATTGAATTAAATTATCGTAGTAATTATAATTTCTCGCATACGGATTATCAAACGGTTTATGCTTATGATGTAAACAAGAACCCATATGCTATTGCCAACACAACTTCGGGAGTAACAGAATATGCATATAAAAGCAATTTCTTTAATCCGAATATCTTTACAGAGTATTCATTGGAGTTAGAAAACGGGCATAATATGAAAGCAATGGTCGGTTTTCAAAGTGAGTTGTTTAAACAACGTGATATTACTGCAAAACAAAATAACATAATGTCTGGCATTCCTACTTTAAATACAACTACGGATAATGCACGTGCCAGTGGTGGCTATCAGGAATGGGCAACAGCCGTTTTTTTTGGTCGTATCAATTATGATTACAAAGGTCGCTATCTGGTTGAGGCGAATCTGCGTTATGACGGTTCTTCACGTTTTTTACGCGATCAACGTTGGAATTGGTTCCCTTCTTTCTCTTTAGGCTGGAATGTGGCACGTGAGGCCTTTTTTGAGAAGTATACTAATGTTGTCAATACATTGAAAGTTCGTGGCTCATGGGGTGAACTTGGTAATCAAAATACAGATAATTGGTATCCTTTTTATCGCATTATTGATTATAAACAAAATAATGGCGGTTGGTTGGTCAATGGCTTGAAACCTAATACTGCAGCCGAGTCCAGTCTCGTTTCGGCATTGTTAGGTTGGGAAAAGACCCAAACTTTAAATATTGGTTTTGATCTTGGTATGCTGGACAATCGTTTTAATTTGAATTTTGATTATTTCCAGCGTAAGTCAATTGATATGGTTGGGCCGGGACAGGAATTACCAACAATCTTAGGTATTGCCGTTCCAAATGTGAATAATCTGAATATGACTTCGAAAGGTTGGGAATTACAAGTAAGCTGGCGTGATCAGATACGTGATTTCAGATATGGTGTCACATTGGCTTTATCCGACAACCAGGTTGTAATTGATAAATATCCTAATCCGTCAAAAGATTTAGGCCAAACATATTATGATGGGGCACATTTGGGAGATCTTTGGGGATATCAGACAATAGGAATAGCTAAGACTCAGGCGGAAATGGATGCGCATCTGGCGAAGGTGGACCAATCTTCTATGGGTTCCAACTGGGGAGCAGGTGATATAATGTATGCCGATTTGGATGGTGACGGTGTGATAAGTGCAAAAGATAATACAGCAGACAATCATGGAGATAAAGTTTTGCTGGGTAATAAGACACCACGATATAACTTTGGCTTGAATTTGGATGCGGCTTATAAAGGCTTTGACTTGAAAGTGTTCTTCCAAGGAACATTGAAACGTGACTATATGCCGGGATCGGGTGCTGAAGTATGATGTTTTGGGGAGCTGTAGGGTATTGGCAGACCAATTTTTTTGAGCCTCACTTAGACTATTTCCGTCCTGCTGATACAACGAGCCCGCTAGGAGCGAATGTCGACGGGTATTATCCACGTCCTTTAGAAAGCGACAAGAATCGTAAAGCACAAAGTCGCTATATGCAAAATGCTGCTTATTGTCGTTTGAAAAACGTAACGTTGGGATATACTTTACCGGCAGATTTGACTAAAAAATTCTACGTGAATAATTTACGTTTCTTTGTGTCTGCAGAGAATCTGTTTACTATAACCAATCTGTGTGATACTTTTGATCCTGAAACAATAGGTGTAGGCAATTGGGAAGGATGTACTTACCCATTGTCAAAGACTATTTCATTCGGATTAAGTGCAACCTTTTAATAAAATAAGATCTATATGAAAAATTATATTCAATATTTAACTATCGGAGCTTTGCTGATGGGCAGCCTGACAAGTTGTAATGACTTCTTGGATAGAGAACCATTGGATAAGGTTACTCCTGAAAAATTCTTTTCTGCAGAAGCGGATTTAGCAGCTTATGCCATAAATAACTATAAGTTTGTTACTGTAGATGATAAGTATGGCATTAATCTTTTTGGAAAAGATAATGATACAGATAATCAGGCAAGCGGAACAAGTAATTCGTTTTGGATTCCTGGTGAGAAAAAAGTTGCTGCCGACCGTGGCGAGTGGAAATGGGAGGATATTCGTTCATGCAACTACTTTTTTGACCAAGTATTACCAAGATATGAGGAGGGAGCTATAACTGGTAACCAAGATAATGTGAAACATTACATTGGAGAAATGTACGTGAACCGTGCATATAGCTATTTTCAACTTTTTACAAAATTTGGTGATCTGCCTATTGTCACAACGGCACTTCCCGATATTCAAGGTGAATTGGTGGAAGCTAGCAAGCGCCAACCGCGTCATAAGGTTGCTCGTTTTTATTATTGAAGATTTAAAAAAGGCGGAAGACATGTTGTTGAATAATCCTCCGGGTGGTAAAAATCGTATTTCTAAAAATGTAGCTTATTTGCTTCATGCTCGTGTAGCTTTATATGAAGCTACTTGGGAAAAATATCATCGTGGTACAGCTTTTGTACCGGGAGGAAGCGGATGGCCGGGTAAAGATGCGCAAGGTTATGATGCTGATGTGGAAATTAATTATTTCCTTGATGAAGCGATTGCTGCTTCGAAGTTTGTTGCAGACCAAATGGTAGGCAATTTAGCAGAGAATACAGATACTCCGGAAGGAATGAATGCTTCATTGGTTTCTATCAATCCATATTATACCATGTTCTGTGATGAGAATATGGAAGGGTATAAGGAGATTCTAATGTGGAAAAAATTTGATGAATCATTGGGGGTAACCAGTAATTTGCAGATGGAACTTTGTCGTAATGGTGGTGGATCAGGCTGGACAGTGGTATGGTCAATTCATTCCTTATGCGTAATGGTTTGCCTGTTTATGCCAGTGGTTCGGGGTATAATCCCGATTGGGAGAAGGAAGGTGTAGTTGCTACGGTACAGAATCGTGACTCTCGTCTTGGTATATTCACTAAAAAGCCGGGAGATGTGAATTATTATGGTGATGATGGTACACCCAGTATTTGTCAAATCAGTTTGATATTCGGTGATGCGGGCAGTTTAGCAACAACAGGTTATATTGTAAAGAAGGGTAAACATTATTCAACTCATATGGCGAATGACCATTCTGCCGGTACCTCTGGAGGTATTGTTTTCCGTGGTGCGGAGCTATGCTTATCTATATGGAAGCTTCATACGAGAAGAATGGAACTGTTGACGGAACGGCAGATGGATATTGGAGAGCGTTACGTACACGTGCAAAAGTAGATCCGGATTATAATAAGACAATTGCCGCAACTAATATGCTGGAAGAAGCAAAAGGGGATTTTGCCGCTTATTCACATGGAACTATGATTGATCCGACTTTGTATAATATTCGTTGTGAGCGCCGTAATGAACTTTGTGCTGAGGCTTTCCGATGGGATGATTTGAAACGCTGGAGGGCACTTGATCAGTTTAAAACGACTCCTTATCGCACGGAAGGTATGCGTTATTGGGGTAGTGTATATGAGGAACAATTAAAAAGATCTTTGTATAGTAAATCCGTCAACAGGAAATATGTCTTCTCCTGAATCAAGTGTGTATATACTTCCATACGAAAAAATATTGGAAAATAAATACCATTGCAAAACAAAAAGGGATTCCTCTTTACTCCTGCCCATTATTTAGAGCCCATTGGGGTGGCTGTATTCCGTCAGACTGCATCAGATCCCAATGACTTCACCTCATCTTCGGTTTATCAAAATCCAGGATGGAAATATGAGGCTAGTACAGGGGCTGTTTCGGTCGAATAAGAATATATATTGATATTATTTTGTAGGGAAGTCTTTTTGGGGCTTCCCTGCTTTTTATTTTAAGGCATTTATTTCCTAAGCGTGTATTTTACCTTTTGAAGGTAGGCATCGCTTATCTGTCTGAAGGTGTGATGAAACATTATAGTGAAGAGTATCATGAATAAAGAACTTCATAGTCGAGGGCATATGTGATGCGGTGATCTATTGTTATATTAATGCATAAAATAAACTATTTTCAAGTGAATATAAATAAAATAAAGGTGAATGATAATGTGTGATGATTTAATGTTTTATTAAATAACGGAGATTATAATAAAATATTTTTGTTTATCTTCTTAAATATATCAAATATATTATATATTTGCAGCGTCAATCTTGGTTTAGTTTAAGAATAATATCTTAAACTGGTTGATTTTTAATAAATATTTAAAGAATCACAGCTATGTTAAAACGACTAAAATCAGTCAGTATGATGCTGTTCCTAATGGGTGCCTCTACCGGAGCAGCATACGCGGTTGCCAGTCCCGGCGTACCGATTTGAAAATCACACAACAGAGTGGAACTTGTACAGGTGTTGTCAAAGATGCTACAGGGGAAACTGTTATTGGTGCATCTGTGGTAGTAAAAGGAACTACCAATGGTACCATCACAGATTTTGATGGTAATTTCACTTTAAATGATGTAAAGAATGGAGATGTTATTCAGATTTCTTTCGTTGGTTATATCACTCAAGAAATGAAATGGAATGGAACTCCGCTGAATGTTATTTTGAAAGATGATACTCAAACTTTGGATGAAGTTGTTGTTGTCGGCTATGGTGGTTCTCAAAAAACGTGCAGCTTTGACTACTGCTATTACTAAAATGGATGACCAGGTCTTAAAGAAGGCGGCTTATAGTAATGTGGGACAGTCATTACAAGGATCTGTATCGGGATTACGTGTTGTCAATACTACAGGGCAGCCAGGTAGCTCACCTAATATAACTTTGCGTGGGGGAGCAACAATTACGGGGGATAATAGTGCCGCATTAATTATTGTTGATGGAATAGTGCGTAATAATATGGCAGATATTAACTCCTCGGATATAGAATCTATCCAGGTTTTGAAGGATGCTGCATCGACGGCTATCTATGGTGCTCGTGCTAATGGGGGTGTTATCTTGATTGAAACGAAAAAAGGTAAAGAGGGAAAAGTAGATGTTAATTATAAATTCAAGATGGGTATGAACTTTGCCCGCAAAGGATATGAATATCTGAATGCTGGTGATTATTTGTATTATACTCGACTGGGATTAAAAATGCTAACCAAGCGGTAGCAGGATATAGTGATGGATGGAATCCTGATACTCAGAATGGTTGTGGTACAACTAAAAATAACTATGATGTACGTTATTTGGAAGGCAATGAGGATTTGGTGAATCAAGGATGGCAGACGATGACTGATCCTTACTCTGGTAAACAGTTGGTTTATAAAGATTATCATGGAGCTATGGATGATGAGATTTTTAATTCACCTGCGTTGATGCAAGATCATTATATCAGTATCAATGGTGGAAATGATAAAGGAACTTTTGCTGCCAGTTTAGGGTATTATGATGAGGATGGTCAGGTCGTTGGAACTGGTTATCAACGTTTTTAATGGCTCCTTGAACGGCTCCTATAAGCTCTTCCCATTTTTGACAATAAATGCAGGAACTACTTATTCCTGGTCTACACAGCCTACATTGTCATGGACAGGTACTTATGAGTTCTTTTATCGTACACGTGGTATGCGTCCTACTTGGAATCCTTGGAATGAGGATGGTAATCCTAATTCGGCTGATACTAATATTTCCGATGGTAATCCCGCTTATTTCAGAGATAAATTACTGTATTCTGACGGAACGAATAAAAAGCACTTATAATATAGGATTTAAATTGGATATTCTTCCAAAGAAAATTAGTGTTAAACGGTAACGCTTCTTTGTATCGTTATGATTACATGGTGGAAAAATTTAATAAAAGCGTACCAATGGAGAATAAAGATACAAATACAACACGTGAGGCTTCTGTGGAGCAGGAACGTTATACTCAACAGCAATATAATGCTACATTGACTTATACCGACACTTTTGCTGATAAGCATAATTTGGAGGTCATGTTAGGGGGTGAATATTTTACTTATGATCAGTTTAAGCTTGCGGCAAAAACTCAAAATTCTCCTACTGATGATATCCCTACTTTAAATGTAGGCGCAACTCGCACTGAAACTAGTACTACTAAGAGTGCTTATCGAATACTTTCTAGTTTTGGACGTCTGAATTATAACTATGAAATGAAATACTTACTTTCTGTTGTGTTCCGTTATGATGGTATTTCTAAATTGAAGGATAATAGATGGGGATTTTTCCCTGGAGTTTCTGCCGGATGGAATATTACAGAAGAGCAGTTTTGGAAGGATTCCAACGTTTTCTGATTTGATTTCCACCTTTAAACCTCGTCTTAGTTATGGTGTGAATGGTAATGTGAACGGTTTAGGTAATTATACGGTATATGGTGAGTATGCAACAACGAAACCTTATGGTGGTGAAACCGGTATATACAATAGTGCATTGGTTAATACAGGGTTACGTTGGGAACAGAGCCAAAGCTTTGAAGCCGGACTTGATATTGGTTTCTTCAATAATCGTTTGAGCTTTATTCTGGATTATTATAATCGCAAGACAAAAGATTTGCTTACCGATCTTGCTTTACCAGGGTATACAGGATTTGATAAGATTGCTACTAATTTGGGTACTCTTCGTAATTCTGGTTTTGAAGCGGAAGTACGTGCTAATATCATAAATAAAGGTGGATTCACTTGGGATATGACAGCAAACCTTTCTACTGTAGCTAATAAAATTATAAAAATTGCCTGACAATAAGGAGGTTAATAACCGTGTAGGTGGTGCTCAGGTATGGGATCCTAATAAAGGAGAGTTAGTATGGGTTGGCGGCCGTCAGGAAGGTGGAAAGTTAGGTGAGCTTATTGCCTATAAACAAAATCATATTTTTAAAGATTGGGATGATGTAAAAAAATATGCAAACAATCGATTGATAATGTCGCAAATTTGTATGGTCCGGGTAAGGCAGCAGAATATGCAGGTAAACAAGGTTGGAAACCTATTGAACCAGGAGATGTTTGTTGGGAGGATATGGATGGAAATGATGTGATAGATTCATATGACCGTTATGTCGTTGGTAATATATTTCCTAATATAACCGGTGGATTCTCTACTACATTCAGCTATAAAAAATTGGTCGTTGTATGGACGTTTTGATTATGCATTAGGACATACATTGTATAATGATTTAAAGGCTCGTACATTGGGCCAGTATCAAGGCACATGGAATATTATAACTGATGTGAAAGATATGTGGACAGAAGATAATCCGAACACAGATTTTATCTAAAATATTATTTTTGGCGATCAGAATATCAAAAAAGAATATCACACGTTCTAATAATGGTTTAACTGCTGCTGATAACAACAATTCTCATTATTATGAAAAGGGGGATTATTTGTGTTTGCGAGAGCTTACATTAAGTTATACATTACCGAAATCACTAATCAGTAAATGTTTCATGACGGATGCTTCTGTTTATGTCACAGGTCAGAATTTGTTTTATATAACTGGTTATGAAGGTACATCTCCGGAACCGGCTGTAAGTACAGAATATGGTCGTGGTATTGATAATGGACGTTATCCTACTCCAAGAACTGTATTATTTGGTTTATCTGTTTCATTTTAATCAACAAGACTCATTATGAAAAAAATATTAGCATATTTAATGGTTGGCATAGCTTTTACCGGGTGTAATTCTTTGGATTTGGAGCCAATAAGTAGTATTGCCGATAATAAATATTGGCAGACAGAAGCACAGGTGGATGCTTTTAATGTGGGGTTACATTCTAAGTTTAGAGAGAAATGTAGTTATAGCATTTTTCTTTTTGGAGAACCTCGTGCGGATTATTATTTTGGAGAGTCAACATTTGGTAGTGCTACCCAGGGTAATGAACGTATGTGGAACAACAGTTTGAACGATGTGAATACGGTTGTTTCTAATTTTGGAAATTTTATATGAGGTGATTAATCAGGCTAATCTGATGATAAACAAGGTGGAAGGTATGTCGATGAATGAAAGTACCAAGAAATATTATCTGGGCGAAGTTTTATGGTATCCGTGCTTTCCTTTACTTTCAGTTGTTACGATCTTATGGAGATGTAGTGATATGGACCGATTTCTCGGAAGGGTCGAGCTTGGATCTTGGAAATTTAGCAAGACCAGCTTCTTCTGCTGCTGACGTAATGAAATTGATTGTTGATGATTTACAGGCTTCAGAAACTGCTTTTGGGGATAATTATGGGTTTAGAAATGATTCTCAGCGTTATTTTTGGTCTAAAGCAGCTACCATGATGTTGAAGGGTGAAGTATATATGTGGAGAGGAAAACACATGGGAGGTGGTAACGAAGATTATACAACAGCGAAAAATGCATTGCAGGAAGTGAGAAATCAAACCGATAAATTTGGTTTGTTGGAGGATTTCTCTGAAGTATTTTCTTATGATAACAAGAATAATAAAGAGATAATATTTGCGATTCGCAATGCACGCGATGAATATAATATGTGGGGGGATGTAACATATAATAATAATATGTTTCCACAGCAAAATATATTATTCGGATATATGGATGAGAATGGTAATCCCATTAGTTCATTGGGTGATAAAGTGAAAGTGAATGGTACGATCCGTTACCCGGTTAATAAGGATGTGTATACTAAATGCTTTAATGATAACGATACCCGTAAGCGAAGCACACTTCAGGCTGCTTATGAAAAAAAGGAAGATGGAACTTTATCTCTTTATGGGTTGTATCCGGCCAAGTTTTTGGGTACATTGCTTGATGGGGCTGATACGCGTAGTCCATTGGATGATTATCCTGTTTATCGGTATGCAGATTGCTTGTTGTTGTTAGCTCAAGCTAAGGCTTTTTTTAGGAGAGGACCCTGTGGAAGAAATTAATGCAGTACGTAAACGTGCCTATGGTGAAGATTATTTTAATGCACATCCGGAAGTACAATATCCCAATGATAATGATGCCGCACTTTATGCGGATAATAAGTCTGTAAAACCGGATAATGCCGGTGCAATGGAGCTGTTCTAAAAGAACGTATGCGTGAGTTTATGGTTGAAGGAAAACGTTGGTATGATCTGCGCTTAGCAGGTGATGAATATGTATTGGAACATACTACAGCAGAAGCAACCCGTTTGCTTTGGCCTATTGATAAGAATACATTGACTAATAATTCGGCATTGAAGCAGACACCAGGATATGAATCTAGTGGAGGAAAATAAAGTATTAGTTATATAATAAAAGAAGGTGTCTGAAATGGACAGCCTCCAAAAGTTAGACATAAAACTTTTAGAGGGCACTTCACTTTTCGGACACCTTCTTTTATTGAAACCGTTTCAAGACTTTTAGTATATCTTTGGGGTTTTCTATCTTAATCTTTTCTGTTTCAATGAACTCTTTGATAAGTTGTTGCTTATCTTTTGAATACAATTTCAGAAGTGAATGGATATTTCGAAAGCTTCTCAACTTGCCTTTAATCTGAGTGTAATAAACATTTTTCCGTTACCATTTTATAGACCGAAAGGTCTAAATTCTGTTCACCGTTAACACGTTTGGAAGCGTGTATTGACATCAATTGCTTGAACACTGCCATGAGTAACTGTTCCCAATAGCTCCTTTCTTCCCGATATCTTTTGGCTTTACTTCCAGTCTATAAAAAGAGTGGTATGCTGATCAGTCATCACTTCCATAAAATGTCCTCAAACGAATAAAGCGGT
>ENA-OQAX01000361-OQAX01000361.1-human-gut-metagenome-genome-assembly--contig:-NODE-361-length-10899-cov-1.998422_pt1 | contig 10899 bp, 15 predicted proteins | sample MGYA00242741_ERZ504539 | MGnify/ENA primary metagenome ERZ504539 (study PRJEB26092, sample SAMD00036277) | human gut metagenome | host: Homo sapiens | study: EMG produced TPA metagenomics assembly of... | reverse complement strand
CATAGATTTTTGAGATAGCCTCTTTTTCTGAATTTCACTTTTCATCTTTATGATAGCCTCTAAATCTGATATCAAACGTTTTTCAGGGCCATGTCTTTTCAGCAGACCATGTTTTCTCATAATTGGTCACTCTGCTGATCTTTATTCTCTTTCATCTACAAATACAACTGCAGGCTTATGAGTGCGTGCCTCTTCAGGCTCATATCCTGCGTAAGCCATGATGATGATCTTGTCACCGGTGCTTACGCATCTTGCTGCTGCTCCGTTCAGGCAGATCATACCGCTTCCGCGTTTTTCCGCAGATTGTGTATGTCTCGAATCGACTGCCATTGTTCACATCTACAATCTGAACTTTCTCATATTCCAGTATTCCGGCAGCTTCCAGCAGTTCTTCATCCACAGTAATGCTTCCCACATAATCCAGTTCAGCCTGGATAACAGTTGCTCTGTGGATTTTTCCTTTTAACATTTCTATTGTCATCTTATATAGTCCTTTCCTGCGGGAAAAATCAGAGTCAAGCAGCACCATAAAAAGGAAATATACCTTTATGATCTGCAAAAAAAAGCGCATCAGGATACACTTTGACCCTGAAACGCTTCTGATTGATTCCCTGTATATTGAGTCCTGTTTCTGATACATAAAAATATGTTTTACTATTCCATAGATTATTGGAAATCTGATTTTTTTGTATCATAAATACCGGCTCGTATCTTTTAAAAATTACATACATCCCTCCGTTCCCGTTTCCGGATTCCGGCTGGCTGCTTTTATATAAGATTCCAGTGATTTCAGCCAGAGTATAGTTTTGAGTCCAAAATACTATCTCTGAGTGGTATTATTACATCTGGTCAGTTATTTGTCAATAAATTGTTTATTACTGGTTACTGTTCACTCCGCGTCCAGTAATACACTGCGAAATACAATAAATATGAATCTCCTTGTGCAAAGCCCAAGGAGTATCGTTTGCTTCGCAGACTTAATTTATGCTAATCACATAAGGAACCAAAAAAATCACTCATCTGACAAACAATCAGACGGATAGCCTCATCCAACCGTACCTTCCCGGGAGTTATTTCCAATTCGTTCATATGTGCAAAGAAATTTTTCCGAAAGACTTCATACGGCATCAATAACTCTGCCGCAAACAGGTTTGTAATCTGAATGTCAGAAACTAAACAGCTATTACCATAAAAATAAAAAGTTTCTCTTTATGATACAGCTCTCCGAACACTGAAAGAAAAATCTGTCGGAAATAAGCTGCCTTCCACGAAATCCCTCTATGCTGAAAAAGACCGACTTATTGAATTGCGAAATATGCAACGGGAAGATTTTTTCTAACCGCCGGAATTATGAACGGGGAGTTTCGTACCGTGTCTGCCAATATTGATATGATCCTTGGGAAGAGCTACGAACAGGAACAGCAGATTGAGAAAGAACAGAATTTATAAATTTCCTGTTTTCATGCTTTCTAAAAAGAGGTATTATATAAAAAAACGCAGGAGGTATATTCAAATGAAAGCACATAAATATTGGTCACTTGGTGCATTGGCAGCAATGATTGGAATCTTTTATACTGGCTATAAAAATATGAAATCCGCTCATAAGTATTTTGCTTGTAGCTCTCTGTTCTGCATGATCATAGCTATCTATTCTGGGCATGAAATGATTTCTGGTAAGTCTAAAAAAAGAAAGACTCTGTTTCCCATGGAGAATAGCAAGCCGAACCTGTGAAAAGGAGACTTCGACGGTCTTACAAATGCTATGAAAAGAAGTATTCTATGCTGTTTTTTCTTCTTTATTCTATTTTTCTTCCTCCAACTCCCGGAGGACTTCTTCGCCGTACTTATCAATCATCCGTACCAGAAAATCAATGCACCGCTCAAATTCAATATTCTGTTGCATAAGCTCCTCCCGTCATTGTTTTAATCTGAGCTTATTTTTACAGAACCTGCCGGAAAACCACATTGAATAGAAATTGATTTTAAATTGACACAATCAATTTAAAAATATCCGCATTTTCTTGATCAGGAGTTATATCCACAGATTGGATTTTCCATTGGAAAAACTCTATCCGGTCTTTTAACAAAACAAAACATAATTTACGGTGGGCAACTTGCCCGCCGTTATATTCAACTATTCGTCAAATAAATATATGCATCTTCCAAAGTGATATCATTATCCGGGACACACTTCTCATTTGGCTTTCCTTTGCTTAATACTTTCATATGAATTCCATTTTCTACATACTGCTTAGATGAAATAGAATAATTGGCTTCTAACAAACGGGCTTCTTCTGCATTTTGTACCGTACAATTCCAAACACAGCCCTTTGCATTTTCCAGCAACCCACTCACGCTTCCAGAATATAAAAAACTTCCCTTTTTCATAATGGCAAGCTGTGTACAGGTTGCTGCTAAATCTTCTACTACATGAGTGGAAAACAGCACAGTTCTATCCTTTGAAAAATCAACCAAAAGATTGCGGATCCTGATTCTTTCTTCCGGATCTAACCCGGTGGTAGGTTCATCAATAATCAAAAAATCCGGATTATTAAGAAGTGCCTGTATGAGTCCGACACGTCTCTTCATACCACCAGATAATTGCCGCATTTTTTTATTCTGATGCTCTGTAAGAGAAGTCTTTTCCAGATAATAGGTAATTCTTTGTTCGAGGTCATTTCTGGATACTCCTGACAGTCCCCCCATATATACAAGACATTCTTTCACCGTAAGATTCGGATATAAGTCGATTTCCTGTGGAAGATAACCAATCTTTTTCTGTATTTTCTCATAATTTCCCTCGTTATACAGAATTCCATCAAGCGAAACCATTCCTTCCGTTTGTTTTAAAACAGTTGTAAGAACCCTCATCAAAGTGGTTTTTCCGGCACCATTCTCACCCAAAAGTCCGTAAATTCCCTTAGGTATTTCAAGAGATGCCTTATTTACTGCAACTACACCATTTTTAAATCTAACTGTTAAATCATTTATTCTAATACTCATAATCTATCCTCTTTTCTTTAAAGTCATTGGTAATACTGCAAATAAAAACAGCCCCGCTATAAAAGACACAAGCGTTCCATAAATCCAACTCTCGGACATTAATTGAGTAGGTTCACAAAAGCTGAAAGAAAACAATCCCAGATTTCCGAAAAATGAACTTCCCGCTTTTGATATAAGTCCAATGACAATTCCAAATAAACATCCAATACCTGCCCACATATTTCGAAGCAATGTACACAAAATCACAGAGCATATACTCCAAAGCCAGATAGTTCCAAACATTGCAATGAAATATAAAAAGAAAATATCTGAATACCCGAAATGCCTTCGTTTACACTGCCCGGTTTTTGCCAGTAAAACAAAACATATCCAACACAAGAAAGTATTAATAAATATAATATTTGAACGCCCACTCTCTGCGATATTACTTTTAACTGCTTTTTTTGATCATACAAATGAAATACATCGGCACGCTTACTTTTTACTTCCATCAAATATGTGTCACTACAAAAAATAATTGTTAAAAATGCTATTGGCGACTGAATCGCTGAACCGATTTCTTCATAGTATATAATCGGATGAATAGCACACAATATCAGTATAAATGCACATGAATAAAAAATCTTATATAACGACAGGCAGTTTTTTAGTTCCGTTTTCAATGAACCCTCCTCCTTTTCCAGATTGTAACAGAAATACATACTAATATAACTGATGAAATTACAAGAATAATCTGATTTATGTTTGACATTTTGGCTGCATGTGTTTCAAAAAATCTGCCAGGGAATCGCACCATAATAGAGAACGGTCTCATATAATAAATATCATTCTTCATGGTCAGCATATTTGAATATATAATGTGCAAAAACAAGATTGGTGCTGCCGGAAGCGGATTTTTAAATATTACTGCTGTAATTGTATAGACACAACATATCATCAAAATATTCGGAATAATATAGATCAGAGAATTCACGCAAAAATCAATTGGTGTTACTGGAAAGCCCGATTCTAAAGACGTTTTCAAACACAGCATAAAGAATATAACATTCAAAATCACTAATACTCCCAGCATACTAATGAATCCGCTTATTACTTTCCCACATATATATTGGACTGCCGTAACAGGCTTTGTATGTAATAATTCATAGGTACTTTTTCGTGTATCCTGAATAAATAAAAATGATAGCAAGACTGTTGCAAAAAAGGCCATATGCAATCCTGCAAAATCCGTAAATTTTTTGGCAAAGTACCAGGAAAAAGAATGTTCGGATAATTTCCGCTCGATATAATGATTGATTTCTTCTGCTGTCCCCTTATGAATTTCAAGGTCCTCATAAGCATATATTGCATTATAATAGCCATATTGGGATTCAAAACTCAGAAGCAGTCTTTACATCCATATTCTGAATTTCTTTCATTACATGATCTGCTTCCTGCCTGCTAAATCCAAAACCATTTTTGGAGGTGTCCATTAACGTCTCTTTGATCGTATCTTCCCACTCCCTTCTTCTTTCTTTATCATCAGATGTGGGAATGTACCCATCCATGACATCAGCATCTTCCAATGCTACGTCATTTTGTGTGATCTGTTCATTCTGTTTGATATAATGAATTTGCAAATACGATGACAGACATTGATACATACTGGCAACTATAATAATCAAGCCAATCCACAAAACAGGGTTCTTTAAATAATCAAGTATACTTCTTTTTATGATTGTTTTCATTGTATCTCTTCCTTTCTTTATTTCTTTAACAACATCATACAAATCAATTCTCAATAAATTCACAACAAAAAAGACTAAAACCACTTTATTTGTGATTTCAGCCTTATAAAGTATTTTTATTCAGCTTTGAAAAGAGCTTCTACATGAGCACCGCCTTGTCTGGCATTATATATTTTCAAATTTCCTCCATGCTTTTCACAGAAAATACGAGAAATATACATACCAAGGCCAAAATGCTTTAAATCATCTTGTGGATTCTTATGATAAAATGGCTCTGTTACTTTTTCCTCAGTATCCACAAATCCTATTCCATCATCTTCAACAGAAATTATAAGAAAACCATCCTTTTTCTTTATCTGCAAAGCAATACTTTTTTGTGCATATCGAACCGCATTTTCCAGTAAGTTGTCTGTCACTTCCATGACAAGTTCCTCATCCACTTTCACAATGTTTTGTTCCTGCACTCTTTCTACCTTACATAATTTACTTTCCTTCTTGGACAGCATGGCAGCTTCTGCCTCAATCTTTTTTGCCAGTTCCGATAATTCTATCTCTGAGCATTGCAGTTCCCTCTGTTCTAAATGGGACATTTTTCTCATGTTTTCCGTGAAATGCTCTATACGGTCAATCTGATACATGCCTGTTTGTAAGATATCAATAACATCCTCTGTTTTTATACTCTCAGCAGAAACAAACTCTAAGAGCATTTCCTGATACCCACGCAATATGGAAAGTGGAGAACGTATATCATGTGCAATTGCATTCCGCAAAGCCTTCTCGTCATCAATCATTCGCCACATCTTTCTGTTGTTATCTGCTAAAGCACTTCGCATCATTTCAAATTCTTTACACAAAGTTCCCATCTCATCTTTATTTTCATAGGACACATGAAAATCCAGTTCATTATCTGCAATCATCTGTGAGGCATCTTTTAGTTCCTGTAGAGGTGTCTTTAACTTATTTTTATAAAAAAAGAATACCGCAGCAACACTCCCAACAATCGAAAAAATCAATACCGAATATGTTTCCATAAAGTCACACATTTCCGAAAGATGATAGTCCAAACGATTCATCTGCGATTGATTAGGTCTTGATATCTCAATCTCGTATTTCTTTCCATATTGCTGAAACACGTCCGTATAATCTGCATAATCAATATATTTTTCCCATATTTTATTCTGCATATTTCTTGCAAAATGAACTGTAAATCCAGATAACAGAAATGCTGCCGTTAAGCTGATCACAAAATAAGCAGAATTGTTTTTTTCAGTTGACAAGTTTCTTATTTTTTCCATCGGTATCCAATCCCCCATACAGTTTCTATGTATTCTTTTTTCTGAATAATCCGCTATTTTTTTCCTTATACGCCGTACTAATTCCGTTATCGTTCTACTGTCTCCTTCCGCATCATATCCACAGACTTGTGCATATATACGTTCTTTATCAAACACCTGCCCTGGATGCATGGATAAAAATTCAATAATCTGATATTCAATTTTTGTGAACTCTATCCTGTGTCCAGCTATAGCTACTATTTTTTCAGAATAATCCATCAGCATTTCATCCATGAAACAGAGATAAAGTCGGGGAAATACTTAATAATTCACTATAATTTTGTCAAAAAGTCGAAATAATACATAAATCCGTCAAAATATCGAAAGTATTTTCTCTATAAAGTATTTATTATATATTTATGCAATACAACTATACACAAATTCTAAATTATCAGGGGCAAAAGATATTTACAGCAATCCTTGTAAATAACGCATATTGAGAGGATTGCTATAGTCAGCTCACATAATTCTCATTCAAATCAAACGTACTAAAATATAATATTATCAGGAGGTCTTTACAATGGAAAAAAGATGGTGGAAAGAAAGCGTCGTATATCAGATCTATCCTCGCAGCTTCTGCGACAGCAACGGAGACGGAATCGGTGATCTTAACGGTATCACCGGCAAACTTGACTATTTAAAAAGAGCTTGGAATTGACGTAATCTGGCTCTCTCCGGTTTACAAATCACCAAATGATGACAACGGATATGATATCAGTGATTATCAGGCGATCATGGACGAATTCGGAACCATGGAAGACTTCGACCGTATGCTTGCCACAGCTCACGAAAAAGGCATCAAAATCATGATGGACCTGGTTGTAAACCATACCTCTGATGAACACAAATGGTTCATCGAGAGCCGCAAATCCACAGACAATCCTTACAGAGATTACTACATCTGGCGTCCTGCAAAAGAAGACGGAAGCCTTCCGAACAACTGGGGTTCCTGCTTCTCCGGTCCTGCATGGGAATACGACAAGACAACAGATATGTATTTCCTGCACCTGTTCTCCAAAAAACAGCCTGATCTGAACTGGGACAATCCTGCTGTACGTCAGGATGTTTTCGATATGATGAACTGGTGGCTGAAAAAGGGCGTTGACGGATTCCGTATGGATGTTATCAGCCTTATCTCCAAAGAGCCGGGGCTTCCTGACAAAGAACCTGGAATTAACGGCTATGCAACCTTCAATGTATCCGCAAATGGCCCTCATGTACATGAATATCTTCAGGAAATGCGTCAGAAAGCACTGAATAATGCTGACACGATCACTGTAGGCGAATGCTCAGGTGTTACTCTGGAAGAGGCAAAGAAATATGCAAGAAGCGATGAAAAAAGAGCTGAACATGGTATTCCAGTTCGAGCATATGGATGTTGACAGTGATGAAAAAGCCGGCAAATGGACAACCAGAAAGATGGATCTGCGCAACCTGAAAAAAATCCTTACACGCTGGCAGAAAGGTCTTCAGGATATTGCATGGAACAGTCTCTACTGGGAAAATCATGACCAGCCAAGAAGCGTTTCCCCGTTTCGGCAATGACAGTGACGAATACAGAGAAATCTCTGCAAAAATGCTTGCAACATGTATCCATATGATGCAGGGTACACCTTATGTATATCAGGGTGAGGAACTGGGTATGACAAACTGCCCGTTTAACACTCTTGACAACTTCCGCGACCTTGAAAGTATCAATGCTTTCCACGAATTAACCGAACAGGGTAAGATGACCGAAGAGGACATGATGGCAGCAATCGGTTATAAGGGACGTGACAATGCAAGAACCCCTATGCAGTGGGACGACAGTGCTTACGCAGGTTTCTCCACAGCTACCCCCTGGATTATGGTAAACCCGAACTACACTAAGATCAATGCCAAAGATCAGGTTAACTGCGAAGATTCCGTATTCAAATATTATCAGAAACTGATCAAGCTCCGCCATGAAAGTGAACTGATCGTATACGGTACCTATGATCTGATCCTTGATGATGACAAGGATATCTACGCTTATATCCGTACACTTGGCGATGAAAAACTGATCGTATACTGCAATTTCAGCGAGAATACACGTGAAGTAGAGCTTCCTGAAGAATTTACAAACGGAAAAGTTCTTATCTCCAATTACATTGATGCAAAAGTAAACCATAAAATCACTCTCAGACCTTACGAAGCAATCGTAATCCAGAAATAATATTCCGTGCAGGGCTGTTGTCAGATATTTTTTGACGACAGCCTTATATTTTGCATTTTTTAATTATTATCGCTCTCTCCCAAACGACTTATGAGCAACAGTTACAATTTTTCTTTTTATTTTATTCAAACTTTTTTTTGTGCAACACTTGCATTTTCATGTCCCAATGTGATAATATATTCATATATTTTGTATTGAGGTGAATCTCACATGATAACAATTAAAGAAATGGCAGAGATGCTTGGAATCAGTACCACCACAGTATCAAATGTCATTAATGGAAAAACCAGCGAAGTTTCTCAGAAAACTGCTGAGAAAGTTCAGAAACTTCTGGACGAATATGATTACGTCCCAAATATGAATGCAAAAAATCTCGCACAGAACCATTCCAGAACTTATCGGAATTGTATTAAAAAGGAAAAAAGATAAATACGACAATATCTTCACAGATCCATTTCATGGCGAATTACTTGGATCTCTGGAAACTGCTATTCGTGAACGTGGATATTATATGATGCTTTATACTTCTGAAAGATATTGACGAAATCGTGCGCAATGTGGTGAGCTGGAACACCGAAGGACTGATCCTCATCGGTATGCTCCACGACGATTATCTCAAAATCAGAAGCAAATACAAAAAGCCTGCTGTCCTTATCGACAGTTACACTCCAAAAAATATTGCCAGATACGTTAACATCGGTCTTGACGATGAAGAGGGTGGATACCTGATGACAAAATATCTTCTTAACTGCGGTCACAGAAAAAATTGCCTTTCTTGCCGACAATATGGAAGGGTGTAGACTATATCCGATACACCGGACATCAGCGGGCACTTCAGGAATACGGACTGGATATTGATCTGGATAATCTGATTGTGATCCGCCCTTCCAAATATGAACGTCAGGGAAGTATGGAGGAGATTTATGCAGTCGCACACAAGTTCACTGCCTTTATGTGTTGTTCCGATTATTACGCAGTTACCCTGATGAAATATCTCAAAGCCAAAGGGATCCGCTTTCCGGAAGATCTCTCCATCACCGGATTTGACGACAATCTGTATGCACAGCTTTCATGTCCTTCACTTACCACTATTCACCAGGATATCTTTACGCGCGGAACCATTGCCGCAGAATATCTGTTCAAAATGATCGATGGCTGGAATCCAAAAACAACGAACCTTTCTCTTCCGGTCAGACTTGTAGTACGCGACAGCGTAAAGATTCTGAATCCCCCTGAAGATGATTCCTCCGATGACAGTTCAGCTTTATAAGGCACTCAGGGATATCTGTCGCGGGATTTCACGCTCTGATGAGCCGGGAGCAATACGCATTATTTATGAGGATTGCTATAGAAGATTGCTATAATTCATGGATACAAAAAGAACGAAAATCCAAGTACTCATACCTGGATTTCCGTTCTTTTTTTTTCTTCTGCTACATCTCAATAACAAGGAACTGATAACCCTGCAGTTCAATCTTATTTCCATCCATAGCTACATTGTCATAGTTATTGATCAGAACCTTCTTACACTCTCCTGCAAGTTCAATGGTCTGTGGCTCATTCTGGTAATTACCAACTACAAGAAGATTCTTATCCCCTTTACGATAGTATGCCATCAGATTGTGTACGTCTTCCCATACAGGTTCCAGTTCTCCGTAAACAACAGTCTCTTTGTATTCCGGATTCTTACGCAGTGCGATAAGTTTCTTATAGAAACTTCTCACAGATTCCGGATCATTCATCTGGCTCTCTGCATTGATCTTTGTATAATTCGCATTGACCTTCAGCCATGGTTTACCTGTCGTAAATCCTGCATTCTCACCATCTGTCCACTGCATCGGTGTTCTGGCATTATCGCGGCTGAATCTGGAAACAGCTTTCAGCGCTTCCTCAGGTGTACATCCTGCTTCCAGAGCTACCTTGTACTCATCCAGACTGGAAATATCATCTACCTGATCAATAGATTCAAACTTCACATTCTCCATACCAAGTTCCTGTCCCTGGTAGATAAACGGAAGTCCGCGAAGCATAAAGTTCAGACCGCCAAGCATCTTCTTACTTGCGTCACAGCAGTCACCTTCCGGGATATATCTGCTGACACCACGAGGCTCGTCATGATTTACAATAATATTGGAAACAAATCCGATATCGCCAATTTTTTCTCTGTGTTGTAAAGCAACATTTCTTGTAGGCATCCGGAGTAATCTGTTTGCAGTCATACCATCCTTGTCAGATGCCCCCCAGATAGTCTCTTCGAAGTCAAACATACTGGAGAAATATCCATTATCGCCGATGAAATCCGGAATCTCTTCATCCTTCTCATCGAAAACTTCACCGACAGAGAATGCATCGTATTTCTTAAAGGTGCGGTCTCTCATCTCGCCAAGGAAGTCACCGATTCCCTTTGCTTCTTTCAGCATCTTCCTGATACTGCAAAGACCGTCTTCACGATCCGGCTCATAGTCATGCATCGGAAGTGCTTTCTTGATATTGATAATCGCATCAATACGGAATCCACCAAGACCTTTATCCAGCCACCAGTTGATATTCTTATAAACTTCTTCCCTTACTTCCGGGTTCTCCCAGTTTCAGATCGGGCTGTTTCTTATTGGAAAACATGCAGATACTTGTTTATTTGTTC
>ENA-OQAX01000360-OQAX01000360.1-human-gut-metagenome-genome-assembly--contig:-NODE-360-length-10905-cov-1.858972_pt1 | contig 10905 bp, 15 predicted proteins | sample MGYA00242741_ERZ504539 | MGnify/ENA primary metagenome ERZ504539 (study PRJEB26092, sample SAMD00036277) | human gut metagenome | host: Homo sapiens | study: EMG produced TPA metagenomics assembly of... | reverse complement strand
ATGCTGATAAGGGAGTGGAGGGAAGTCATTCTTTTGTTCTATTTCTTTTTATATAAAGGAATAGTCTTATATTTATCCCGTCATCTTATTTTGAAAAAGTAGGGGAACATCACTTAATCAGAAGTAGTTATGGAATATCACTTACGTACTAAATTGAATGGAAATATAGCAATGACTTCCTGTTTCCATGAAACTCCTTTTTGCAGCGTGACAGGAGTTCTTTATAAATTTATATGGGTGCGGCATGGAACGTTGGATGTGGAAGTGGATCATGTGGTGATGCATCTGGAAAAAGAGGAAATGATTTTCGCTTACTCCTTTGCATCATGTGCAGATAAGGGGAGTGGGCGGTGAATACCTCACTTTTTTTATTCAATAGTAACTTTATTGTATTTACAGGCATGACAGCGAGGTGTCTTGTAACGGATTCCTGTTTAACGGTTCTTCCCGTGTCATGCGTTTTGAAGCTTTCGCCTTCCCAGTCGGCCTGTCTTGACAGTATTGTCGATATTTTCAGGGGGGAGTGTGGAATACAAGACAACTTGCAGGAAGAAATGTTGCGTATTATTCTGAAACGTTTTCATTATCACTTGTACCCGCATAGCCCGTGAAAAGTTTGATGTGGACCCGGGACGTGAGAACATGTTTGATGTGATTCGTCAGTTTTATGTACTGGTTGACAGTCATTTTAAGGAGAAGAAGCAAGTACAGGATTATGCTGATATGTTGTGCCGTTCTCCCAAGACTATTTCTAATCTCTTTTCCCTTTACGGACTTTCTTCTCCTTTGCGTGTCATTCATGAACGCGTGGATGCGGAAGCCAAGCGCTTGTTGCTTTATACGGGTAAGAGTGCGAAAGAAATCAGTGAGATTCTGGGATTTGAGGATTTGGCTACGTTCAGCCGTTTCTTTAAGAAAATGAACAAGGAGAGCCTTTCGGAATACCGGAAAAGAGAGAAGCGGGAATAATTGCCAACCTATATGGGGAAATTGCCATTTACCGGAGGGGGAAAACCACCGACCTTTGCACCAGGAAGTTAAATCTTTTAATAATGAAAGCAATGATGGCAAAATTAAAATCTCTGTTTGTTGCGTTTTTAACAATAGCAGCATCTGCCCAAAAACTGGGTATCAATCTTATCCGTGTGGCAATCCTTGTAATTTTTGTATGGATTGGTGGTCTGAAATTCTGGAACTATGAAGCCGAAGGAATTGTGCCTTTTGTGGCGAACAGTCCCTTTATGAGTTTCTTTTATACTAAGGATGCTCCTGAATATAAAGAATATAAGCTGAAAGAAGGCGAACTCGATGAAACGAAGCACCTGTGGCATGAAGAGAACAATACTTATGGGTTCTCTCATGGATTGGGTATTTTGATTATGGGGATCGGTATCTTGACGTTTTTTTAGGCATCTTCTCTCCGAAAACCGGTTTGGTGGGGGCCGGACGTGGCTATTGTCATGACATTGGGCACTTTGTCTTTCCTTGTAACAACGCCCGAGGTGTGGGTCCCCGATTTGGGAAGTGGCGAACAGGGATTCCCTCTGCTGACGGGCGCGGTCGTCTGGTCATTAAGGATATTGCTATTCTGGCAGGAGCTGTTGTCGTTCTTTCGGATAGTGCGGGAAGGGTATTGAACCAGTTGAAAAAGTAAAGTTGGAAAGACCGGTCACGGGACATGCTCTTTTATAGGGGGGTATATGGATGCATTCCGGCGAGAAGGCAAGTATTTCCTGCAAGACATAACTATCTATGAGGCAAGTTGCATCCTGTGTCATCTTGCTGTCTGTCAGCTATTGATAATGAATGCAAATTTGGCAGATTCTGCGGTTAACCCCTGTTAAGTGCTTATCTGTCTGTGTTAAAAAGAGGAAAAAAATACTGACAAACGGTACAACCGTACAATATTTGTCATTACATTAGCGTCATAAATGTTAAACCAAACTTGAAATTAACAAATTAATAGATATTAAGTTATGAAACAAGCAACTAAAATGGTACTAGGCGCAGCAGCAATTGTAGCAGTCAGCGCAGGTGTAGCAGGAGTAACGACTTATTCTATGTTGAAACCCGAGCCAAACAAAAGCGTGGCCTTTAATGATGTGTTCCAACAAAATCCGAATACAAGACTCGCCGCGTTGGACGCCACTCAAATGCAACCGGTGGATTTGACTCAGGCAGCGGAAAATTCAGTGCATGCAGTAGTTCATATAAAGTCAACTCAAGAATCAAAGACTCAGACGGTTACCGTTCGTGATCCGTTCTATGATTTCTTTGGTGATATTTTTGGAAATGGCAGAGGCGGCGGTCAGCAGCGTCAGGTGCAGACTCCTGAAAGAGTGGGATTCGGTTCCGGAGTGATCATCTCGAAAAGATGGATATATTGTAACGAATAACCATGTAATCGATAATGCTGATGTGATCAGTGTCAAACTGAATGACGGACGTGAATACAAGGGACGTGTAATCGGCACAGACCCCAGCACGGATTTAGCGTTGGTTAAAAATTGAAGCGGATGAGCTTCCTACGATTCCCGTGGGCAATTTCGGAGGCTTTGAAAGTAGGTGAGTGGGTATTGGCTGTGGGTAATCCCTTTAATATGACTTCTACGGTAACAGCCGGTATTGTGAGTGCCAAAGCCCGTTCTTTAGGGGTATATAATAATGGTGTGGATCTTTCATCCAGACAGATGCTGCGATCAACCAAGGCAACAGTGGTGGTGCATTGGTGAATGCAAGGGGTGAACTGGTAGGTATCAATTCCGTACTTTATTCACCTACAGGAGCTTATTCGGGTTATGGGTTTGCTATTCCAACCAGTATTATGACGAAAGTTATAGCCGACTTGAAAGAATATGGAACCGTTCAGCGTGCGGTATTGGGCATCAAGGGTACTCCGATTAATGATGACCAGCAGATGATGCCGGAAGAAATCAAGAAGAAGGTGAAGGAACTGGGCGCCACCGACGGTGTGTTGATTGCTGAGATAATTGAGGGAGGTTCTGCGGCCGGCAACTTGGAAGTAGATGATGTCATTATCGGTATTGACGGAAAACGTGTGAAGAACTTTGCAGAGTTGCAGGAGGGGTTGGCTAAACACCGTCCGGGTGACAAAGTAACCGTCAAGGTGTTGCGTGACAAGAAAGAAAAGGATATCGAGATGACCTTGAAGAATGCACAGGGAACAACGAAAGTGGTGAAGAGTGCGGGCATGGATATCTTGGGCGCAGCATTCCGTGAAGTTCCTCAGGAATTGAAGAGACAATTGAATTTGGGATATGGTGTGGAAGTCACAGGTGTGACAGACGGTAAGATGAAGGCTGCCGGTATCCGTAAAGGCTTCATCATCCTGAAGGCAAACGGACAACCTGTCAAATCAGTAAATGATTTGGAAGATGTGCTGAAAGCTGCTACCCAGTCACCGGATCAGGTATTGTTCCTGAGTGGTATGTTCCCATCAGGTAAACGTGCGAACTATGCAGTGGATTTGACACAGGAATAAGAAGATTTTTAAGGTAGAAAGTTTCAATAGGTAAAGTTTAGAGGATGCACGGTAAGGGTTACTTCCGTGCATCCTGATTTTATAGTCAAACAGGACTGATAACCTTATTTTCGCAAAATATTTAGGAAAAGAAGGACAAAGATAGTCTTTTTTGATTTATTAGCTAATATTTTTTCAAACAAAAAATGGATGTATTCCATTTAATGTTGTAAATTTTGCATCCCAAATTTTGTTTTATAGAGAATGAGACAATTAAAGATTACCAAAAGTATCACTAACCGAGAGAGCGCATCTCTGGATAAGTATTTACAGGAAATAGGCCGTGAAGACCTGATTACTGTAGAGGAAGAGGTAGAGCTCGCTCAGCGTATCCGTAAAGGCGACCGGGTAGCATTGGAAAAACTGACACGTGCCAACTTGCGTTTCGTCGTGTCTGTAGCCAAGCAGTATCAAAATCAGGGATTAAGTCTTCCTGACTTGATTAATGAAGGCAACCTGGGATTGATTAAAGCAGCCGAAAAGTTCGATGAAACCCGAGCTTCAAGTTTATCAGTTACGCCGTATGGTGGATTCGTCAGTCTATTCTCCAGGCATTGGCAGAACAGTCACGTATTGTCCGTTTGCCGTTGAATCAGGTAGGCTCGTTGAACAAGATCAGCAAAGCCTTCTCTAAATTCGAACAGGAAAACGAGCGTCGTCCTTCTCCGGAAGAACTGGCCGATGAACTGGAAATACCTGTAGACAAAATCTCGGACACGTTGAAGGTTTCAGGACGCCACATTTCTGTAGACGCTCCTTTTGTGGAAGGAGAAGACAACAGTTTGTTGGATGTGCTTGTGAACGACGACTCGCCTATGGCAGACCGTTCCTTGGTTAATGAGTCACTTGCGAGGGAAATTGATAGAGCACTCTCTACGCTGACCGAAAGGGAGAAGGATATTATCCAGATGTTTTTCGGTATTAATACGCAGGAAATGACGTTGGAAGAAATCGGCGATAAATTCGGCCTCACTCGTGAGCGCGTACGCCAGATTAAAGAGAAAGCCATTAGAAGATTGAGACAAAATTCGCGTAGCAAGCTGCTTAAGTCTTATTTAGGGTAAGAAAGATTCGGTTTCCGAAAAGAAACAAAGCACAAAGATGGAAGGTTGCTTCCGTCTTGTGCTTTTGTTCATAATATACCAATAATGCCTATCGGCTGCACTATGTGCCGCATGGTAATGGGCACATCAGCAAATTATTATAGTTAATTAATCTATTACTTTTTCGTATTTGTCCGTAAATAACTATTTTTGTCCTCTAATAAAATTATAAAATTAGAATTATGAAATCCATAAAGATTCTGTGCTCTTTATTATTGGTACTGACGGTATGCTCGGCATTCTCATTGAAAGGAAGTAAATCTGTTTATATAGTAGGCGTATCCGCATCGTTTACAGATTCATTGGTTTATTTCACGGAAATCCAGTTGCTGGACAGTGTGAGTCTGGATAAGAATAAGATGTTGCCGGAACGCTCACAATACAGTTATCAGCTGAAAAATTATCTGGAAAACGAGGAAGGGCTGACGAACCGTACTTGCTTTGTTTATTTCTCGAACAGCAGAAAGAAACTGCAGAAGACCATCAACAAGATGAAGACCAAGTATCAAAAAGGAAAGACCTTGCTGATTCGCGAAGTGAACCCCAATGCGTTCAAGTTCAAGAAACCGGAAGAGTAATCCTTTTCTTATGAAAAAGATTCTATTTCTATTCTTGGCAGCCTGCTTTTTCTTCTCTTGTGAGAAGGAAACAATCGTGATTCCTCAGCAACATGCCGGAAGAACGGTTCTGGCATTCTTTTGGGCGGATAACAGTTTGAATTCCAGTTTGCGTAATAATATTCAGACGATGATGCAAGGACTTCAGGCTATGAAGGATTCGGCTGCTTTATTGGTATATTGGGATGGTGAGGCTTCGGATATCAGTTGGCCGGAGCCTTGTATCGTAGAATATGTAACCAATGGTCAGGGGGGTATCAACAGCCTGTCTAAAGGAACGATAGATGCAATGATGGCTGATAAGAATACATCTATCTATGATTTGATTGGTATTGGTAACATCAGAAAAAAATATCCCCCTCAGACATCGACGGAGAAAACCGTCATGCAGACAGTGATAGGTGATATGATGAGTGCTTACCCGTCGGAAAGTTATGGAATAATCTTTGGATCTCACGGTTCGGGATGGTTGCCCACTATTACCGGCACCCGTTCTATAGGACAAGATGGCGGGCGGTATTCCAGTGACACAGCGTTGATACCGGAATTGGCGGAAGTGTTGCGTACGGTAAATCCTCAAAAGTTTGATTTTGTCTTGTTTGATGCGTGTATGATGGGGTGTGCCGAGGTGTATTATGAGCTGAAGGATGCTGCCAGATACTGTATCGCTTCTGTACTTGATATACCGGCAGCCGGATTTCCTTATGCAAGTGTGATGCCTTATTTGTATGAAAATGCGATCAAGGATTATTTGGGGCCAATCTGTAAAGATTATATAGATTATTATAACTATAATGGTTGGGGAACCATTTCGGCAGTGGATTGCAATCAGATGGAAGGTTTGGCGGAAGCGGTCAGAAGTGTGATTTTGTCCAATCAGGATAGCCTGAAGAACGTGGATACAGCTGATTTGCAGCAATATGGCAAAGGCAGCAGCAACTTCAAAGGATATGCCTATGATATGTTACAGTTTATTGAAAAATTGTGTGGAGGAATGGCTCCAGACGATTTTACGCAACAATTAAAGAAGACGGTCATTTATACAGATTATACTCATGATCCCACCTCATCCTTGTACAGAATAGATGGGGATAACTACAGTGGAATGGGTATGTATATCCCCAATTCATTCACCACTCCCAAATATTTGCTTTGGAACAATTATTTCAAGTCTTCCATAGCGTGGTATCATGCATCCGGATGGGCTGAAACGGAATCTATTTGGGGGAATTGAAGGAGAATGCAGCCAGTTGCTTTTTACTTGATCCCGAATAATAGATATAGCGGATGGAAGTACCGAATTTCCGGTATTCTTCCATTTCCACCGAGTTGTCTACTGCATCCTGCAGGGCTTGTTTAAAGGCGGCATAATGGGTGTTCATATAAGTGGCGTTGTCCAGTTCTCCTGTAACACTGTAGAAATAGCTCACACTATTATCTTTCTCATTATAACAGGTGCTGTCCAGTGTAATCGTTTCGTTCATGCGTGTGGGGCAGGACCGGTTGGTCTTTTCGGCTGTCTGTTTGAATTTACGGACTTGTGAACGGTGGTTATTATTACATCCTGCCAAAGTAAGGATGCCTAGGGCCGCTATTATAACTGTTTCTCTTTTCATTATAAATCGGTATTTTGAAGCGAAAGTAAACTATAAGTTTGAACAAAGCAAATGGATTTTTGTTTTTTTATTAGTAAGTTTGTGCAAACAAAAAAAGTAAAACATGTCTCGCATTATAGATGAATTAAAACGTACAGACCACAAGCGTTATCTGGGTGGTCTTGATTTCTTTAAATATATTGGTCCCGGATTACTGGTTACTGTAGGTTTTATTGATCCGGGAAACTGGGCCTCGAATTTTGCAGCCGGTTCCGAATTTGGTTACGCGTTGTTGTGGGTGGTGACCCTGTCTACCATTATGTTGATTGTGTTGCAGCACAATGTGGCCCACCTGGGCATTGTGACGGGATTGTGCCTGAGTGAAGCAGCCACGCAGTATTGTCCCAAGTGGATATCCCGTCCCATTTTGGGCAGCGCGGTACTGGCCTCCATATCCACTTCGCTGGCGGAGATATTGGGAGGAGCCATTGCCTTGCAGATGCTTTTGGAAATTCCCATTGCCTGGGGATCTGTCCTTACTACGATGTTTGTCGTCATTATGCTTTTTTCCAATTCATATAAAAAGATAGAAAGAGCCATCATTGCTTTTGTATCCGTAATCGGCCTTTCGTTTCTGTATGAGTTGTTTTTGGTAGATATTGACTGGCCTGTGGCGATCCGTTCCTGGGTGGTTCCTGAGATACCCCAGGGCAGTATGCTGATTATCATGAGCGTACTTGGGGCAGTGGTTATGCCGCATAACCTTTTCTTGCATTCAGAGGTGATACAGAGCCACGAGTACAACAAGCAGGACGAGAGCTCCATTCGTAAAGTATTGAAATATGAATTCTATGATACTTTGTTCTCCATGATTGTAGGATGGGCCATCAATAGTGCCATGATCTTACTGGCAGCCGCTACTTTCTTCCGTACCCAGACTCCGGTGGAAGAGTTGCAGCAGGCGAAGTCGTTGCTTGACCCATTGCTGGGCAGCCATGCCGGAATCATTTTTGCCCTGGCATTGCTGATGGCGGGGATTTCCTCCACCATAACCAGTGGCATGGCGGCAGGTTCTATCTTTGCGGGTATTTTCGGTGAGTCTTATCATATCAAGGATATCCACTCTAAGGTCGGTATTTTGATTTCTTTGGGGATAGCATTGGTTCTTATCTTCTTTATTGAGAATCCCTTTTACGGACTTATCATTTCTCAGATGATTCTGAGTATCCAGCTGCCTTTCACGGTGTTCCTGCAAGTAGGACTGACCTCTTCCAAACGGGTGATGGGCAAATATGCCAACTCCCGGTGGAGTTCATTCGTGCTTTATACCATTGCGGTGATTGTCTCCGCATTGAATATCATGCTGTTGCTCAGTTGAATAATGTGCGAATTTGCCCATGTGCCAATTGCCATGCGGGACCATAGCGCAGCACGTGGGCACATGGGCAAATTTTTTATTTCGTTTTGCTTTCCGAGATAATCAGCAGCTTGTCACCGGCGTGCAGTTGCAGAGAGCCATTGGGAATCATGAACTCGTTTCCTCTTTTTATCAGCATCACCAGCATACCTTTAGGTAGGTTCATATCCATTAGTCTGTTTCCTTTTGCCAGCATTTCTTCCGTCAGTACGATATCGCGGAGGTCTGTATTGATTTCCTCCGGTATCTCTACTCCGAAATCATTTCCTGTTTTTTCCAGTGGGGTATCCAGATGGAGTAATTTGGCCATCCATGAAATGGTCGTTCCCTGAACCACTAAAGACAATATGGTAATGAAGAATACGATATTGAAAATCTGAGTAGATCCCGGCACATCAGCTACTACTGGATAAGTGGCGAATATGATAGGTACTGCTCCGCGCAATCCCACCCAGGAAATAAACAGCCGTGAGTTGATGTTCATCTTTTTAAAGGGAAGGAGGCAGAGCAGGACACTGAGCGGGCGGGCGAGGACAATCATGAAAATGCCGATCAAGGTTGCCGGTATGGCGATGGACAACATTTCATGGGGATTCACCAGCAATCCCAGGCTCAGGAACATGATAATTTGGAAGAGCCAGGTCATGCCGCTCATAAAAGTAGCGATCTCCTTACGGTTTACAATGCGTGCGTTACCCACCATCATCCCTGCTATATAGACAGCCAGATAGCCGTTTCCTTTACACAGGTCGGTCATGGTGAATGTGAAGAAAATAAAGCTCAGCAGCAAGATAGGATAGAGCGACTGGTTCTTCAAGTCAATCTTGTTGATGATTACTACCGCCAGTTTTTCCCAGCAGGAATCCTGAGGCGCCACCCACAGCAAACTGAATCAGGAATGAAATCAGAATATCGTCTGCCCCCATGCCTGCCGATGTGATGAATTGTATCAGGACGATAGTAAGCATATACGCCATAGGGTCATTACTTCCGCTTTCCAGTTCCAGCATCGGTCGGAGGTTATGTTTCAGATTCATGCTTTGCGAGCGCAGGATGTTGAACACGGAAGCAGAGTCCGTAGAGGACATGGTAGCCGCCAGCAGCATGGCCGTCATCAGGGACATGGTAATGCTGACATTCGAGAATCCGGAAATCCAATAAATAAAGAATCCGGTGAAAATAGTAGTAAGCAACACACCGAAGGTGGAAAGCAGTATGCCTTGTGGCAATACAGGCTTGATATCCGAGTATTTGGTATCCATACCCCCTGAGAACAGAATGATGCTAAGGGCCATCATGCCGATGAACTGGGCTTCGCCCGCATCATGGAACTGGAGTCCCAGACCATCGCTTCCGAACAGCATGCCGACCAATAAAAAAACAAGTAACGTAGGGATTCCGAACCGGTATCCGGTCTTACTCACTACAATACTTACGAACAATAGGATGGAACCTATCAAGAGAATGTTTTCTGCATTAAATATCATACTTCTGTGATCTTGTTTAATTTTTTTAATATGATGTGCCAGCATCAGGCAGGCTGTGATAAACGCTAACAGATCGGATACAGGCATACTGAGCCAGATACCGTTCAGTCCCCACCAATGAGGTAGTAACAGCAGGCAGGGTAATAAATACAACAGTTGGCGGGACAAGGAGAGGAAGATAGAAATTTTCGCTTTCCCGATAGATTGGAAGAAACTGGAAATTACAATTTGTATTCCCACGAAAGGAAACATCAGTACTCCGATTTGTAACCCGGTGCGTGCCAATGCTGTAAGTTCTTTATCGTCTGTAAACATATTAACAACCAAATTAGGGAAAAGTTCGCTGAAAGCAAATCCCAACGAAGTGATGCCCCCCCCTGCAATCATGCAATATTTCAAAGTCTGCTTCACCCGGCCGAATTTGCGTGCGCCATGATTATAGCCCACAATCGGTTGCATTCCCATAGTCAGCCCCAAAACAATCATTACATAAAGCGTCAGCAACCATTGATGATGCCATACGCGCCGATAGCCATATCGCCCCCATAGTTTTGCAGACTGTTATTGATGATAATCACGATGGCACACGCACACACATTCATCAGGAATGGAGACATACCGATGGCGAAGATACTTTCTACAATCCTTGGTTTCATTTTCCAGATATTCCCTTCAAAATGCACCGTACTGTCTTTCTTGGTGAAGTGGCTCACCACCCACACCATACCAATCAACTGCGAGATAACCGTTGCCGTAGCCGCACCCCTCATTCCCCATTCGAAGTGGAAGATAAAGATAGGAGCGAGGATGATGTTAGCCACCACCGTTACCATTGAAGTAAGCATAGCCTTTTTGGGGTATCCGGTAGCGCGCATCACGTTGTTCAGCCCGATCATTGTGTAAGTGATGGGAGTTCCCAGCAAAATCACCTGCATAAAGCTGCGTGCATATGGAAGGGTGTCGGCGCTGGTACATGACGGCATTCCTCTCCATCATCCTTGCCTTTATGAATATTCTGCCCATCCCTGCACTGGACGGTGGACACGTGTTATTCCTCATTTACGAAATCATTGCACGCCGCAAGCCCAGCGACAAGTTTATGGAACGTGCGCAGATGGTGGGCATGTTCCTCTTGTTCGGTTTGC
>ENA-OQAX01000359-OQAX01000359.1-human-gut-metagenome-genome-assembly--contig:-NODE-359-length-10919-cov-1.723314_pt1 | contig 10919 bp, 14 predicted proteins | sample MGYA00242741_ERZ504539 | MGnify/ENA primary metagenome ERZ504539 (study PRJEB26092, sample SAMD00036277) | human gut metagenome | host: Homo sapiens | study: EMG produced TPA metagenomics assembly of... | reverse complement strand
CCAAAGTCAATGCCAGAATACTCTGCACCTCTTCTTTTACCTTGCCACCTTTTCCATAGCTGTATGCACCATATTTTGGATCAAGTCTATCGGGTTAAGGCCTTCAATACCTGCAGGGACACCGTTTATGGCATAACTTCCTCCTCCCAAATCAGTCAGTTCAAATCCCAGGAAAGACAAGTCTTCCATAATTTCCTGCAAAATAGCCACTTCGGAAAGCGGAAACTGCACAATATCCGGAAACAGCATTCCTTGAGAAACACCTTGACGACGACTTATCTGGTCTATATACTTGTCATATAAAATACGGATATGGGCACGCTGCTGATCAATGATCATTAAGCCGGACTTTACAGAAGTCAAAATAAAACGTCCTTTAAACTGATAATGCTGGCCGGATTTCTCACTGACTGAAGAGTCCTCCACATGATCATACAATCCGGGATTTTCCTCCGCAGGAGAAGCCTCTTCCGCCCTATAATCATTCTCGTCAGGATGAAAGTTTTGAGAAGAAGCATGACGTTCCAGCCCCGCATACAGTTGTTCCCAGTCCTTACTAGGCTTTGAATAAGAGGAGGGAGGAGCAGCCGAAACATTAAAAGGATTATAATCAGGATTATAAGTCGTCTTTGGTGGCTGTATACCAGTGTATGGAGATGCATCAAAGGCTGGAATATCCGGCATTCCCTCCGTGTCAAAATCAATAGAAGGTACCGCATTGAACTTACCTAGAGTTTCTTTCACGGCAGCCGCCAATATCTGCCAGATGGCTTGCTCGTTCTCAAACTTTATCTCTGTTTTAGTAGGATGTATGTTCACATCAATATTAGCAGGATTCACCTCAAAATAAATGAAATAAGATACTTGCTCACCCACGGGAACTAACTGCTCGTATGCATCCATGATAGCCTTATGAAAATAAGGATGGCGCATATATCGCCCGTTTACAAAGAAATATTGGCGGGCTCCTTTCTTACGGGCTGTTTCAGGTTTTCCTACAAACCCGGAAACACGGACCATTGTAGTATCTACATCCAGCGATAACAACTCCTGATTTATTTTCTTTCCGAAAACTCCCATGATACGCTGGCGCAACTGAAGTGCAGGAAGATTGAACAGTTCCGCCCCATTATGATGCAAAGTGAAAGACACCTCCGGATTAACCAATACAATCCGTTCAAACTCCGTCAATATATTACTCAGTTCCGTCTGGTTCGACTTCAGGAACTTACGACGCGCCGGCACATTAAAGAATAAATTCTTCACACTGAAGCTACTGCCTTTCGGGCAAGAAACCGCCTCCTGTCCCTCTACCTTGGAGCCGGATATCGTCAACATCGTTCCCAATTCCTCCCCTTCCATACGAGTACGAAGCTCCACCTGAGCCACAGCAGCAATAGAAGCCAAAGCCTCTCCACGAAATCCCATGGTATGCAAAGCAAACAAATCAGCAGCTTCACGAATTTTAGAAGTCGCATGGCGCTCAAAAGACAAACGTGCATCTGTTTCCGACATACCTTTTCCATCATCAATCACCTGAATGGAAGTCTTTCCTGCATCCACTACCAACACGTCAACGTGCTGAGCACCTGCGTCGATAGCATTCTCCACCAATTCTTTAATCACTGATGCAGGACGCTGAATCACCTCTCCCGCTGCTATCTGATTGGCAACGGAATCCGGCAGCAAACGGATAATATCGCTCATATATCTTATAAACTTACGTAATTAAAAAGTAAACTCACCGGTCACCAGGTAATGCAGAATATACAACAAAACCAAAATGGCCACAAACAAAGCTCCATAAGTCATCGGCTTACGCCCGCTTTCTTTTCTGCGTTTTAAATGCTTGGTACCTTGAACGAACTTTCCACGGATATCTTCCGGAGAAAATTCTTTGGGAGGAAGCATACCCAACTCGCGTTTGGCTTTCTCCTCCAGTTTTTGCAGCTTCTCCTTCCGTTCATCCACATAAATATATTGATGGTTGAAACGGCGGGGCTTTTCCATCTTAAACATTCCCATAGCTATTTCTTTTTATTAAATAAATTATGATTGGGCAAAGGAACAGCACTCCGATTGCTCTTCTTCAACTCCTGACCAGCTTTCTTTCCACGCCACTCAAAGATATCCTCTTTATCAAGCGGACGGATATAATCAAACCACACAAAGTTATCCAGCTTCATCTTCTCCGGCGGACGTTGAAGCATAGGATAAAGAGTACCGTTTCGATTTCGGACTCATAATCATTTTTTTCATCTTTCGGTTCTCCAAAAACATATTCAGCAGACTGGTTTCAGAAACATTCATTCCAATCAGCGTACTGTCGCTTTCCATCGGATAATATACCAGACGAACCGAACCGATCACATCTACTTTGCGCATCTCACCGCCTTGAAACCAAGCCTTCATCTCTTTTCCTGTCACCTGATTATAACTAGTAGAATCCAGTTGTTCTACAGACAAAGCCTGATTCTGAATATGTGCCCAGTCTATCGTACTGTCATTCATATAATCATGATTTTCTCTCCCAGCAACTGCTGGTTGTTATTCCACAGTATAGGGTCATAATACATGGTCAGGCAGCTATCCTTGGAGGAAAAGACCAACGAATCGCATACCCCCTGCACATCCGCGCGATACATACGCACTTTATGATACGCCCGCGTTTCCCGGAACATAGAATCAGTATTCAAATAGTAGGTATACATTTGCAATGTATCGGCATGCATAAACAAGCTGTCACCTTGTGAATAATCCACTGCCACCGCTTTTTTAGTAGCAAAAGCATACTTGGTCAATTCATTATAATAACAATAATCACCAGTCAGCATATTCTTGTTTACAGTATCTGTCATGATCACATTATCAAACGCCTCCCCGTATCCTTTTACACGATCATAAAACAGACTGTCTCCAGTCAAACGCTTCCCCTCATTGGTCAGCACGGACCGGTCCAACAATTCCGCCTGCCCTATCTGAGTATTATAAAAGCCCAATTCCGAATAAAATATGGTTAGCATCACTGACAATATCGGACGGACCAAGGATATTGGCTATTTTGGTTGCTGTACTGTATCGTAATGTATCGGAAGTCAAAGTAAACTTAGGGTTGACCAACTTCACATCATAATTGAACACAGATATTTTTGGTAGCCGGACTATATTCCCCCCCATTCCGAAGTCAATACATTCTCCTCGTCCATCAATGTCCCGCCATCAAAGTAATATCCCAAATTATAAATACGATCGTAGTTCAGGCTATCCGTCAACAAAGTCGTATTCTTGTTTTCCATGCGTACATTATAGCGTACCTGGGCAATCTGGGTATTTCCGTCATAAAACAAATAGTCCCCATACAGAAACAAGGTATCCCCCTGCACCATCTTCACATTGTCAAAAGCTTCCAGCGAATTCGTTTTCTCATAGAAACAGGCACTGTCACAATACATATATACACTGTCGTGACGGAACGCAACGTTTCCAATCAGAATCTGTGCATCCGGGTCCGGATTCAACGGACTTTTCTTCAACACATCCGAATGCAACAGATACACCTTGCTTTTAGCCGGTTTCTGTTCCCCTTTTTTAGCCGGTCTCACCTGAGCCAGCAAGCAAAAGCCGAACAGGCACAGGACACTTACCACAAGTATCCTATGCCTGCCCGAAGAGTATTTATTCTTTCTTTTTCCAAGCATATACTTTTATACACTACATTATTTCTTTACCCAACCTGGATATTTGAAATCACATTTCTGCCACTTCTCATTAATACGCACATAGGTATGTTTTTGTTTATCCTTGATCCACTTGTCAAGTTTTTCTTCACTGCGTTTTTCCATCACGATGCCTTTCAGGCGTTGGTAGTCTTCCGTAATGGTTGCCTTATGCCCGTTCAAGCGGGTTTTCAATTTCACGATAGCGCAAATTTCCTTTCCTTTTGCATTAATCATGGTAAAAGGTTTGGAAATTTCCCCCACATTCATGCCTTCCACCATCTTTGCAGCCTCTTGTGACACCTGTGCCAATTGTTGCATTTCAAAACGCGCCGTACCAGTCTGCGGATTCGCCATCAAACCATGGTTGTTACGCGTGTCCTTATCGTGAGAGATATAAGTAGCGGCATCATCAAAAAGTAAATTTCTCATTACGGATATCATTGGCAATAGAATCCAGACGTAACAAGGCTGCTTCCAGATCTTTTTTCATCCACTTTCGGTTTTAACAAGATATGGCGGGTATTGATACGGTCACCACGTTTTTTTTTCGATCAACTGGATAATATGGAAACCGAATTCAGACTCCACAATCTTGGATACCTTGTTAGGATCTTGCAGATTGAATGCCACATTCGCATATTCAGGTACCAACTCAGCCCTGCCCATAAATCCGAGTTCACCACCACGACGGCGTGAACCTTCATCTTCCGAATACAGACGCGCCAAAGTAGAGAAAGCTATTTCACCGGAAGTAACACGTTCCGTATAGTCACGCAAAGTCTTCTTCACACGCTCAATTTCTTCCTGCGGAATCTTAGGTTCCATAGTAATGATCTGCACTTCTACCTGAGTAGGAATAAAAGGAATACTGTCTTGAGGAAGATCCTTGAAATAACGACGGACTTCGGCCGGAGTAATCTTGATATCCCCCACAATCTGCTGCTGCATTTTCTGCACCGTTTTTCCATCACGTATATTCTCGCGGAGCATTTCGCGTATTTGTGTAGAAGTCTTATTATAATATTCTTCTACTTTTTCCTTAGAACCAATCTGATCAATCAGCCAATTTGTACGTCTTTCCACATCACTGATAATTTCCTGTTCGGAAACCTCAATACTATCAATAGCAGCCTGATGAAGAAACAATTTCTGGATGGCAAGCTGCTCCGGAATAATACAATACGGATCACCGTCAAACTTGCGGCCTTCATACTGGGCATTCAGACGTTCATTCTCCACGTCCGATTTTAGAATGGCCTCATCACCTACTACCCATACAACCTCGTCTATCACATTGTCTTGCCCGTATACTGAAACAACGGCAAACAGCATCAGCATCAGTGCATAAACTTTGGTACACATCAATTTATTCATTTGAATTCAAATAATAGTAATTAATCTTGTTCCTGTCCGAAGCGTGTCGGTATAACTCTTCTTTGACTTTATTTATAAATTCAACCCGCTTCAGGTTTATTAAAATCTCCTTAATTTCCGTCTTTGCAAAATCCAGCGGCCTCTGTTGGTCCTTACCCAAGAATTCCTCTACATGCAGGAAATAACAAACGCCGTGTCTTTTACCTCTATATTCCGGTTCTTGTCCAAATAGTTCTCATCCGTATCAAGCGCTTTTCAAAGGTATTTTTGACAGCAATATCGGACAATGGCATCCAACGGTCATAAAAATAATCATAGCTCACCGCATTGCGCAAACTGTATTTTTCCAGGCTCTCAATAGCATCCCGGTTATTTTTTTATACCATTTGCGTACACTTGCCAAATCCTGAGAATGAAGAGGAACTTTTATAAACAGCCCTTTCACAAAAGGATGTTCTGTATGAAACAACTCCTTGTTTTTCTCATAATAAGCGCTGATTTCCTCATCACTTATCTCATTGGCCAGTTTCTGATTAACCAGTTCCTCCTGATACGTATGCATGATCAATGCCCTGCGATAGTTCTCCACTAACTTGGCAATCTTTGCATTATCAGGAATATTTCCTTCCGCTTTATCAAAAAGCAGCACATCCTCCACCCAGTTTTTTTATATAGTGCTCGGCAAACAAGACACTATCGTCTTTTGAAATATGGAAAGGCAACGCCGCCTGCAAATCTTCTTTATAGAGATATTCACCAGCAACTTCCACTAAAGGAGTCCTCCCCTTATGGTCGTGCTCCTGGCCGCATCCCGACAAAGCACCTGCTATAACAAGTAACACCCCCCAGTTTTTCACGATATTCATATAACATTAAAATAGTGAACGAAGATACTGCAATAATTAATTACTTCCGTTATTATTAACTGTTTTTAAAACCTCTTGGTTAATTTCAACCTTATATTTCTGCTTCAAATCTTTCAACCAGGCATCCTCATAGACAGTCAGATAATCCTTGACAACCGCTTCTCTTACATCCTCATAACTTTCAGGACCTTTCTTTAACTTCTTTCCCATCACAAAAGTATAAGGTAAATCCGGCTCAGGCTGAAAGCTACCGCATTTAAAGACCAATTTATCAATATACCTGTTGGTCCCTATCTGAAAGACACCTGCTTCCATACGAACTTTGGAGGAAGCATCATCTCGGTCAGTGTATGTAATATATCTTTCCACTGGGATACCGGTTTTTTTTTCAATTGTTTCTTAATGGCTGAAGCCGTTTTTCTATCTTTACAATGAATCACTGCTCCCCGATAATGCGGCAATTCCCAGGCATAGTCTGATTTATGTTGCTTGAAGAAGCGTTCCAGGTCATCCTCATTCCAGGCTTCATCACCCGATTGATATTTTTGCGACAAATAAGCCGCAAGCAAACCATCCTGCAATTCCTGCACCCGGAACTCCAGTTCTTCCTTCTGTTCTGCAGAAAGCTCCTTCCATGTACAATTGCCATTCTTCTCCAGATAATTCAATAACTGTTCCCGTTTTTCTTCAAAACTGACACCCTGCCTGCGGTCTATCCATTTCACTATATGAATGCCCATAGGTGAATAAAAAGGAGCTGAAATCTTATTTCTTTCCAAAGATTCCAGTTTGTCTATCCATTCCTGCATATTCTTGTTCACAGGCATCCACGGCAACACTCCTCCCACATTTTTACAAGCTTCATCATCCGAGTACCGGCGGGCCAGCGTTGCAAAATCCGCGCCTTCCCGCAATGCTTCATAAACCGAATCCATTTGCTGCCGCACCCTCATTTCCTCCTGACGGCTTGCATTCTGGGATAAATATTTGCTAATATGGGCAATTTTGATCCAATCATTTGCCTGCAAACGTTGTTCACCTTGCAGGTATAACCGGCGGGCAGCCTGTTCCTCCTTTTCTGCATCTGCCAAATAAGTTCTTAAAAGTTTGCCCCGATACCAGTCCACCTGCTGCGGAAAACAGGCAACGTATCTATTCCCATATCATGTGCATAGCGTACTTTTAATTTATAGTTGATAAAAGAAGATAGAAAAGAATCCGGAGTATGCTTATGGCTTTTACGAAAATAGTATTCAAATTCAGTGCGTTTTACCGGTTCTCCACCAATAGATAACACAACTTCTCCTTCGCCCGCATTTTGAACGCGAACACAAGGAGAAGCGACAGAATACCGACAACTCTACGCGGCATCATTTATAAGTTTTTATTGAGGACGGCTATAGTTAGGAGCCTCACTAGTTATAGCGACATCATGCGGATGACTTTCCAATACACCTGCGTTAGTAATACGGGTGAATTTGGCATCATGCTAATTGTTCTATATTAGCAGCGCCACAATATCCCATTCCCGCACGAAGACCACCTACAGCTGGTAAATCACTTCATACAAAGTACCTTTATAAGGTACACGGGCTGCAATACCTTCCGGAACCAGTTTCTTCACATCGGCAGTTCCGCTCTGGAAATAACGATCCTTCGAGCCGTTCTCCATCGCTTCCAAAGATCCCATTCCACGATAAGATTTGAATTTACGTCCGTTAAAGATAATCGTATCACCCGGTGACTCTTCCGTTCCGGCAACCAATGAACCGATCATTACACTATAACCGCCGGCAGCCAAAGCTTTTACCACATCCCCCGAATAACGCAAGCCACCATCAGCAATCAAGGGTATACCTGTACCTTTCAGCGCCTTGGCAACATCATAAACGGCAGAAAGCTGGGGAACACCCACACCGGCAAACCACACGGGTAGTACAGATAGAACCCGGACCGATACCGACCTTCACACCATCCGCACCGGCTTCCACCAACATTTTGGCAGCTTCGCCCGTAGCGATATTACCTACCACAAATATCAATATTCGGGAAAACGTTTCTTAGCTTCTTTCAATTTTTCGATCACATACATGGAGTGGCCATGAGCCGTATCAATAACGATTGCATCCGCACCGGCATCAACCAAGGCCTGCATACGGTCCAGCGTATCGGCAGTAACCCCTACACCGGCAGCCACACGCAAAGTCCTTTTGGCATCCTTGCAAGCCATCGGTTTTATCTTTTCGCTTTTTGTAATATCTTTTATAAGTAATAAGACCTACCAGTTTACCTTCCTTATCCACCACCGGCAACTTTTCAATCTTATGCTCTTGCAGAATCCGTGAGGCAGCTCCATGTCAGTGGACTGGTTGGTAGTGACAATATTCTCCTTCGTCATTACCTCATCAATACGTTTTGTCCATATCCTTCTCAAAACGAAGGTCACGGTTCGTCACAATACCTACCAAATATCTTTCATCGTCTACTACAGGGATACCGCCGATTCTATATTCAGACATCAACGCAAGTGCATCTCTCACAGTAGATCCTCTCTTGATAGTTACGGGATCATAAATCATACCGTTTTCCGCACGTTTCACTATAGCTACCTGACGTGCCTGTTTCTTCAATAGACATGTTTTTGTGAATCACACCGATCCCCCCTTCACGGGCAATGGCAATGGCCATTTTCGCTTCCGTAACCGTATCCATAGCGGCAGTCACAAAGGGAACTTTCAACTCGATGTTGCGTGAGAACTTAGTCGTGAGTTCGACTGTTTTTGGTAAAACTTCAGAATAGGCAGGGATCAACAATACATCGTCGTAGGTTAATCCGTCCATTACGATTTTATCTGCAATAAATGACATAGGGCTTTATGCGTTTAGATTTTATTGCGTGCAAATATACGCATTTTATTCAATATGGGAAAACGATAGAATATTTTTTGCTAAGAGAATACGAAATTTTGCAGAAATAAAAAGAATCAGTCCCCCAAATGGCTCACATAAAACAATTACAAAAAACAGGGAGTTCATGAAACAAATGAAGCGCTTTTATTCTTCAGGTCCAGTGTTTTTCATTAAATTTGTACTTTGAACAAAAGAAACAAAAGAAACATGGAAAAACAACCGCAATTTCCCTTTGCACCCAAAGACTTCGCACGCTGCCTTAACGCCACATGCCCCCGTTCCCAAAACTGCCTGAGACGAACTGCCGCCCTGCAGGATACGGATGAACATCTATTCTCAAAGTGGTAAACCCGCTCCGTTATCCCAGGGAGGGTGAAGAATGTGAACTGTTCCGTTCCACCGACAAAGTGCGGATGGCATGGGGAGTCACCCACCTGCTGGACAATGTGCCCTACAAAGAAGGCAGCCTGCTGCGCAATATGATCATCAACCACCTGGCAGAAGCCAGTATTACCGGTGCTTCCGCAAGGAACGCCCTTTTGCGCCACAAGACCAACAGACCATTCGCATGCTGTTCCGCCAGAGAGGCATCAGCGAAGAGCCGTCATTCGACTACTACACAAATGAATTTAACTGGTAATATCCGTCACACTGTCACAGCCGCATGCAACACATTGTACGACAATAGTTTACCACTATGACAGATGGTGTAACGATGGTGTGACGGACTTTTTATCTGTCACACCGCCGCCTCCGGATCTCATCATGCCCTTACCAGCTGATACACAGTGCCTTTACGTGTATGCCGTGAAGGAATACCCTGTTTCCTCAAAATTCGTCCGAATGCCGCCACCCTCTTGGCGTTCAATGGAATATCCACTTCCTGATGCAATATCTTCAATATTTCGGCAGGCGCCATCCACTCGCCCTCTTCCCCCCGCTTCCGCCATGCGGAAATAACGGAAAAGGAACTGCTCTTCAGGAGAATATTGCTGAAATTCGCGGTTCGCCTCCGTCATGACATACTCGTCCGCATCATTAAACCAGTAACGCTCACCGTGCGCCAGCTCGTGCATGGCCTGTGCATACAACTGATCGTAGTCTATGGGACGCGAGGTATCAATCACCCCCTTCACCTCAATGCAGATGAAGCGGCGGCTGCCCGAAGGATCGGTCAGCAAATCCTTGTGGTTACTGGTGGCAATGAACGAAGCATAGCGGCGCATCTCCACCACCGATGTGCCGTAAGGCCGGCGCGCATTCACCACCGGCTTTTGCAGAATGTGCTTCAAGAATCCCTGTTGTGTGGCGCTCACCTGGTCGAACTCGTCAATATTGATCAGCGCGAATCGATTCAGGCTTAGTTCGACATCTTTCTTGCGTGAGAAATCGAGGCTGTCCGTATAGTAGGAGCATTCGGAAGGCGGCATGATGCTGCGGCAAAAGGTGGACTTGCGCGTTCCCTGCGCTCCCACCAGCAGGGGCGAAACACTGTTGGCATAGCGCTTGTCCATCCCCCGCCAATGAGCCACCATGTTCAGAAACCAGCGATGGAACAATTCGGGCCAATGCGGATTGTCACAAGGTACGGTCTGCGCCAACGGACGGATGCGGTCGCGTCCGTCCCACTCCGGAAGGTTGAACAAAAAATCCTCCAGCGGATTATACACCGGCACACGATTGGAATACACATAGCGGCTGATATCCCTGTCCCACAGGGGGATACCTTCGGCCTGTGCATCCAGGGCGATGCTGTTCAACGCACGCTTGTCCACCGGCTGAAAGCGGAAGCAGAAGGAATGCCGCTCGCGGAACTCCGCCTCTCCGGTCTGCACGTTAAAGCGAAATTCATAACGTCTTTTTCATAAACTCGGCAATGAGGACCGACAATTGCTGCTCACGGCTCAAAGCGCATTTGCTTCCGAAATCCTGACGCCGGCTGTACACATTCCGCACCACCTGACGCACCAGTCCAACGGTTTGCGTACAAAAATGACGGAAACGCGCCCTGCTGACCACCGCTCCTCCGGAATGCCCGACCGGAAACAGT
>ENA-OQAX01000358-OQAX01000358.1-human-gut-metagenome-genome-assembly--contig:-NODE-358-length-10953-cov-2.213560_pt1 | contig 10953 bp, 17 predicted proteins | sample MGYA00242741_ERZ504539 | MGnify/ENA primary metagenome ERZ504539 (study PRJEB26092, sample SAMD00036277) | human gut metagenome | host: Homo sapiens | study: EMG produced TPA metagenomics assembly of... | reverse complement strand
TAAGAAAAATATTTCAGAGATTTTTAAACAGGCTATCAAAATATATTTGATATAATAAAATTTTAATGTACATTTGTGAAGTTAACTATATACTAACCTTAAAAGCAAATCTTATGAAAAACAAATCACTTTTTTTAGTCCTAGTCATTCTTTGTTTGACTAGCGTAGAGATCTATTCTTCCCGACAGAATAATTAAGTTGACGCACCTCTTCCGAGCAACACAGAAAACGGAAATGCTCGCAGTGATTACGGACCTCCCGGTGAAGGAGATAAATGCTGGTATTTCGATGGAGCGTCTTCTTGTGTAAATTTTTCATTCAATAATTGTTATGAAGACCCAAACCAAAGGTGCGGAAGAGATGAAGGAGCTCCCAATTAATTTAACCGACTAGCAAATCATTCCATAGGGTATTTAAGATCTTTCCTATTCATAATTAGTTGATCCAATCTACAAACTAAAGATAATTAAATACCCTATATTTAATCTATAGTGTATGAAATATTTTTTGTATATCTTCACTTTATCTGCTTCTAGGAGCATCATGTTCATCTCCTTCTCGTCCAATAGACTATGGTACAGAATTAACAGCTACAGACTCCATCTGCCTGTCTATAGATGAACATACACATTATGAAAGCAAATCTATATTCCAATTTGAAGAAAACGGACATGAGTATCTTTCCTTTTTGAATGAAAAAGCAAGCTATAAAGTTCATATCTATGATTTGGATACCAAACAAGTTATTAAAACAATTCATCTACAAAAAGAGGGGAGAAATGCAATGCCATCAACTAATGGCTGTTTTCCACTTAGCTCAAAGCATTTTTTAATTACAACTTGGAATGGAGTTTTTGGAATTATCAATGAAAAAGGAGAAGTGGAAAATAAGAATAGCTTTTGGAAAGACAGCGTAAACTTTCATGCTTTCGACCACATTTGTTGCATGAGTTATACATATCGACCTGCCATAATTAAGGATTCTATTTTATATTTCAGTCAATCATTATTAAAATATCCCCGTAAAAAAGATGAATGGGATAAAATACCCATATTTGCTTATGCAGACCTTCAATAAAAAAAACTAGGGTGGACAGAACTACGATACCCATCTATTTTTAACAAAGATGAGATAGACTACATTCTGTATGACCCTGAAATCAGTTACACATATACAGGTAAAGAAGTTGTTGTTTCACTGGGACAATATGACAGCATATTTGTATCTTCTGATTTCAAACATAAAAAAGCGTATAATGCTAAAAAGCCATTATCTGCCCCACGTGCGTCCAGTCTCCCAAAATTTACAAATTGATTTATTCAAAACCATACATGACAGAGGATTACAGCCCCATTACCACCACTTGATGTATGATAAATACCGAAAAGTATTCTATCGGTTTGCCTTAATGCCGGATGATAATATAAAACCATTCTCCAACAATCCGCATCAAAGTTTCTCCATCATCATTCTAAACAAAGACTATGAAATTATTGGTGAAACAAAATTTCCCGGCAACACCTATGCCCATCACTTGTGCTTCGTAGGTAAAAAAGGCCTGTATATTTCAGAGAATAATGAAAACAACCCTCAGTTTGATGAAAACAAGCTAGTGTTCAGGTGTTTCACACTTCAAGGCCGGAAAAAATGAAGAAAAAAGAACTACTCAATCATTCTATGTGGAGGACTGTTCCTGGCAAGCTGTATGTCCAATAATGACAAATGCCTTCAAAAACTGTTTGATGAAGTCGGAGTTGAGAAATCACAAATCCACAATGCCACCCACCTTGTTACCATATTGGGTAATGGTTGCAAAGGATGCATACACAAAGCTCTGTCAGAAATACATAACTCGACCGATACTATTTATATAATTGCATGTAAAAGTAAAAAAGACTTTCAATTTAATTGCCAATAAAAATATAGATGACTACTCCAATGTATACCTAGACACTAAATCCATATTAGTGGAATTGGATATGGCTAAAAACACACCTAGAGTCTACCTTTTAAATAATGGTAAATATGTGTCGCACTCTTTTTATGGAAATGAATCTCCCAGCGAAGAAGCGAACACCACCATTACATTCAACACAAATGAGATAGATTTAGGCAAAATCAGCCGCACGGAAAAGGCAAAAATCAAATTCACAATATGGAATACAGGGAAGAACATAGTAAGAATCAGTCATATAGATCTTTCATGCGAATGTTTGAATATTGAAAATGAAATTACTGAAATAAATCCGGGAGACAGCACTTGTCTGAATATCATTTTCCATCCCGATGACATAGGAAAGTTTCAAAGAGAAATTTTATTATATGGTAATTTTGACTCATCTCCCAAACTTTTAACCATTACAGGAGAATGCTTTTAATAAAAATAATACAATCTCATATAAATAACGTCCTAGCTATTTATAGCGAGTATATCATCTATGGCTACCCTTTTGAAAGTTCCTCCAATGTTTTTTCCTCGTACCTGCAAATCGCCTCCTTATAATCCTCGGAAATCAATTTCGGTTCTTTGGTAGCCAGGTCATAACCTACCATCACCGTGCGGCACTCACACTTCACCTCATGGGTATCCGTAGTCACGGCACGCTGCAACAAGGTAAAACTCTTATGCCCCAAATGTACCACAGCCGTTTCTATCACCAGATGATCCGAGAAAAATACCGGCATAAAGAAGTTTGCATTGATATTGGCTACCACAATAGCCAGCTTGCTCCAGTCGGCACTGCCTAATACATCTTTTATATAAGTAGTCTTTGCCAAATCGTACAAAGAAAAGTAAACTGAATTGTTCATATGACCAAACTGGTCCACATCGCTGAATCGTATCTGCACCGGCATAGTATGCCTGAATTTTATATCCTCTGCCATAGTTAAGCTTATTAAAATCGTTCAAATATAACACTTTTCTCAATAATTGAACCCTAAATGACAGATTATTCTTAATTTTGCTGCGAAATAAATGAATATGTAATTTTAATAACAATATAAACATGGATAAGAAGTATAGCAGGGAGACCTTATGCGTACAGGCAGGCTGGACTCCGAAAAAAGGCGAACCGCGCGTTTTGCCTATTTATCAAAGTACCACATTCAAGTATGACACCAGCGAACAGATGGCGCGTCTGTTCGATCTGGAAGATTCGGGATATTTCTATACACGCTTGCAAAACCCCACCAATGACGCCGTCGCCGCAAAAATCGCAGCATTGGAAGGTGGTGTGGGTGCTATGCTGACCTCGTCCGGCCAGGCTGCCAACTTCTATGCCATTTTCAATATCTGTCAGGCAGGCGACCACTTCGTATGCTCGTCTACCATCTACGGAGGTACATTCAATCTGTTTGGCGTCACGCTGAAAAAACTGGGCATCGAGTGTACCTTCATTGACGCCAATGCATCCGAAGAGGAAATAGACCAAGCTTTCCGCCCGAATACCAAAGCGTTGTTTCGGCGAAACCATCTCCAATCCGAGCATCGATGTGCTGGACATCGAAAAGTTCGCACGCATCGCACACAAGCACGGTGTGCCTTTGATTGTGGACAACACCTTCGCCACTCCCATCAACTGCCGCCCGTTTGAATGGGGAGCGGATATCGTCACCCATTCTACAACCAAATACATGGACGGTCATGCCACCAGTGTAGGAGGCGCCATTGTGGACAGCGGCAACTTTGACTGGGAAGCCCATGCGGACAAATTCCCCCGGTCTGACCCAGCCCGACGAGTCTTATCACGGACTGACTTATACCAAAGCGTTCGGCAAAATGGCTTACATGACGAAAGCAACCGCCCAACTGATGCGTGACCTGGGCTCCATCCAGTCTCCACAGAATTCCTTCTTACTGAATCTGGGATTGGAAACCTTGCATCTGCGTGTTCCCCGTCATTGCGAAAACGCACAGAAGGTGGCCGAATGGCTGGAAGCCAACCCAAAAGTGAAATGGGTGAACTATTGCGGACTGAAAAGCAGCAAATACTATGATCTGGCACAGAAATATATGCCAAACGGCTCGTGCGGTGTCATCGCTTTCGGCTTGAACGGAACCCGTGAGGAAGCGATAGAATTTATGGACAGGCTGAAATTCATCTGCATCGTAACCCATGTGGCCGACGCACGTACTGCGTACTGCATCCCGCCAGCCATACTCACCGCCAGCTCACCCGACGAGCAGTTGCGCGAAGCGGGAGTCGCTCCGGACCTGATCCGTTTTGTCGGTAGGTATTGAGAATGTAAGCGACATCATTGCCGATATTGAACAAGCTTTACAATAAGGCGAAGCGGATGAAAAGAATCATTATCATTGGCGCCACTTCCGGCATCGGACTGGAAGTGGCGCGATGCTATCTGAAAGCCGGCTGGCAGGTAGGCGTGGCAGGACGTAGAGAGGAAGAACTGGAAAAGCTCCGGCAGTCCGCTCCCGGACAGGTATGTACCCAGCGGATAGATGTCACCCGCGAGGATGCCCCTGCCTTATTGGAGCAACTGATTATGAAAACCGGCGGCATGGATGTGTTCCTGCTCAGTTCGGGCATAGGCAAACAAAATCTTTCACTCTGCCTCGATATCGAATTACAGACCGCAGCCACCAATGTTTCGGGATTCATACGGATGGTCAATGCCGCCTATCACTATTTCGAACAGCAAGGCAAAGGACATATAGCGGTGATCAGTTCCATAGCAGGCACCAAGGGACTGGGATCCGCCCCTGCCTATTCAGCGACCAAACGGTTTCAAAACACCTATCTGGATGCTTTGGACCAATTGGCGCACATGAACAAGCTACACATTTCCTTCACCGACATCCGTCCCGGATTTGTCGCCACCCCTCTGTTGAAAGATGACAAATACCCGCTGCTGATGCATGCTCCCTACGTGGCATCACAAATTGTAAGAGCCATCTCCCGAAGGAAAAGAGTAGCTGTCATAGACCGGCGTTATCAGATGCTGGTGTTTTTCTGGAAACTGATTCCCGGATGGCTATGGGTGAGGCTGCCCGTGCGGAACCAATAATCCTCCAACCCATATCATTTCATAAGAAAGCCTCTTGTTCTCATCCTGAACTTGTGAAAGATTTGTAAACAAGGCAAGGGTTTCTTCATTCCCCCCTGGAATTACCTGAATGAAAGGAATCGGTCAAGGGAACCGGCACAGCCTGTGCTCATGCTGATGAAAGATCAAACAGGCTATTGAATGATGCTTTCTTTGTAAAGCGGAACCACTTTACAAACATAGAAACTTAAAAAAATTCTTTGCCCTTTGTAACAACTTTCCCGCTTCCCCCGTCTATCTCATTGAAAGTGCTTTCAAAAACAAATTCAGTTATGAACAAAAACAAAATAAAACCATGAAAAAGTTTGTATTTACTCTATTGCTAGTCTTCGTCTGCCATCTGGGATACGCCCAAAGCATCAACGGTCTTTTCAATGAATTCGGCAGCGAAAAAAAATGCCGATTGTGTCAAAGTATCTTCTTTCATGATGTCTCTTGGAAAAATGTTCGCCGGACACGATGAAGACGCTGAGATAATAAGAAAAATAAAGTCAATAAAAGTACTGGACTTGGAATCCTGTACCCAAAGCGTAAAAGAACGGTTCAGTAAGAAAGTGAACAGGCTGAGTCTGAAGGGATACGATGAGCTGATGCGTGTAAACGATGAAGGCGAGAAAGTCCGCGTGCTGATGAAAGCCAAAAAGGAAACTATCCGCGAACTGCTATTCGTATGCACGGGAAAAGAGGATTGTACGCTGGTACAGATAAACGGAAAATTCACAAAGGATGATATAGACAAATTAGTAAATCAGGAAACGGGAAAGAAGCATGGACACCGCTGAGTTTAAGCAACAATTTCTACCTTACCACCGGAAACTCTACCGGGTAGCCTTCCGGCTGACGGGCAACCCTCAGGATGCGGAAGATATGGTGCAGGAAGCGTATCTGAAATTGTGGAACAAGCGCGATGAACTGGCGGACGTACTGAACACCGAAGCCTATTGTGTCACCCTCATCAAGAATCTGTGCTACGACGTCCTGCGCCGGAGCCAGCCGGATGAAGACGGACGCCCTCCCGAAGAGCTGAACCTCCCCATGGACACCAACATAGCCCGGGAAATAGAACAGCGGGATGAAGTGAACCAGGTAAAACGGCTCATCGGCAGACTGCCCGAGCAACAAAAAAACGTGTGATTCTGCTTCGTGATGTCAATGATTGCTCCTTTGAGGAGATAGAGCAAGCCACCGGACTGAATGCCATCAACATACGTGTGTTGCTGAGCCGCGCCCGCAAAAAGATACGTGAACAATATAATGCAATAATGAACTATGAAAGTAAATGAAATAGAAAGACTATTGGTCCGGTATTACGATGGAGAAACCAGCGAAACCGAAGAAAAGGAACTGAAACGCTTTTTTACCGAAGAGGACGTTCCGGCTCATTTACTTGCCGAGAAGGAAATCTTCATGCAACTGGCAGCACAGCCCGCTCCCGAAATACCGGAAGGACTGGAAAGCAGGCTGAGCCGCAAGATAGACCAATGGGACACAGGCGAAAGACGCACGCTGAAAATAAAAAACATACACGGACCCTCCGCTTGCAATGGATAGGGAGCATAGCCGCCAGCCTGCTCATCCTGCTCTCCGTAGGACTGTACCTATACAAGCCCTATCCGGCACCGCAAGATACCTGCGCCACCCCCGAAGAAGCATACGCACAGGCCCAGAAGGCACTTATCATGCTTTCCAGCAGCCTGAATAAAGGAATAGAAAAGGTGGAATCGGTGCAGGAAGCTACCGGAAAAATTCAAGAGAACGTAAACGAACAATTAAACCGATTAAATAACATAAAACAATGAAACGTACATATATCATTACCTTATTGCTCTCTCTGTGCTCACTGTTCACCTACGCACAGGACAGTTTTTTCGACAAGTTCGCTGATATGGACGGGGTAACCTCTGTCTATATCTCAAAAGCCATGCTCAGCCTGATGCCCGACATGAAAACGGAAGGGGTAAATATAGGCGAAGTAGCCTCCAAACTGGATAACATCCAGATTCTAAGTTGTGAAAAACCCGACATTATCGCCAAGCTGAAAAAAGAGACAGCTTTCATCAGTCCCAAGAACGGCTACGAGGAACTGATGCGCATAAACGATGAAGGCGAAAAAGACCATCATTTATCTGAAACGGAACAAAAAACAAAGAAAAGGAATTTGTATTGATGAGTCAGGAAAAAAATGAATTTACCATCATCGCCATCACAGGAAATCTGACCCTGCAAGAGATACAAGGCATCATCAACAAGGAGTAACTCCACACATCCCCCACCCTAAGGCCTTTCCTCCCGCCTGCTAAGGTCTGAAGAAAGGATATATACTATCTCCATAGCACTATGGAGTTATCTCCAAAGCTTGCGGAGTTAACTCCAAAGGCTATGGAGATAACTCCGCAGGCTTTGGAGATAGTAACGGACGGTCGGAAAGGCTTAACAATAGGGCTGCGAACGCTTACATTGTCTCCGGAAAAGGGTTATCCGCCCGCAGAAGCCCCGCCAATGAAGAAACTTATTTCTTTATCCGTTTTTGGGTAGGCAAAGTAAACTCATGCGCTTCGGTCACCGCCCCGTTGCTCTCTGTTGCAAAAACACGGAATTGCGCCTGGCCTGTTTTCAACTTCCTGCCTCCACGAATGGTGGCCGTGTACCTTATCTGATTCCCGACAGGCATATAGGCAATCTGAGCCGAAGGTGAAATCAAAATATGTTTCATGCCGCTCATTTCCTCTATCACCGGAGTAACATTGTAAGCGGGCACATCACCATCATTCACCACATCGAACACCAGTTTGCTGTCTTCTTCCGCATCAATAACATGGTTACGGTTATCATCGATAAAACGCAGGTTGATAATCCTCAATCCCGATGAAGGCTCATAAGAGGAAGTGTGCTCATACTGCGAAGAAGAAGGATAAGTCTTTACGTAATACTCCTCCACCTGATAAGTTTCCTCCCGAGGTGTAGTTATGGCATTTCCCACAGCAGCCCCCGTTACAGTTCCCAGCAGGGCGCCGAATTGCGAACCGTTGTATCCGCCGGCCCTGTCACCCACAATAGCGCCTAATACTCCGCCGATGGCCGCACCGGCTTGTACTGCCGCCGGATTGCCTTGCATTCCGGATGGTGAGCAAGCCGAAAGCAAAGCGGTCGGAATGCATAAAATGAATATCATTTTTCTCATACCCCAAGTAGTTTATAATCTTTATCAGACAGAACAAAATATACTTTTTCCTATTGACAATGGGTTCATCGGCTATGTTAAAATTTCATTTCCTGTCATGCATCCTCATCGGTCTAACCGCCATCATTCTGGATGGAAGGCTCTTCTTCCTAAAATGAAAAGATAAGTCTAAATAACACAAGAAACAGAAGGAGACGTTTTTTTTCTATATATTTGCCGGAAAACAAATGAAAAAGTTCTTCGCCATACCCTTGCATCGCCGCAGAAGGCTTCCCCTCTCCGCTGCAAAACCGCGCCCGGTATGGCAAGGAAATATTTATAACCTATCATTATGGAATTGAAAGCAAAATACGAACAGCGCATTGAACAGGCTGAGGCAGAACTCCGCCAGGTAAAAAATAAGATTCTCCGCATCAGCACGCTGAGGGTCTTGTTATTTGCAGCAGGGATTATAGGACAATCTACTTCTATCAGGCAGGGACACCCACTATATGTCTAACCATAGCGGTCACTTTCGTTCCTTTTCTGGCATTGGTGAAGTATCACAACCGGTTGTTTTTCCGCAAAGACTGGCTGGAAACCTGCATACGGGTGAATAGTGACGAGCTTTCCGCACTGGCGGACAACTATGAGCCATTTGAGGACGGAAAGGAATTCACAAACCCGGCCCACAGGTATTCTTTTGACCTGGACTTGTTCGGAAGGCACTCCTTGTTCCAGGCCTTGAACCGTACCTGCACTTCATTCGGAAAGGAAAAACTGGCAGAATGGTTGCAAAATCATCTGGAGATAAAGGAAGAGATAATCCAACGGCAGGAGGCGACAAAGGAACTGGCTGCTTATTCCGATTTCCGGGAAACATTCCGGATCACCGGCCTGCTCTACAAAGGGGCGACAAGCGACCGCGAAGAAATTAAAGAGTGGACGGAAGCACCTGCTATTTCAGCAAGAAATGGTGGAGCCGCCCGTTATTGGGAATCGTTCCCGGAGTCAACATCGTACTGGCTATGCTGGGAGTGGCGGGGGTCATTCCGATGACATGGTTCGGACTGGCCTTCGGACTGTTCGTGATAGGTAGTTTCGGACTGATAAAGCCTGTCAGCAACCTGCAAAGAGTGTATGACAAGAAATTACGTATTCTGTCTATCTACGCCGAACTGATCAGCCTGATAGAGAACCGGGAAATGAACGCTCCGCTACTCAGACACCTGAAAGCTGAATTCGGCATGGACGGGAAATCCACCACCCATATCTTGAAAGAGCTTTCACGGGAACTGGACAAACTGGACTTGCGCAACAACCAACTGCTATATGTCTTGCTGGAAGGTTCCATGTTCTGGCAACTCCGGCAGGTAATGCGCATTGAGCAATGGAGGCACAAATATGGAAAATATCTGCTCCACTGGCTGGACGTATTGGGTGACATTGATGCTCTTTGTTCTCTGGCGACATTTGCCGGCAACCATCCCGCATACACCTATCCGACCATTGCCGGCAAGCCTTTTGTATTCCTTGCAAAGGATATGGGACATCCCCTGATGCCTGCACGGCAATGTGTGACCAATGATGCCGATATCCCCTCAAGACCGTTCTTTGTCATCATCACAGGAGCCAACATGGCAGGAAAAAGTACTTATCTGCGTACAATCGGAGTGAATTATGTATTGGCATGTACCGGCTGCCTGTATGCTGTTCCTCCCTTGAAATATATCCTGCCAAACTAGTGACAAGCTTGCGGACTTCCGATTCGTTGACAGACAACGAATCTTACTTCTTTGCCGAACTAAAACGATTGAAACAAATTATAGACCGCCTGAATAAGGGAGAGGAGTTGTTCATCATTCTGGATGAGATTTTAAAAGGAACCAACTCGATGGACAAGCAGAAAGGCTCATTCGCCTGGTACGCCAACTGATGGAACTGAAGACGAATGGCATCATTGCCACACACGACCTGCTATTAGGGAAACTAATAGAATATTTCCCCAAAGAGATACGGAATTATTGCTTTGAAGCTGATATTACCAACGATGAACTGACTTTTTCATACAAACTCCGTGAAGGTATCGCACAAAATATGAACGCTTGCTTCCTGATGAAAAAAGATGGGGCTAATCATCAACGACTAACCCCACCCAACAATTTATCACATTAACGTCTTAAGCAAATAAAGCAGACCTTCACAGGCACACCTTATTTCATAACATAAAGAGTCATAGAAAATCAAAATTCACTTGTTTCCAAGCAATGTACAAACGCACTTGCATCATCTCCCGTGAAATAAAACACAGAAGATGCAGGTTCGTATGTATAGGGGATGAAACGGAACAGCTGGGCCGCAACGAATTTCTTGTCCTGAGAAATCATATAGTCCATACGTACGTTTCCGTTTGTCTTTACTTTCACGTCATTCCTGGTTTCAAAACCTTTTTTCTCCAACGCATCCGTCAAAGCCTGTAAATCGCATACATCAAAGAAGCAGGTCCCTTCTTTAGCTACGCTGCCGGTAGGTGCATATACCCATTCCTTGCCTCGCCAGAAAAAGCGGAATACGGCCCACAGAAACAAAATGGTTCCACCGGCCATAAGCACCATGCTCATGGTGGATGAGGAATCCCCCATCTTTAAAGAGGTTGCAAATGCACCCGCACCTATCACACAAAGGATAGCGGATATGATAATAGAAGAAACACTAGTACGTTTTA
>ENA-OQAX01000357-OQAX01000357.1-human-gut-metagenome-genome-assembly--contig:-NODE-357-length-10956-cov-2.788346_pt1 | contig 10956 bp, 13 predicted proteins | sample MGYA00242741_ERZ504539 | MGnify/ENA primary metagenome ERZ504539 (study PRJEB26092, sample SAMD00036277) | human gut metagenome | host: Homo sapiens | study: EMG produced TPA metagenomics assembly of... | reverse complement strand
ATTCTTCCCCGGCTGCGGGCACGCAGTCGTCCAGCACGGTCTGCAGGGCCTGCCAGTTCTTCAGGGTGCAGCCGGGCAGGGTGTCCGGGTCAAGGCCGGCATCCTCAATGCGGCCAGCCATGCTGTCCTTGTCGCTCAAAAGGCTCAGCGCGTCCGGCTCGATCATCGTCCAGCCTCGGCAAAGCTTTCCTGCTCATCAGCGTCCAGCGTGTCGTACCAGCTGTAGAAAGCTTCCTGCACGGCTTCCGGGGTGCGGGAGGCAAGGCGGGCGTTTTCTGCCCACTGCAGCAGGGATGCCGCTGCGATCACCGATTTGAGCGAGCAGCCGGAAACACCCGGCCCCCAGCCCAGACAAGGCTCAAAGGCGGCAGCGGTGCCGGTGATGGAGAAGATGGAGTTCTCGTCAAAATCACCGGGGTTCAGCCCGGAGGTGTCGGCCCGGGTGGTGGAATCAGGCAGGTCTTCGCCGGAAGCAGCGGAGCTTGCAGAACTGCTGGCAGAGCTTGGCGCTTCGGAACTGCTGGCGGTTGAGCCGCCGCAGCCTGCCAGAATGCTGCAGGCCAGCGCTGCGCAGAGCAGCAGCGAGAGGATGCGGGCATATCTCAATTTCATAGTAGTGTCCTCCTTGAGCGGTGCCGCAGCCGGGCCGCAGCACTTCAAAACGATACACCCTAAGTATACGTTCTGCCGCGGCGGTTGTCAATCGGACAGCGCAGAACGAATTTCAAGCAGGAAATATGCACCCTGCACAAAGAAGGGATGCATTTTTGGGAACTTTGCATTCTTGACATTTTTTGCAAAAATCGGTTGACTACAAGTATAGTGTCTGCCCACGTCAGCCGGAAAGGAGGGAAACGCCCATGAAGCACCGCATCACAGCCGCATTGGAGCGGTTCTCCCGCGCAATGCTGGCACCGCTGAGCTATCTTTCGGCGGCGGGCCTGCTGCTGGTGGTGGGCGCACTGCTCACCAGTGCGCCGCTGGCCGGGGTGCTGCCCTTTTTGCGGTGGGAGCCGGTGCAGCTGGCGGGCAGGATCATTTACAAATCCTCACGGCGGTCATTTCAAATCTGAGCGTGCTGTTCTGCACCGGTCTTGCGGCGGCGCTGGCAAAGCGGGAAAAGCATCAGGCGGCGTTCATCGCTCTGATGAGCTATCTTGTCTACCTGACAGCGGGCAATGTAACGCTGACCGAGTTGGGCCTGCTGGCGCAGCCGGATGCGCTTACCGGCCTGTACAGCGCAGGCCAGACCATGGTGCTGGGCATCCAGACTGTGGACACCGGCGTGTTCGGCGGCATTCTGCTGGGCCTGCTCACCGCCTTTGTATATGACCGCACCTGCGAAAAAGCCCACCGCGGCATTCTGGGCGGTGTGTTCTCCGGTGTGCGGTGGTCCTTTGCCTGCATGGCGGCACTGGCGGCGGTGCTGGGCTTTGGGGCCTGCTTTGTCTGGCCGCTATCCAGAAGGCCATTGCGGCCGTCACCGGCTTCATTGCCGCTTCCGGCAATATCGGGTTGTTTTTGTACGGCTTTCTGGAACGGCTGCTCATCCCTACAGGGCTGCATCATCTGGTGTATATGCCGTTCCAGTTCTCGCAGCTGGGCGGTCAGCTTATGGTGGGCAGCGTCACCTATACCGGTGCCTATGTGGTCATGATGACCGAATATAACCTCGGCCTGCCGTTTTCGGATGGCATCGTGTGGATGTACACCGGCTTTACCAAGACCTTCGGCTACTTTGGCATTGCGGCGGCATTCATCTTCTGTGCCCGGCGGGGCAGCCGCAAAAAGACTGCCCTTCAGCTGCTGCCGCTGGCCTTTACGGCATCGCTGGCTTCCATTACGGAGCCGCTGGATTTTCTGTTCTGCTTCTCGGCACCGGTTTTGTGGCTGGCGCACGCAGCCATCTCCGGCAGCTTCATCGTGTTGCTGCACCTGTGCGGAGTCACGGCGTTTACCTCGAACCTTCTGGGGTCGCTTGTGATGAACCTTTCCGCTGGTGCGGCCCGCACGAACTACCCGGTGCTGTATCTGCTGGGCCTTGCCCAGATCGCGGTGTATTTTGTGGTGTTCACTGTGCTCATCAAGGCGCTGGACCTGCCTACACCGGGCCGCCGCCCGGAAGAGCCGTCCCGGCCGGAAAAGGCCCTGCCGCTGGACGAGCAGGGAGTAGAAAAGCTCATTGCAGCCTTTGGCGGGCGGGAGAACATCCGCACGGTAGACAACTGCTTTACCCGCCTGCGTGTCACGGTGAACGACCCGGCCTTCGTCAAGGAGCAGGCCCTGAAAGCCCTGCCCTGCAGCGGTGTGGTGCAAAGCGGCTGCGATGTGCAGATCGTGTACGGCATCCGCGCGCCGGAGGTGCGGCAGGCGGTGGAGCGGCGGCTGAACAGGGTGGTCTGTTGACCTTTGGCGGACGGGCAACTATAATAGGGAAAAAGCGGCTTCCCGCGCAGAGCGAAAGGATTTTTTGTGTTCCACCGATTTATAGTCGCTGCGCGACGCAATAAGCCGACAGCAACAACATGCCGTTTCCCGTTACGACCCTTCCCGTGAAAAAGTAACTCCGAAACGACCGCAGTCGTTTCGGAGTTACAAATTTTAAAAATAAATAATTTCCGCTGATATTGCCAAAGCGAACGCGTCGGCAATTTTAAATCGTCCAGCGGTTGAAAGGACCCCCAATGCAAAACCAAGCACATTGTGATAAATCGGAGATAATACCGCCAACCGGCCGCTTTGCACCCAGCCCCAGCGGGCGGCTGCATCTTGGCAATCTGGCCTGCAGCCTGCTGGCGTGGCTCAGCGCAAAAAGTCAGGGTGGGCGTATCGTGCTGCGCATTGAGGATCTGGATGCCGAGCGCTGCCCGCGCATCTATGCCGACTTACTGGAACAGGATCTGGACTGGCTGGGCCTTGCGTGGGACGAGGGCGGCAGCACCGGCGGGCCGAACGGCCCCTATTACCAGAGTGAGTGCGCGGAGATCTACACCGCAAGCTACAAAAAGCTGGAAGAGCGCGGCCTTGTGTACCCGTGTTTTTTGCTCCCGCGCCCAGCTGCATGCGGCCAGCGCGCCCCATACCTCGGACGCAACGTGGTCTATCCGGGCACCTGCCGCGGCCTGACCGCTGCCGAAATTGAGGAAAAACGCAAAAAGAAGGCCCCTGCCTATCGTCTGATGGTGCCGGACGAGGACATCACATTTGTGGATGGCTGCATGGGCCCGCACACCGAAAATCTTTTGCATGACTGCGGTGACTTCTACCTGCGCCGGGCGGATGGCGTGTTCGCCTATCAGTTGGCCGTGGTGGTGGACGATGCCCGCATGGGCGTTACCGAAGTGGTGCGCGGTGCAGACCTGCTTTCGTCCACGGCACGGCAGCTGTATTTGTACCGCCTGCTGGGCCTGCAGGCACCGGGGTTTGCCCACTGCCCGCTGCTGCTGGCCCCGGATGGGCGGCGGCTCTCCAAGCGCGACGGCGACCAGAGTCTGGAAAACCTGCGGGAAAAGTATACCGCGCAGGAGATCGTGGGCAAGCTTGCCTACGCCTACGGCCTGCAGCCGGAGCCTGCGCCCCGCACACCGGAAAGCCTGATCAAGGACTTTTCCTGGGCAAAGGTACCAAAGCAGGATGTCTGCCTGCCGGAGGATCTGTTCTGAACAAAAAAGATGCGCTGTCCCTCGATGACAGCGCATTTCTTTTTTATAGAGATTCAGATGCGGCGCATCTGCGGCAGATCGTTGGTGTCCATCATACGGCTGAACGCGGTATCCAGTGCCAGCGCCAGCAAAGCGCCCAGCGCTGCATCGATGCAGCTGTGCTGCTTGAGCAGCATGGTGGAGCATACAATGGAGATGCACAGCACATCAGCGGCCGGGCGCATCCAGCGGAACCGGGGCTGCTCAAAGATGCGGCAGCGGTGATAGGCCAGCATCAGCGTGACCGAGTTGAACACATGGATGGATGGGCAGACATTGATGGGTGTGTCGGTGCTGTACAGGAACCGCACCGCACGGGCGAAGATGTCTGTGCCCGGCACATAGCAGGGGCGCAGATTCAGCCCGGTGGGCAGGATCACGTAGCAGGCCAGCGCAATGGTCATACCGCTGAACAGCGGCATACACAGCCGCCAGAAGTCCTCCCGAGGTGCCTTCCACAGAAGGAAGAACAGGGTGAACGGGATCCACGGAAACCATGCAAAATAGGGGATGACCGCATATTTGCAGAAGGGAATTAGATCGTCCAGCCGGCAGTGCACGAGGATGTGCGGCATATGGATCTGGGTGTTCAGGAAATTGAATGCGGAAAGATAAAGTATGAGATACAGCGCCATGAAGCAAAGCGGATGCGCGAAAACCAACTGCGTTTCATTGAAAAAGCCTCCTTTTTGCAGAAGTGAAAGCTCTTAGCACTGTGAAATTATACGCCGGGAATGTGACAAAAACAAGAATGAAAGCAGACAACATTGCTGAAAAACAAATAAATTATTTGTGCGTATTGCGTAAAAAAGAGCCTGCCTTCGCGGCAGGCTCTTATAAAATGCAGAGGAAAGATTCAGATGACCTGCTGTTCCAGCCACTTGCCGCGCACGAAGCGTACAAAGAAGCACAGGGAGCGGAACGCCCAGTCCAGATACATGCCCATCCAGATGGCCAGCAGGCCGCCGTGGAAGGCCAGCACACACAGGTAGCAGAAGCCCACCCGGAAGGCCCACATGGACACGATGCTCACGGTCATGGTAAAGCGGGCATCGCCTGCCGCACGCAGGATGTTGGGCATGGTAAAGCTGGAAGGCCAGATGAACAGCGAAACGATGTTGAACCACACCATCACTTCCAGCGCCATGGCGTAGGCTTCCGGCGAGAGGTTGAACAGGCCCAGTGCAAATTTGTTGGCAAACAGGAAGGCCGAAAGGTTCATGAACCATGCGCCGCAGTAGGCAAACAGCATCAGGCGGCGGGAGTAATACACGGCCTGATCTTTTTCGCCTGCGCCAAGGCACTGGCCCACCACGGTCAGCGCAGCCATGCCCACGCGTGGCCGGGATGTTCAAAAAGGTGGTGGTGGTGTTTGCCACGGCGTTGGCCGCAATGGCAGCGGTGCCCAGAGTGGAGGTCAGGCTGGAAACGGACAGCTTGCCGATCTGGAACATGCCGTTTTCAATACCGGCAGGGATGCCCACCCGCAGGATCTGCTGGATGAGCCGTGCCTTCGGGGCAAGGGCCTGCAGGCCGTCCACCCGCAGCGGGCAGGCGGGCCGCTGCAGCAGGTACAGCACAGCCACGCAGGCAATGGCACGGGACACAAGGCTGGCCAGTGCGGCACCCATCACGCCCATTTTGAAGCCGTAGATCAGCACGGCGTTGCCGCCAATGTTCACCACATTCATTACAAGGCTGGACATCATGCTGATCTTGCTGTTGCCCTGCGCCCGGAACAGGGCCGCACCGGCGTTGTACAGGCCGATGAACGGGTAGCTCAGGGCCGAGAGCAGGAAGTAGGTCTCGGCATAGCGCATCACGTCCACGTCGATGGAGCCGAAGATGCCGCGCAGGATGGCATGGCGGCCCGCCACCACAACGGCGGCCACCAGCAGGCTGAAGCTGGACAGGATGAACAGGATCTGCGCCGCTGCATTCTTGGCATCCTTTGGCTCCTGCCGGCCGATGTACTGGCTGGTGACCACCGCGCCGCCGGTGGCAAGGGCGCTCATGATCTGGATCATCAGGTGTTGAAGCTGTCCACAAGCTCACGCCGGAAACAGCGGCTTCCCCCACCGAGGAGACCATCAGCGTGTCGGCCAGACCGATGGTCACGCTGAGCGCCTGCTCTGCGATCAGCGGCAGCAGCAGGGCAATGAGCTGCTGCCGGGTGAACAGCGGCGGCTTATGGAACGCGGGCGTTTTGGTTGCTGTCATAGGTTCCTCCGTAACGGTGACAAGATACACTTGGATACATGACCTATATCATACAGCAGAGCGCGCAGAATTACAAGAGAAAATCTTCTGTCAGGAAAATTCCCGACTGGGGGTCAGGCTGGTGCCGTAATATACGATATAATCATACGGGACGGTCGGCCCGAACACCGTCTTGTCTGGGTACTTCCTCAGCATGTCCGCTTTCAGGTCGGCCGGGGTTTCGGGCACACCGGCGCAGAGCGTATCGGTGCACACGGCATTCCAGAGGCCCGCAGAGAACGAGGTGCAGTTGTAAATGGCCGACCAGTGGTCTGCGTTGGCCAATGCCTGATTTACCGTGTCTAGCTGGCTCTGGTCCAGTGAGACCTGAATGCCGTAAAGATTCTGATAGTAAGAAGCGTTCAGGTAATATTTGTAGTAGCCCTCCAGATTGTACCAGATGCCGGAATGCTCGCAGCGGTTGCCGCGGGTGCTTACGGTGATGGACGTATCCGGCGCAATGAGCAGTCCGCCCACATTGATATCCTGCTCCGAGACATTGGTGATGGTGAGGAAGCTGTGTCCGCTGGTGTTGAGGGGAACATCGCCGTGGTCATCGGCGCGGGCAAAAAGCCGCAGCACCGCAACGGCTCCCTCGGCAGGGGCATCACCGTAGACCTGCGCAGGGGACTTGTGGTCTGCCTGCGCAAAGTGGTACGGCCCGCCAAAGTTGGTGGTAAAGCCAACGACATTGCGCATCAGGTCGCAGAACCGGTGATATCTGTTACCACCTTATCCTCTTTTGCGGCGGGCTGTGCGGCCTTGGGTTCCTGTGCGTAGGCGGGCAGGGCGCACAGGCAGGCCAGCAGCACACAGCAGGAGAGGATGCGGAAAAACTGCTTTTTCATAGATGCCTCCATTTGTGTTTTTTCAGGTAAAGCTTACCGTTTTTTGCAGGGTCTGTCAAGGACTGCGGCAGGCGGAAAAGCCGCGCCGCAGCGTGTTTGTTCCACTTTACCCGTGCAGGCAATTGTGCTAAAATAAACCTGAGGTGCACTGCGCTTTGCAGGAGAGGGGAGTGCACTGTGGTAAATGAGATAAGAAATAAAAAGGTAAATCAGAACCAAAGGGGGAACAATATGCCAAAAGCAGCCCATAAGGTGGTCGTGATCGGCCACCGCAACCCGGATACCGATTCCATCTGCTCGGCCATTGCCTATGCAGAGTTGAAAAACAAGACCAGTGATCTGGTCTGTGAGCCCCGCCGTGCAGGCAAAATGAATCAGGAGACCGAGTTCGTGCTCAAAAAGTTCGGGGTAAAGCCCCCGCGCATGTGCACGGACGTGAACCCCAAGATCCGCGATGTGGACTACCGCGAGATGCCCGGCATCCCCGGCTCCACCAGCCTGCGCAAGGCGTGGGAGATCATGCGTGACAAGCAGATCGACACCCTGCCGGTCACCAGCCCGGACAACGAGCTGGAGGGCGTGATCACGGTCAAGGACATTGCCACCGCCAACATGGACGTGTTCGACACCGGCATCCTGGCCAAGAGCCAGACCACCTACCGCAATATTTTGGAAACGCTGGGCGGCACCATGGTGGTGGGCCGCGAGGACGACGTGTGCACCACCGGCCACATCCGCATCGGCACCGCCACGCCCGAAATGCTGGAAAATACCGTGGAAAAAGGCGACATCGTCATCCTGACCAACCGCTACGAAAGCCAGCTGTGCGCCATTGAAAAAGAAGCGTCGCTGCTCATCATCTGCAACGGCTCCAAGGTGGGCCGCACCATCCAGCGCATTGCCGAGGAAATGGGCGTGGCCATCATGTCGGCCCCGGTGGACACCTACGCCGCCGGTAAGCTGATCAGCCAGTGCGCTCCCATCTCCTACTATATGACCCGCAGCGACATCATGAAGTTCACCCTCGTCACCCCGGTGGCAGACGTCACCCGTGTGATGGCCAAGGTGCGCCACCGCTATTTCCCCATCCTGGACGAGGACGGCAAATACTGCGGCATGGTCAGCCGCCGCAACATCATCAATCTGCAAAAACGCCGCATCATCCTGGTGGACCACAACGAGGCCACCCAGGCCGTGGAGGGCTTCGATCAGGCCGAAATTCTGGAGATCATCGATCACCACCGCATCGGCAGTCTGGAGACCAGCGGCCCGGTGTACTTCCGCAACCAGCCGGTGGGCTGCACTGCCACCATCATCACCCAGATGTACGACGAGAACGGTATGGAGATCCCGCCGCAGATCGCAGGCCTTCTGCTGGCGGCCATCCTTTCGGATACGCTGGTGTTCCGCAGCCCCACCTGCACCCCGCTGGATGAGGCCCTTGCAAAGCGTCTGGCAAAAATTGCCGGTGTGGACATTGACGAGTTTGCCAGCGAGATGTTTGAAGCAGGCGAAAAGCTGGACGGCAAGACCGCCGAGGAGGTGTTCCTGCAGGACTTCAAGGTGTTCATGTGCGGCGATATCCGCTTTGGCGTGGCGCAGGGCAGCTACATGACCCGCAAGAACCTGCTTGCCGCCGAAGCGCTGCTGCAGCCCTATCTGGAAGAAGCCCGCAACAAGCAGAACGTGGAGGATATCTACATGCTGCTCACCGACGTGCCCAAGGAGGAGAGCGTGGTCATCAGCGATGGCCGCTATGCTTCCGAGGTGCTCTCGGACGGCTTTGAGACCCAGCCTGCCGAGGACGGCAGCTTTACCCTGCCCGGTGTGGTGAGCCGCAAAAAGCAGTTCATCCCGGCGCTGATGACCGCCTATCAGGAGCTGTAAGATGTTTGATTTTCTGCATAAAAAAGCACAGGATGCCACGCCGCCCGCCCTGCCGGAAGGCACTGTGCGCCGCCGCTATTCCATCGAAGGGCAGGTGCAGGGGGTGGGCTTCCGCTACCGCGCCCGCTATGCGGCCCAGACGCTGGAACTGACCGGCTGGGTGGAGAACGAGGACGACGGCAGCGTGACGCTGGAAGTGCAGGGCGACCCGGAAAAGTTCCTGCGGCTGTTCGCCATGATCCAGAAAAGCGATTATATCCAGATCACCGGCATCCGCCAGAAGGATCTGCCGCCCGACCCATGGGAGCGGGGCTTCTCGGTAAAAGGGTATTGATCTGAACTGCAAACAAAAAAAGCTGACGCGAAAGCGTCAGCTTTTTTGCTCTTTCTAAATTTATCAACCTGCTGTTTTTAGCGGGGAATTGTCTGTCCAGATGGTGCCGTCCAGCAGCCGGGTCACAGCCAGAGTGCCGTTTGCGGAAACACGGGCCGGGTCCAGCGCGTAGAAATCGCTCTCCTTCAGGTTCGCGGGGTCTGCATCCGGGCGGATGCCCACCACACAGACCCAGTGGCCATAGGCGGCGCTGGTGGCGATATGGGGGTAGTTCACCTCGTTCCAGCCGGAACTGGTCAGGTGGTATTCATAGCTGGAGGTGCGGTTCGTGTGCCGTTTTACGCCGCTCACCGCAGTGTTTTTCAGATGCACGATCACCGGCTTCCCGGCGGAAAGCTCGGTGTAAAGCTTCTGCAGGCACTCGGACAGGCTGCCGGAATAACCGTAGTAGCCGCCCGCAGACCAGACCGCACCGTTTGACCACATGCCGCTGCCGGAGGAAACTTTTCCATCCAGAATGGTGCGTGCATAGCGCAAGGCGTACCAGCTGCATTTGCCGGAGGTCTGGTTGCCGATGGAAAGGATCTGGCTGGTGCTGAAGTCTAGCATCCGGATGCCGTGCGTTTCCTGCAGGGCAGCTGCGTGTGCGTGGGGAACGGCCAGAGCCAGCACAAGGCACAGCGCCAGAACTGCCGCCGCCAGCCGCTGTGCCGCGCGGGCGGGACAGTGTTGCATATTGAGCCACATCCTTTTGTTTTTTCTACGACCTTATTTTACCATGCAAAAATGGTAGAATTGTGTAAAATCGTAATTTTTTGAAAGGATTCTGAAAGATGGATCAAGATGGATCGGAACACAACATCTGTTCAACCCGGGAAGGACTGTGCCCCGGAAAAGAACAGCATGGAGCTTTCGGCTGGAAGAAGATTTTCCAGCACGGTAAAAGAACCTTTGCGAAATAAGGACAGTGTATCTCAATACTGCAACAAAAAAAGTCGCTGTTTCATTGATTTTGAACGAAAATGTTTCGGAAACTTTATGCATCTTCTCGATTGACAAAACCAACTGCTGTCGGATATAATCAGGCCAGAACGACACCCGTTCTGTAGTGCGAAAACACAGCACTGAAATGAGACAAATCAACAAAATCTTGAAATGACAGGAGGCGCTTTACAATGAAAAAGCTGAAGAAATTTGCTGCCCTGCTTCTGGTGGGTGTGATGGCTCTGGCCCTGCTGACGGCCTGCGGCGGTGGTGGCTCTGGTGAGAATGCACAGGCCGAGGCCAGCGTGATGACTGCGATCAACGACGGGCGTGCTACTCCGTTGAAGAATAATGACTCTGCAATGATCTCCATTGCGGATAAGAATCTGGATGCCTATCTGTACGGTGAACATGGCAACTACGGATTTAAGAATAATGTTCATATGGACTGGGTAGATGGTAAGCTGACCTTTACTGTTGTGGTAAAGTATGATTACAACAATACAAAGCTGCAGGACGTTATTGATTCTATTACGAACAATTATCCGAACAGCAATGTGGATTTCAAACAGTCCAGCAAGTGGACAAGAGTGGGTGTCGTTGCAAAAACCAAGAGCGGACAGACTTACGTTGCTGTGTCGGTGCAGGTGGGCAAGCTCGCTTGACCTAAAAGGCTGATTTGGGCTGTTCCATAAAAGATTTGATCAGTTTCCTTTTTTCTTCCTCCCCGAAGAGCTTTCCTTCCCCCGGAAGCTCCGTCGGGCTTTTTGCGTTTGAACCCTCTCAGTCACGCCTTACGGCGTGCCAGCTCCCCAAAGGGGGGAGCTTTTAGGCATCTGACGGTTTGCAGCAAATAAGCTCCCCCCTCTCGGGGGGAGCTGGCATCGCGCAGCGATGACTGAGAGGGTTGCCTCCCTCACTGAGGGAGGTGGCAAACCCCGCA
>ENA-OQAX01000356-OQAX01000356.1-human-gut-metagenome-genome-assembly--contig:-NODE-356-length-10964-cov-6.301836_pt1 | contig 10964 bp, 9 predicted proteins | sample MGYA00242741_ERZ504539 | MGnify/ENA primary metagenome ERZ504539 (study PRJEB26092, sample SAMD00036277) | human gut metagenome | host: Homo sapiens | study: EMG produced TPA metagenomics assembly of... | reverse complement strand
AGATGCTAAGCCAAAAGCGCAGATAATACTGGATGTCTTATCGAGCATTTTGGCAACGCAGATGCCGTGCCGCAGCTGCCGGAGCGGTGCTTAAGCCGCAAGGCGGGAATTGTGCGGTGTTGCCTTATATATGTACATTTTCCGGCCTGTGGCCGGGCTTTGCTTGCCGTTTTATACTTACTTTGATTGTAATTGTCCCGCCCCGCCCTGTCAAGCTTCCGGCGTATTTTCCATTGGCTGTGCCGTTTTATTTTTCAAATTTTCTCTGCTTTCTGGCTTTTGTTTTGTCAGCCGGGCCATTTTTGTGCTGTTTTTCTGATTTTTCATCCTATGCAGTCCTATTTATTTCCCTACTTCAGCTAATTTGCACAAAACCCTCCCACAAAACGGTCAACCTGCACACAAGCGCGCAAAATTTTTTGTGCAACATTCTAACCGAATAGGCTTTACTATTCCGCCCCTTTTTTGGTAAAATAAGCTTAAGCAAGAGCGCCATCTGCCAGGTTCGCAAGGGTTTGGCCGGGTGGTACTGCCTGTGGGCTTTTGCCGCAGCCTACCCGCTGCAAGGAGCAAGTATTGCAGCAGGGGCACACAGGTGCTAATCTAACTGGGAATGTCCCTCCGGCATTCCCTAGTAAACGGAGGAAAAAAAATGCCAAGAGCAAAACAGTCCATGGATGGCAATACCGCGGCTGCGCATGTAGCTTATGCGTTTACCGATGTTGCTGCCATCTACCCGATTACCCCCTCCAGCCCGATGGCAGACACTGTTGACCAGTGGAGCGCTGCCGGCCTGAAGAACATTTTCGGGAACCAGGTCAAGGTTGTTGAAATGGAGTCCGAGGCTGGCGCCGCAGGTGCTGTGCACGGTTCTCTGGGCACCGGTGCTATCACCACCACCTTCACCGCTTCTCAGGGTCTTCTGCTGATGATCCCCAACATGTACAAAATCGCAGCCGAGCAGCTGCCCTGCGTTTTTGACGTTTCCGCCCGTACCGTTGCTACCCAGGCCCTGAACATCTTCGGTGACCACAGCGACGTTATGGCCGTTCGTCAGACCGGTTTTGCCATGCTGTGCGAATCCAACCCTCAGGAAGTTATGGATCTGAGCCCCGTTGCTCACCTGTCCGCTATCGAAGGCCATGTTCCGTTCGTGAACTTCTTCGACGGTTTCCGTACTTCTCACGAGATCCAGAAGATCGAAAAGTGGGATTACGAAGACCTGAAGGAAATGTGCAACATGGAGGCTGTTGAGGAGTTCCGTGCCAAGGCTCTGAACCCCGAACATCCCAAGATGCGCGGTTCTCACGAAAATGGTGACGTTTCTTCCAGCATCGTGAAGCCTGCAACCCGGCATACGAGGCACTGCCCGCAGTTGTCGAGAAGTACATGGCCAAGATCAACGAAAAGCTGGGCACCAACTATGACCTGTTCAACTACTACGGCGCTCCCGATGCAGACCGCGTCATCATCGCTATGGGCTCCATCTGCGACGTTGCCGAAGAAGTTGTTGACTACCTGACCGCTAAGGGCGAGAAGGTTGGCCTGGTTCTGGTTCGTCTGTATCGTCCTTGGGTTTCTTCTGCTCTGCTGAAGGTTCTGCCCAAGACCGCAAAGAAGATCGCAGTTCTGGACCGCACCAAGGAGCCCGGCTCCCTGGGCGAACCCCTGTACCTGGATGTTGCCACCACCCTGCGTGAAGCTGGCATGAACGATGTTGTCCTGACCGGCGGCCGTTACGGCCTGGGCTCCAAGGACACCCCGCCGTCCAGCGTGTTCGCCATCTACACCGAACTGGAGAAGGCTGATCCGAAGCCTCGCTTCACCATCGGCATCACCGATGACGTCACCAACCTGAGCCTGCCCGAAGTCAAGCCCGCTCCGATCACCTCTGCTCCCGGCACCAAAGAGTGCAAGTTCTGGGGTCTCGGCGGCGACGGCACTGTCGGCGCAAACAAGAACTCCACCAAGATCATTGGCGACCATACCGACAAGTACATTCAGGCTTACTTCCAGTATGACTCCAAGAAGACCGGCGGCGTTACCATCAGCCATCTGCGCTTTGGCGATAAGCCCATCCGCAGCCCCTACTACATCAACCAGGCTGACTTCGTTGCCTGCCATAACCCCGCTTACATCCACATGGGCATGAAGATGGTCCAGGATGTCAAGCCGGGCGGCGTGTTCATGATCAACTGCCAGTGGACCGATGAGGAGCTGGATGAGCATCTGAACGCTGCTGATAAGAAGTACATTGCTGATAACAACATTCAGCTGTACACCATCAACGCTATCGATAAGGCTATCGAAATCGGCATGGGCAAGCGCACCAACACCATCCTGCAGTCTGCTTTCTTCAAGCTGGCTGACGTTATGCCCATCGACGAAGCTGTTGAGTTCATGAAGGCCGCTGCCAAGAAGAGCTACGGCAAGAAGGGCGACGCTGTTGTCCAGATGAACTGGAAGGCTATCGATGCCGGTGTTGACGCTGTCCATAAGGTCAACGTCCCCGAGAGCTGGCACAACCCGGCTCCCGATGCTGCCCCGAAGGCCCTTAAGGGACCTGATGCACTGGTCAAGCAGATCCGCGACGTCATGGAGCCCATCAGCCGTATGGACGGCGATAGCCTGCCTGTTTCTGCCTTTGAAGGCAACGTCAACGGCGAGTGGGAGCAGGGCGCTTCTGCTTACGAGAAGCGCGGCACCGCTGTTATGGTTCCCGAGTGGGATGCTGAGAAGTGCATTCAGTGTAACCAGTGTGCATTCGTCTGCTCTCATGCTACCATCCGTCCGTTCTGCCTGACTGCTGACGAAGCTGCTAATGCTCCCGAAAGCACCAAGCTGGCTGACACCAAGCCCAAGGCTAGCGAGTACAAGTTCACCATGGCTGTCTCTCCGCTGGACTGCATGGGCTGCGGCGAATGTGTCACCGTCTGCCCGACCAAGGCGATCGAGATGAAGCCGCAGGAGAGCCAGGCTGCACAGCAGGCTGCTTTCGATTACTGCGTCGAGAACATCCGCAAGAAGGACAACATCCCTGGTGTTGTTTCCGATATTTCCGTCAAGGGTTCTCAGTTCAACCAGCCGCTGCTTGAGTTCTCTGGCTCCTGCGCAGGCTGCGCCGAGACTTCTTACGCCCGCCTGATCACCCAGCTGTTCGGCGAGAAGATGTTCATCTCCAACGCCACCGGCTGCTCCTCCATCTGGGGCGGCACCGCTTCCATCAGCCCGTACACCACCAACAAGGAGTCTGGCTTCGGCCCCGCTTGGATCAACTCCCTGTTCGAGGATAACGCTGAGCACGGCCTGGGCATGCAGATTGGTTACGAGACCGTTCGTGCCAACCTGATCACCAAGGTTGAAGCTCTGAAGGGCAAGAATGCTGATCTGGATGCTGTCATCGACAAGTACCTGGAAACCAAGAACAACACCAAGGCCAACGACGCTCCTGCCAAGGCCCTGATCGCTGCTCTGGAAGCCTGCGGCTGCGATGAATCTAAAGAGATCCTGAAGGATAAGCAGTACCTGGCCAAGAAGAGCTTCTGGATCTTCGGCGGCGATGGCTGGGCATATGACATCGGTTACGGCGGCCTGGATCACGTTCTGGCTTCCGGCCACGACGTCAATGTTATGGTCTTCGATACCGAGATGTACTCCAACACCGGCGGACAGGCTTCCAAGGCCTCCAACATCGGTGAGGTTTGCCAGTTTGCTGCTGCCGGTAAGGAAATCAGCAAGAAGAGCCTGGCCGAGATCTGCATGACCTATGGCTACATCTATGTTGCTCAGATCGCTCTGGGCGCTAACATGGCTCAGGCTGTCAAGGCCATTGCTGAGGCTGAGGCTTACCCCGGCCCGTCCATCATCATCGGCTACGCTCCCTGCGAGCTGCACGGTGTTAAGGGCGGCATGACCAACTGCCAGAACGAGATGAAGAAGGCCGTTGAGGCTGGCTACTGGAACCTGTTCACCTTCAACCCGGCACTGAAGGCCGAGGGCAAGAATCCGTTCACCCTCACCTCCAAGGCTGGCAAGATGGACAAGTATCAGGAGTTCCTGGCTAACGAGACCCGTTACAGCCGCCTGAGCCGCGCATTCCCGGATCGCGCTAAGGCCCTGTTCGAGAAGAACCAGGAAGCTGCTGAAGCTCGTTACACCCACCTGACCAAGCTGGTTGACCTGTACAAGTAATTTGTCCGGTCCGCGGCGCTGCCGCTAAACCAGTAATATAAAACCCCGCCCGCGCATCCGATACGGTTTGCGCGGGGCGGGGTTTTGTTATCTCTTCCTCTTCGCTTTTTCCCTGTAAATAAACCCAATAAAAAGGCACAGCCCCCGGTTCTTCACCCGGCGCTGTGCCCTTTTTGTTTATCTTATCCTGTATTAAAGTTTCTTCGGTTTCTTCTTTTCAAAGAAGGAACCTCGTCACTCCAATTATTCTTCGTCCTCGCCCTCAGTGTCCGGTGCGGCGTCCTCAGCAGCCTCTTCGGCGGCTTCGGCTGCGGCAATGGCTTCCAGCTCTTCAGGGGTCGGGTCAGTCTCGCCATCATCCTCCGGCTTGGCTGTTTCGGCGGTGGCATCGCGGTCCACGCGGGCCAGCACGGCTACCTTGTCCTCGCCAATCAGGCGCATCACGCGCACGCCGCTGCCATAGCGGGACTGCACGTTGATGTCATTGGCGTGCATGCGGATCAGAATACCGTCCTGGCTGATGAGGATCAGGTCATCGGTGTCATCCACAATCTTGATGCCTGCCACACCGCCGCGGGTGTAGTTGCGGATGCCCAGACCACCGCGCTTGGTAATGCCGGTAGTCATCAATCAGGCTGCGGCGCTTTGCCGTCCTCGGTCGACGGTCAGCACGGTTGCGCCGGGGCGGCAGACGCCCACGCCCACAACATAGTCACCATCACGCAGCTTGATGACGCGCACACCATGGCCTGTGCGGCCCATAGCGCGCGCTCCAGCCTCGCTGAAATGGATGGCGGCACCATCATGAGTGGCCACGATCAGCTCATCCTCGCCGCCTGTCAGGTGGCACCAGACAAGGGCATCGTCCTCGTTCAGCGCAATGGCGTTCAGGCCGCCCTTGCGGATGTTGCGGAACTGGGAAAGCGGCGTGCGCTTGATCAGGCCCTGCCGCGTTACCATCGTGATGTAGCTGGCATCCTCGTCCATGTTGGCGGGCTGGCGCATCATGATGGTAACTTTCTCGCCCTCCTGCAGCTGCAGCAGGTTGGCAATATGGCTGCCCTTGGCGGTGCGGCTGCCCTCGGCTACCTGGTAGCCTTTCAGGCGGTACACACGGCCCTTGTCCGTCATGAACAGCATGTAGTCATGCGTGGAGCCAACAAACAGTTCCTCGGTAAAGTCATTGTCTTTCTGGGTCATGCCGGCCACACCGCGGCCGCCGCGGTTCTGGGCACTGTAGGTGTCCACCGCCGTGCGCTTGATGTAACCTTCATGGGTCAGGGTAAAGACGCAGGTCTCTTCGGGGATCAGGTCCTCAATGTCCACTTCGCCGGAAACCGCCTCAATGGAGGTGCGGCGGTCGTCACCGTACTTGTCGGCCAGAGCCGTCAGGTCGGTCTTGACGATCTCCATGGTGTGGGCGTCGTTGGACAGGATATCCTTGTAATTTTCAATGCTGGCGCGCAGCTGGCCCAACTCCTCGTCGATCTTGAGAATTTCCAGGCCTGCGAGACGTCCCAGCTGCAGTTTTACGATAGCATCGGCCTGCGGGTCGTCGAAGCCGAAACGCTCCATAATGGCCGCCTTTGCCTCTGCAAAGCCGCCCTTGCAGGCGCGGATGGTGGCGATGATCTCATCCACAATATCCACAGCCTTGCGCAGACCTTCCAGGATGTGCTCGCGGTCCTGGGCCTTTTTCAGCTCATACGCCGTGCGGCGGCGGATGACCTGGAACTGGAAGTCCAGATAGCGCTGCATCATGGTCTTCAGGCTCATGATCTTGGGCACGCCGTCATCCAGCGCCAGCATGATTACACCCACGGTGTCCTGCAGCTGGGTGTAGCGGTAGAGCTGGTTCAGCACTACCTGCGGGTTGGCGTCCTTCTTGATCTCGACCAGGATCTTCATGCCGGTGCGGCTGGAGGACAGGTCGTTCAGGTCGCTGATGCCCTCAATGCGCTTATCTTTGACCAGGTCGCCGATGGATTCCAGCAGGCGGGTCTTGTTGACCATGTAGGGGATCTCGGTGATCACAATCTCATACCGGCCGTTCTTCTTCTCCACGATCTCGGCACGGCCACGCAGGGTGATCTTGCCGCGGCCTGTGGCATATGCCGCACGGATGCCGCTGCGTCCCATAATCACACCGCCGGTGGGGAAATCGGGTCCCTTGATGTGCTCCATCAGGCCCGCCAGATCAATTTCCGGGTCATCAATCAGGGCAATCATGCCGCTGACGACTTCGCGCAGATTGTGCGGCGGGATGTTGGTGGCCATGCCGACCGCAATGCCCTGGCTGCCGTTGACCAGCAGGTTGGGGAACCGGCTGGGCAGCATGTGGGGTTCCTTCTTGGTTTCGTCAAAGTTCGGGTCCCAGTCAATGGTATCCTTATCAATATCCGTCAGCATTTCGCATGCAATTTTGGACATGCGGGCTTCGGTATAACGGTAAGCAGCCGGGGGGTCGCCGTCCACGGAACCAAAGTTGCCCTGGCCGTCAACCAGCGGATAACGCAGGCTGAAATCCTGTGCCAGACGCACCATCGCGTCATACACACTGGCGTCGCCGTGGGGGTGGTAAGCACCCAGCACAGCACCAACGTATCCGCAGACTTGCGGTACGGGTGGCTGGGGTCGTTGCCGCGCTCGTGCATCGTGTACAGGATGCGGCGGTGTACGGGCTTCAGGCCATCGCGCACATCCGGCAAGGCACGGGATACGATAACGGACATGGAATAATCCAAAAATGCCGTTTCGATCTCCTGCTTGACATCGCGCACAATGACCTTCGTGCCCGAACCGGGCACCATGATAACATTTTCTTCCATTCAACTCACCTTTCGGATTGTTTCAAAGCCCTTTTGCAAAAGCTTCACCGAAAATCTTCACTCTATCATCAAAATATCAAAAACAAAATTCATCAGCGTCTGGCGGCAGCGGAAATTTCCACCGTAATCCGGTGTGGTAATAGATTGCCCACACGCAGCGGGCGCACAATGTGCGCTCCTACAGGGTCCGCCATTCGCCCTGCCCCGTAGGGAACGGTCTTGACCGCTCCAAAACCTGCGGGCTTTTTGCTCCCTCTCCCCTGCCGCCTTTTCTTTAACCCAAACGATTAAAGTTTTTTGCCAGCTTTTTTCAAAAGCCACCAAAAGCCACGAATCAAACGTCCAGACGTGCATACTTGGCGTTGCGCTCAATGAACTCCTTGCGGGGTTCCACCTGCTCGCCCATCAGGATGCTGAACGCCTCGTCGGCGCGCTCGGCATCTTCGATCTTGATCTGCACGATCACGCGGTTATCAGGGTTCATGGTGGTTTCCCACAGCTGGTCGGGGTTCATCTCACCAAGGCCTTTGTAGCGGTTCACCTTGGCGCCCGGCATCTCAGCCGAAAGCTGCTTCATTTCGTCTTCGTTGTACGCATACTTGACGGTGCTGCCCTTTTGCAGCTTGAACAGCGGCGGCTGTGCCACATACACATACCCGTGTTCAATCAGCGGCCGCATGTAACGGAAGAAGAAGGTCAGCATCAGGGTACAGATGTGGGAGCCGTCAACGTCAGCATCAGCCATGATAAAGATTTTGTGGTACCGCACCTTGTTGATGTCAAATTCATCGCCAATTCCCGTGCCCAGTGCCGTCACAACCGGCATCAGCTTGTCGTTGCCGTAAATGCGGTCGGCGCGGGCTTTTTCCACGTTCAGCATCTTGCCCCACAGCGGCAGGATTGCCTGGATGTTGGAATCACGCCCCTGCTTGGCAGAGCCGCCAGCAGAGTCACCCTCGACGATGAAGATTTCGGTCTTGGCGGGGTCATTCTCGTGGCAGTCTGCCAGTTTGCCCGGCATACGGTTGCTTTCCAGCGCACTCTTGCGGCGCACCAGGTCGCGGGCCTTTTTGGCTGCGGCACGGGCGCGGGCTGCCTGGGTCACCTTTTCAAATACAGCCTTGGCAACAGCAGGGTTTTCTTCCAAAATTCGCTGAGCTTGTTGTACACAATGTTGGAAACCAGCGTCTTGATGTAGGTGTTGCCCAGCTTGGCTTTGGTCTGGCCCTCAAACTGCGCTTCCTGCAGCTTGACGGAAACAACGGCGATCATGCCTTCGCGCACATCGCTGCCCTGCCAGTTTTCATCCTTTTCCTTCAGGTAGCCCTTGGCACGGCCAAATTCGTTAAACACGCGGGTCAGCGCGGTTTTCAGGCCTTCCTCGTGGGTGCCGCCCTCCGGGGTGTGCACGTTGTTGGCAAAAGAAAGGATTAGCTCGTTGTAGCTGTCGCAGTACTGCAAAGCAACTTCGGCCACAGCGCCGTTGGCTTCGCCTTTCATATAGATGACCTGCGGGTGCAGCGGGGTCAGGTCGCGCTTTTCATGCAGATACTGCACAAAGCTGCGCACGCCGCCCTCATAGCACATGGATTCCTGCAGCGGTACACCGTCGTTTTTCTCAATGCTTTCGGGGCGCTCATCCGTCAGGGTAATGCGCACACCGGCGTTCAGGAAGCTTTCTTCCCGCAGCGCTTGAGCAGGATCTCATAATCGTATTCGGTGGTTTCGGTGAACATTTCCGGGTCTGGCTTAAAAGTAACGGTGGTACCCGTAGATGCCGCCACACCGATCTTTTTCAGGTCTCCATCCGGTTTTCCGCGCTTGAAACTCTGCTCGTACTCGGCGCCGTCACGGCGCACATGCACAACCAGCCATTCGCTCAGCGCGTTTACAACGCTGGCGCCGACGCCGTGCAGACCGCCAGCCACTTTGTAGCCGGAATCCTCGCCGCCAAACTTGCCGCCGGCATGCAACACGGTATACACGACCGTGACAGCCGGGATGCCCAGTTTGGGCTGGATATCCACCGGGATACCGCGGCCGTTATCACTGACTTCAATGATATTGCCCGGCTTGATGGTCACTTCAATATGGGTGCAGTACCCGGCCAGAGCTTCATCGATGGAGTTATCCACGATTTCATAAACCAGATGATGCAGACCGGAAGGGCCTGTGGAACCGATATACATGCCGGGGCGCTTGCGCACAGCTTCCAGCCCTTCCAGGACCTGGATCTGCGCGCCGCCGTACTCATGGTCGGTCGCCGTTTCGCGGTTGGTTTCGGTGATGATTTCTTCTGACATGAACTTTCCTCCCATTTCTTACGAGGTGCGGGGATTTCGGCAGCTTTTTTTCAAAAACTTAAACCGGCATTTCTGACGTTATCAGGGTAAAACCTGCCCTTTGGTATATCTGGGGTGCATTTTTGTATCTGTAAAAATTATAGACGCTTTTTTGTCCGTCTAACGTTTTTTCTGCAGTTTTACTGCCCCATATCAAACTTTGCCGCGCGGTTGCGGATGGCGGCGGTGGATATCTGGGTAATATAAACCGTATCATCGGGGAAATCTGTCAGGACAAAGCTTTTTGGCATACTGCCGCTCACATCCACAACAGCCCCTTCCTGCTGGGCATGCCGCAGGAATTCATCGGTGATCTTTGCCTTCTGGCCCGCATCGGTTGCGGTATCCAGGTCAAACACCCCGATGACGTCCCGCGTATTTACGATAAAATCCTGACCTAAGTGAAGATACATGATAATTAGTAATGAGAAATTAGGGCAATACCGCATAATTCTAAGTGCCGATACGGCGAGCGAGGTGCGGCAGCTGCTAGGCCAAAAGCGCAGATAATACTGGATGTCTTATCGAGCATTTTGGCAACGCAGATGCCGTGCCGCAGCCGTCGGAGCGGTGCTTAAGCCGTAAGGCGGGGATTGTGCGGTGTTGCCCTATATCTGTTGCTTTTGCCCTCCGGCGCGCCGGGGCTGCTGATAAAAGGAGAAAATAACCCTATGGCTGATTATTACCACTACCGCCAAAAGATAGAAAAACAGCGCCGCCGCCGCAACGCGGTAGTTGCCCTGATGGTGGTGCTGATCATACTGTGTGCAGCTGCAGGCTTTTTCTGGATGTCCCGCCACAATCAGCAGGCGAACACCCCCCAGGCGGAGCCTACCATGCCCACAGCGGAAACTGCTGCCACGGCAACCCCGGAGCAGCCCGAACCCACCGCTCAACGCCGGGCAACCCCCAGCGCCTGCTTCCCGCCGTGGATAACGCCGCGTGGGATACAGCCACCCCGGTGGAACAGACCATAGATCTGGAGTACCTGAACACCGATTCCCGCATGGCCGCCCTGCCTGCCCTTGGCACCGTGGAGCGCAGCCACTTTGACACTGTTACTTTTTTGGGTGACAGCATTACCGAGGGCATGGAGTGTTATGCCACCGGCTACCAGAACGCCCATGTGCGCGCCTACCGTGGCGCCGGTCCGGAAAGTGTTGTCTATAATACCACCGTCAAGGACCACATCCGCAATGTGCAGGAACCGGCCTTTGACGCCGTGGTGGAGACCCAGCCCGATGCGCTGTATATCCTGTTCGGCACCAACACCCTGGTCAACGGCAGCGAGGATACCGCCACCAAGTTCATCACCTATTATGAAAAATGATCGACATGTTCCACGAAAGTCTGCCGAACGTGCCGATCTATGTGCAGTCCATCCCCGGCGTCAGGAATGGGTCAAGGATTCCAAGCCCGGCTTGCAGAATGACCGCATCAAGCTGGTCAACAACCTGCTGGCTAACATGGCGCTGCGCAAGGGCTGCTACTTTGTCAATATTGCCGAAGCCTGAATCAGCCCGATGGCAGCCAGATTGACGAATACGAACCGATGGCATCCACATGCAGCCGGTAGGCTATACCGCCTGGTGCAACTATCTGG
>ENA-OQAX01000355-OQAX01000355.1-human-gut-metagenome-genome-assembly--contig:-NODE-355-length-10977-cov-2.636221_pt1 | contig 10977 bp, 14 predicted proteins | sample MGYA00242741_ERZ504539 | MGnify/ENA primary metagenome ERZ504539 (study PRJEB26092, sample SAMD00036277) | human gut metagenome | host: Homo sapiens | study: EMG produced TPA metagenomics assembly of... | reverse complement strand
CCTGCTGAGTGGTGTCGAACCGGATGCCGAAGCGTTCCAGTTTTGTGGTGTCCATCACAAGGTTCCGACCCCAGCTTTCTTCCTCGATCTGCACAGCGATTCCCAGCGTTTCGGCAAACTGCCGGGCGGTGCATACCATGTTTTCGGCATTGCCGCTGCCAAAATTGTATACTCCGCCTGACAGCGCCATGGCGGGCTCCAGATTTTCGATCACCTGCCGCACATAGGTCACGCCGCGGTGGTCGTTCCGGGAGAAGCGCAGAGCCTCTCCCTTCAGCGCGGCACGCAGAAGATTCAGCGGCAAATTGCCCCGGATGGGCAGCCCATAGCCGGGCAGGTCATACATCCAACTGGCACGCAGATGGACCGAGTCCGGGCAGAGCTCCAGCACACGCTGCTCTGCTTCCAGCTTGTATTGGCCGTAAATGTTTGCGGGATGCAGGGCCAGTATTTCCGGCAGCGGCCCCTGCTGCTGCACACCAGCATAGACCTGATCCGAGCTGAAAGCCACCAGCTTTGCCTTCGTCTGCTGCGCAGCCCGTGCCAGCCAGACTGGCAGCTCCACATTGGCACGGTAAGCTTCTGCCGGATGCTGCGCACAGTAACTGGTATCGGAAAGAGCGGCGGTGTGCAGGATCACATCCGGATGCAAAGCTTCCACCTGTGCACGGGTGAGAGCTTCATCGGCTGTACAGAAAAAGCCTTTTGGAAGGGCGCAAAGCTCGTACTTTCCCTGCCATTGCTGCAAAATGCGGGAGCCGACAAAGCCGCCTGCACCGGTGATAAGAATTTTTCATGATAATTTCCTCCTGCAGTGCAATGAAAAGTGCCCAGCAGCATGACAGCCTGCCGGGCACAAAAATTTTAAAGGAACAGTTCCAGCACGAACACGACGGCACAGCAGGCCACAGATACCTGAAACAGGCTTGCGCCGAACCAAGCAGCTGCAATGCCTACCACCAGCGCCATGGCACCGGCAGCCGGGCTCTGGGTCGCGTTGACAATGGCCGGGAAGGTCATGACCGCCAGCGTCACATAGGCACATAATACAGAAACGACTGAATGAAGCGTTTTGATGGGCTTGCGGATCAGTGTGAGCGGAAGGATGCGGATGGCATAGGATACCAGCGCCATCACTGCAATGTAAATGTAATGATTATGCGTCATGCTCTGCCTCCTGCTCGTCTGGATTTACCGGAAAAAGAGCTGCTGCAGCGCTGGAAATGAGCACTGTGAGCAAAATGGTGCGCGTGCCCTCCGAAAGAGCGGCGATACCCGGCAGGTAATTGCACACAAAGCTCAGTGCAAAGCTGATGGCAACAAGTGCAGCTACCACCCTGCTCTTACGCGCCGGAGGATGATGATGGCAAGGAACATGCCGTAAAGGGCAACGCTCAGCGCACTGACAGCCCGCAGCGGCAGCAGATTGCCCGCAATGATGCCCAACGCCGTACCGATGGCCCAAGCCGGTGCCGCCAGCAGAATGGCACCGTAGGTATAATATGGGTTCAGGCTGCCGGGCCGTGCAATGGTGATGCCAAAAAGCTCGTCTGTCACATCATAACCGATGAGCAGCCTGTGCCAGAAGGGTGTGCCCGGCGCAAAGCGCTGGGCCAGTGCGCAGCTCATGAGCAGATAGCGCGCATTGGCGATCAGTGTGATGATGGCCACTTCCAGATAGGTCGCATTGGCCATGATGATGGCAAATGCAGCGTACTCGCCTGCCGAAGCGTTGTTCAGTAGGCTGACCAGAAAGCCCTGAAACGGGGTAAAACCTGCCCGGCGGGCCGCAATGCCCAGCGAGAAGGAAACAGCAAAATAGCCCAGCGCAATGGGAACGCCATCCCGCATGCCCTCACAGAAAATCTTTTTGCTGAAAGCCCAAACCGGCCTTTCTGCATTGACAAGCTCCGGGGCAAGGAGCTTACTTTTGGAATTCATCTTTGTTTTTTACTCCTTTCCTATTTCAAACACCGCTTTTTATTATACTCTCCCGCACACAGAGAAGAAAGGGCTTTTTCACTTTCTTTTCGGCACAAAAGGAAAAACGCCGCCTGAAAAGGCAGCGTTCTTCGTCGATTTATGCGCCCGGCACCAGAAAATGCATCGCCTGCGGCAGGACCTGCGTACCGGCTTCCAGCCCATTTGCCGTCAGGATCTGTGCCGGTGACACATGGAACCGTCTGGCAATGCCGAACAACTCCTCCCCTGCCTGTGCCATAGTAGATGCGCAGTGCGATCTCCGGGTCCGGAGTCGTCAGCGGTTCGCCCAGCTCAATGCTGCCGATGCCCGAATGTGTGCTCCGGCAGAGGATGGCTCCTTCGGCACGGGCGGTGACCGTCACTTCCAATGTGCCGCCAGTGCAGCTGCACTGGATGTTCTCGGTGCTCAGCCAGCATTCCGGGCTGAACTGTGCACCGGCGGGGCTTCTACTGCAAGCGGAAAGACAAGCTCCAGTGTTTTTTCGTAGCTTTCCAGATCAGCAAGACTGTTCTCGGCAAAGGCGGTAGCAACGGCACGCACCGTAAAGGCCCAGCCGTCGCGGTAAGGTGTTACCTGCGCCGGTCCATAAGACACAAAGCAGGCGCGCAGCTGAGCATCCGCATCTGGCAGCGGCCCGGAGGCCGTGGAAGATGCTGTCTCGTTCAGCATACAGGCAAGATCTTCTGCTGCCAATTCCTGCGGCGTGACGGCGGTTTCAAACTGCGTAGAAAAGGCATCCGCTACGTATTGCAGCTGGCAGGGCCGCCATGCGTGCAAATGCATCATCACGCTGGCTGTCAGTTGGCCGCTGGCTTCCTGTTCGCCCTCCGCAAGGGCAAAGCCCACCGGCTCCAGCACGCACATGCATCTGCAGTCCTCTGCTACGCCTTCCAGATCCACCACCTGATTGAACGGCAGGGATGCCGCCTGACTTTGCAGGCTGCTTTCGCCTTCCGCGCGCCAGGCGCATTGCACGTACCTCGCCCTTGACCACTGCCTTGCCCGCCAGCAGCTTTACCTCCCGCACGGCGGCGCTGCCGGTAATATCCAGAATGGCTGCGGGCGGCTTTGCAAACACAAGCTCCCCTTCCACAGTGACCAGCTTTTCCAGCACCGCGGTGCTGCGCACGCCGTTCAGCGTCTGCAATTTCTGTTCAATGCCGCCGTCGGCCAGCGCCGTGATCAGTTCCTGTTTATCCTGTGTATGGATAGTAACCACAAGACCATAGGCTCCGCGCACCTCGATGCGGTGCGGGTTTACCGCCCGGCAGTTGAGGTATTCGGTCTGCCCTTCTACCATGGCCATCCAGCTGGTGAAGGAGAATTCCGGCACCTCCAGCTGCTTTGTAAACGGCAGCTTCTGCTCGGTCTGGCAAAGCCCGGCCCCGTCCTCGCCCTGATAAAACACAGTGCAGCGCAGATAGCCTTCCAATGTAAGCCGCCCGGGCTGCAGCTGCTTTTGCAGCACCACCGGTTTTGCAAAGCATTTGACCAGCTTGAACACCGGCGGAAGATAATCTGAAATCAGGATCTCGGTTTCCAGCGGAAGTTCTGCCTTGACGGTGCAGCTCGTGCCTGCCTGCGGCAGCGTATCCCGAAAGATCTTCAGTTCCATGCAGTGTGCTCCTTTCCCTGTCCGTCTCTACTGGAAAAGTATGCACATGCTTTGCAGGATATGCGCGCAAAAAAGGCACCGTGCAAAACGCACGATGCCTTTGGGCCTTTTGAAACAATCAGATCGTTTTGCGCAGGACAGCCGCCTGCATTACATGGTATTTCTGCATCAGCCGGACGGCAGCCGATGTGATCTTCTCGCCGCTGACCACAATGGGGATCGCAGGCGGGCAGGAAACCGTCGGCATAGCGCAGATACGCCCCACCGCCTGCTCTGTGGGCACCTGCTCCTGCGGGGCAAACACGGCCTGCCGGATGCTGCAGCAGGTGTGCAATTCGTGTTCCAGCTCCAAAAGCTCACGATCATTTTTTTCCGAGAGCGGGAACGGTCCTGTAAGGTTTTCCACAATGTGGAGAACGGCAGAAGTCAGCCGTTCAAAGTCCTGCGGCGGATTTGCCGGGGTGAACATCAGCACAACATAGCGCGGGTCGCATATTCGCACTCGACCTTTGCGCCGCGCAGCGCTTCTGCAAGCTCTGTGCCGGTCATGCCCAGTGTAGCAGCATCCAGCGTGACCTTGAGAGGTTCGCTTTCCAGTGCCAGCGGCCCCGGGCAGTGTTTTGCCGCAGCGGCTTCGTTCAGCTCCCGGCGCAGGCGGGTCAAATATCCGCAGCACTGCAAAAGCCGCAGCGGATAGCCCTCCGACAGAACCTGATTGCATTTGTCCAGCGACTGCAAGATCAGGTAAGACGGACTGGTGGAACCAAACAATGCCAGTGCATTGCGCACAGCGGCTTCGTCCTGAATGGGGGCATTTTTGCCCAGATGCAGGTATGCGCCGCCAGTGACAACGGGCAGCGTTTTATGGCCGGAGTCGCAGCACATGGCCGCGCCCAGTGCAATAGGATGCTGACCGCCCTGCGGCAGAAAACGCAGGTAGCACCGTGGGCATTATCCACCAGAAGCGGAACGCCAAAATCCTTGCACACTTCGGCCAGCGCTGCAATATCCTGCACGCCGCCAGATAATCCGGACTGGTGATGTAGACGCCAAAGGGCCTTTTGCCCTGCTGCGCCAAACCCTGCAGAGCACCTGTCAGCTTTGCAGTTGACACCGGGCAGCTGCAAAGTGCACCGGCATCCTGCGGCGCAGGCCATAGCCACTGGATATCAAAATCCAGCAGCGCCGCCGCATACAACAGCGCTTTGTGAGCGTTGCGCGCTGCCAGCAGGACCGGGCGCTGTCCGGCTGCGGGCGCAGCCTGCAGTGCAAGGCACAGCATTGCACGGATGCACTGGGACGAGCCTCTGTGCTGTAATAGGTATGCACCGTGCCGAACAGCCGGGTAGCGTTGGCTTCGCTCTGGGCAATGATGCCGTCAGCCCCATACAGTTCATCCGCACCCTTTATTTCGGTAATGTCCCACGGCTCAAAGCCCAAAAGGCTCTGGCCCTTGTGGCCGGGCATATGCAGCCGCGAGGTGCCGGACTGTGCGTAACGGCGCACAAAATCCACAATAGGCGTGGTCGTGCTCATTCGCAGGCTTCGCCATCAGCACAGGCGTTACAGGTAGAACCAAGCTCAATAGGCACCTCGATGCCCTTGGCGGCAAGTTCCTGATTTTCAGCCACCTTGATCATGATAGCGCATTCCATTCGCTTTTTGAACAGCTCGCAGCCGTACTCATACACACCGGTAATGTTGCCGGTAGCGTGGTAGGAGTTTGCTGCACAGCCGCCGGAGCAATACAGCTTTGCCCAGCAGTTCTGGCACTCCTTGCGGGCATAGGCGTTGCAGTGCTTGAACTCATCGCGCACGGCAGTGTTCGTAACGCCCTTCCAGATATCGCCCATCAGGTACTTGGGGTCGCCCACAAACTGGTGGCAGGGGTACAGATCGCCCCAAGGAGTAACAGCCATGTACTCCGTACCGGAGCCACAGCCGGAAATGCGCTTGTAGATGCAGGGGCTGCCGGTGAGGTCGATCATGTAGTGGTAGAAGGTAAAGCCGCGGCCCTCGCGGTTGCGCTTGATCATTTCCTTGGCAAGGATCTCGTACTGTTCCTTCAGGATGGGCAGATCTTCCTCGGTCAGGGCACTGGGTCGCCAGGCTTAGACACCACAGGCTCCATGCTCAGCTCAGTAAAGCCGAGGTCGGCCATGTGGAAGATATCGTTGGTGAAGTCGGTGTTGTAGTGGGTGTAGGTGCCGCGCATGTAGTAGTTCTTGTCGCCGCGCTTCTTCACGAACTCCTGGAACTTGGGCACGATGGTATCGTAGCTGCCATGGCCTGCATAGTCCTTGCGGAAGCGGTCGTTGACCTCTTTGCGGCCATCCAGACTCAGAACGACGTTGTGGCACTCCTTGTTGCAGAAATCGATCACATCGTCATCGATCAGCATACCGTTGGTGGTCATGGTAAAGCGGAAGTTCTTGTTGTGGATCTTCTCCTGCTCACGGCAGTAGGCCACCAGCTTTTTGACCATATCAAAGTTCATCAGCGGTTCGCCGCCAAAGAAGTCCACCTCAAGGTTGCGGCGGGTGCCGGAGTTTTCGATCAGGAAGTCCATGGCACGCTTACCCACTTCAAAGCTCATCAGCGCATGGTCGCCCTGATAGCGGCCCTGCGAAGCAAAGCAGTAGGAGCAGTTCAGGTTGCAGGTGTGTGCAACATGCAGGCACAAGGCCTTGACCACGGTGTTGCGGTTTTTTAAAGTCGAAAGCCATATTCTCATAGGTATCCGGGGTCCACAGCTTGCCTGCTTCCTTCAGGTTGGTCACATCATCGATGCACTGACGCAGATCTTCCTCCGTGACATCCTCGCGGTCTCCATACTTTGCCATCATAGCCGAAACGATCTCGTCAGCAGTATGCTCCGGGTACATGGCAATGATATCGTATGCAACATCGTCCACCACATGCACCGAGCCGCTGCAGGTGTCCAGCACGATGTTATAGCCGTTCAATTGATACTGGTGTACCATTTTACTCTCCATTCCAATTATACAAAAAAATGCCGCCCGGCAAAGGCGGCAGGGGGTTGCAAAAATTACTTGTTGCTGTTCTCGCACTGCTGGTTAGCCACGCCGCAGGAGGTCTTGCAAGCGGACTGGCAGGAAGTCTGGCACTCGCCGCAGCCGCCGGTCTTAACGCTCTTGGTCAGGTCACGAGTAGCAATGGTCTTAATACGTTCCATAATAGAAAACCTCTCTAACTCTCAAAATTTCATCGCGCCGGACAAAGCCCAGTACGCATTTATCTTTGCTTATGATAACACGCAAGGGGCTTTCTGTCAAGATTTTTATGCTGCCAACCTGTTCAAACCTGTCCAGCAGGCTGATACTTCGTCAGGACGGTGTGCAGCCCCAGCTCCCGCGCCCTGGCCAGTAAGTACCGGTAGCGGCACAAAAGTGCCTGCCGCTCGTAAATGCGCTGCTCGATCAGGTCTGTATCTACCTCCAGATCAAACATCATCTCATTGCGCCGCAGGCAGAACAGACATTCCTTCAGCTCTTCTTCCAGTTCTGGGTGATAACGTTCGTGCTCGGTATCCCGCGGGATGCGGCTCGAAAGCAAGTTGGGTGTTCTGGGCATGGGTTCGTTCCAGCATAGGCCGTCCTCCTCTTCTTTGTGTATCTTGAAGGTTTGTACATTTTAGTATATGAAGAGACCGGTGCAGAATATGCCAGTTTATGGTAAAGCAGAAACTTCTCCGCTGGTGCGCGCATTTTTAAAAAAAGTTTGCAATTTTTTTCAAAATCACGCTTGACAAGTATCACTTTTCCGCGTATAATAGCACACGTTGAGCGGCTCACACTGCGAAAACGTAATCGAATATTTGGGGATTTGCATAGTGGTAGTGCGGTAGACTCTGACTCTACTTGTGGGAGTTCGATTCTCTCATCCCCAACCAAAAGCCATCCGGTTTATGCCGGATGGTTTTTTGTTCTATATTGTTATACAAAAACAGCGTACCGTCTTGCGACGGTACGCCCATTTTTATGCAGTTATTACAGGATGCTGATGCGGCCTGCGCCGTAGGGATTCTCGTAATCCGAGCAGATAACCCGGGTAATCGGCCAGCCGGGCTGTTTGCGGTGGTCAAATGCGGCAGACCCTCTGCATCTACACCGCCAAAGGTCATTGCATAGGTAGACATCACAAGGTAATCCTCAGACACATAGTCCTTGATCAGCTCTGCGCCATCAAACATGGCAAAGCCATCGCCCAGATTGCGCAGAGTGTAATTCATGCCAGCCAGAGCGTAGGTCTTGCTCTCGTCCAGCGGTTCATAAGTACCGGAAGCCTTGTTGTAGATCTTCACGTTCTGCACGCGCGGAGTGCCGGTGGCACTGCCAATCCAGACATTCTTCTCGTCGGTCTGCACGGTGTTGGGGATATCGGCGTGGATCTCGTAGGAAGCGCCTGCCACATGCAGGAAGCCGCCGTTCTCCTTTTCCGTTCCGGCAAAGCGGGCTGCAAACTCCAGTGCATCCTGGATCTGCTTGCCGGTGACAGACATCAGACAGGCCACATTGCCAAACGGGCTGACCTGCTTGCAGGTCTTGAAGGTCCAGTAGCCGGCTTTCTCATCGGCGCGGATGCCGCCGCCGTTCATGATAGCGATGTCACAATGCAGCTGTTCCACCTCATTGAAGTAGGAGTAAATGCCGTCGGCCACGAAGTCGCCGAGATTCGTCTCTGCCATGCGGATGCGGCGCTTGCCAGTCTCGGGGTCGGAGATGTAGAAGTTCGTATCGGCAACAGCGATCTTCTCACCCAGCATGTCGTCCACAGAAGCGACCCATGCGTTCTGGATATCGGCAACGGCACTGTCGGAGCTTCGTAAGAGGAGATCAGACGGGTGGCAATGGAGCCGTCAGCCTTGATGGTCATTTCGCCAACATTTGCAAAATAAGAGCCGGTCTGGGTCAGGGCGACAGCCTTGCCGGACAGATCCTTCACCCACTCACACTCCATCTTGGTGTGAGAATGGCCGTCGATGAATGCATCGAAGCCGGAGGTGTGCTCGATGACTTCCTTGCTGGTCCAGGGCGAAGAGGAAGGATCAACGCCCAGATGGCCCAGACCGATCACGTAGTCAGCCAGAACCTTGGCCTTATCAATGGACTTCTGCACAGCCTTGTACAGCTTCTGGCCGTCGTCACCGCCCAGAATATCATAGATATAGCGGCTCTGGCTCTTATCCATGAAGTAAGCCGGAGTAGACTTGGTGAAGGTCTCGGGCGTGGTGATGCCCACAAATGCGATCACGCGGCCGCCGATGGTGAAGTATTTGACATCCGGCAGAACGCGGTTGCCCAGCGGCAGATTGACCCAGTTGCTGGAGAGGTACGGGAAATCTGCCTCAGCCATTACCTCTTTTGCACGGGCCATGCCGTAGTCGAATTCATGGTTGCCGGGCGTAGCAACATCGTAGCCAGCGGCGTTCATCAGCTGGATGATGGATGCACCTTCGTCCATGGAACCATATGCGGTACCCTGAATATGGTCGCCCGCATCTACCAGCAGGACATTTTTGCCTGCATCCTGATAGCTCTTTTTCAAAGCTGCGATGGCAGCATAGGTCAGTTCCGGCGATTTTTTTGTCGATGTAAGTATGAACATCGTTGGTGTACAGGATCGTAATGTCCTTAAAGCTGCCGGGGTAACATGCAGACGCAGCGGGTGCGCCCAGACTTACGGCAGCAACGGCCGTGGTGACACCTGCGGCCTTCAGGAAGCTGCGGCGGGAGATAAGCTGTTTCATGGAAAAAAAACGACCTCCTCTTAAAACTCTCTTTTTGTTTTTTATCGGGCGCACAGAACCAGCCCGACGCTTGTTAGATTAAGCATAACACACAAAACACCCAAGAACAACCCGGAATCGCACAATTTGTTCATAATTCACGGTACTAAGTCACACTTTTTGTGCAACATTATTCCTTTTCAGGGCAAAAAACAGCCCGCATCTGCAGCCAGTCGTTGACTGCAAAAGCGGGCTGTTTTCAAAGGGGATTCAAAAATGGATCAGAGCAACGAGCTCAAATCGCATTGTATTCCTTGAGGAATTTCTCAAGTCGGTACCCTCGATCTTTTTTCAAAGCTTCCTTCATGGCAAGGCGCGGGATGAGCGGCAGATCCATGTCGGTGATCTTCTTGCCGTCGCGCAGCTTGACCGTTGCATCGATCAGGGCACGTACATCATACGGTGCTGCCCCCAGACCTCGGGCACACCGCGTCGATGTCCAGCAGGGTATACACAGCTCCATACCGGTGCGCATGGAGTATTCTGTGGTGAAGATGGTGTCACGGCCGGTCTCGGCGAACTGGCCTAGGAAGGCAAAGTTGACAGCACCCTCCGGCACGATATCAGGACGGTCGCCCATCGCACGCGGCATAAAGAATGCATCGATATACGGCATCATGACCGGGATGGTGTTGGCACTGTGCTCGGCCAGCTCTTCGATCTGATCCTCGGGCACACCGATATGGTACAGCCATTCCATGCACAGTTCCTTGCCGGTGCAGTCGCGCATGGCCTTTTTGACGTAGTTGCCGGGCTTATCACTGAACAGGCCGTAGACCCAGACGCACAGCTGGTTCTTGGGCTGGTCTCGGAACTGCTGCTGACGGTTCAGCGTCCAGCTGAGCAGCCAGTTGGAGTCCTTAACGGTGACGATGCCGCCTGTGACGGTGTGGCCACTGAACGGGTCACGCTTGCAGATCTTCTGGATATACTGTGGGATCTTGTCGTCCAGCGTAGTGATGGTGGCGCTTTCCCAGTTGGAATGTTCGGGGTCGGAGCAGAACTTTTCAGGATTGCCGAATGCGGGGTCCTGCGCAGCGATCTTCTTCCACAGGTCCCAGCCGTTGCCCGGCTTGATGGTGGGATCAAAGCCTGCTGCCTTGTCCTGTGCGCCCATCGTGCAGCTTTCCACGCAGCCGCCGTTGGTGATGAACACCAGGTCGTTTTCGGTCAGGTCAATGGTGCTGATCTCACTACGTGCTCCACAACCACGCTGCTTGCCTGCTTGCGCTTGCCATTGATCTCAAATTTCACGTCCACGACCTTGGTCTCATAGTGGAACTGAACGCCGTGGTCCTCAGGTAAGTGACCATGGGCAGGATGATAGATTCATACTGGTTGTAGCGGGCAAAGCGCAGGGCGGTGAAATCCGGCAGGCCGCCGATGTGGTGGATATAACGCTTGAGGTAGAGCTTCATTTCCAGAGCACTGTGCCAGTTTTTCAAAGGCAAACATGGTGCGCCAGTACAGCCAGAAGTTGGAATTCAGCACTTCATCATCAAAGAAATCGGTGATTTTCTTATCCTTGCAGCTGCTCGTTGGGGGTGAAGAAGAGCTTCATGATCTCCA
>ENA-OQAX01000354-OQAX01000354.1-human-gut-metagenome-genome-assembly--contig:-NODE-354-length-11009-cov-2.652637_pt1 | contig 11009 bp, 19 predicted proteins | sample MGYA00242741_ERZ504539 | MGnify/ENA primary metagenome ERZ504539 (study PRJEB26092, sample SAMD00036277) | human gut metagenome | host: Homo sapiens | study: EMG produced TPA metagenomics assembly of... | reverse complement strand
ACAGCGCCCATGGTGTCGGTGACGAGCCGGGTGGTGTACATTTCTGCGGCGCCTGATCAGCGGTACAGCGGCAAAAATGAGCCAGCTGTTCAGCCGCCAGCAGACCCGCAGCACCAACGTGGCCACCTTTCTGGCCTTGCTGGAGCTGGTGCGCGGCGGCCGCGTAAAGCTGGACGACGAGGGCCGGCTGACCATGCAGCGGGGCCGCATCCAACGTGATAAGGAGAAGGAATGAACCAGAAACAGATCCGTGCAGCCGTGGAAGCCATGCTGTTTGCCAGCGGCGACCCCATTGGTGCCGACAAGCTGGCCCAGGCGGTGCAGCTGCCGCAGCTCAGCGTGGAAGCCGCGCTGGAAGCCCTGCGGGAGCGCTACGCCCGGGAGGACAGCGGCCTGTGCCTGCTGCACCTGAACACCCGCTGGCAGCTTGCCACCAAGACCGAGGTGGGCCGACTGCATCCGCCGTCTGCTGGACAGCCGCCGCGCAGTGCCCCTTGGCCCCGCCGCCATGGAGACCCTGACCGTGATCGCCTACAACCAGCCGGTGTCCCGCGCCTTCATCGAGCAGGTGCGCGGCGTGGATTCCTCGTCCAGCGTGTCGGGCCTGCTGGAAAAGGGCCTCATTGAGGAAGCCGGCCGCCTTGACCTGCCGGGCAGGCCGGTGAGCTTCCGCACCACCGACACCTTTTTGCGGGTGTTCGGCCTTTCTTCTCTGGCCGACCTGCCGCCGGTGCATGGGCAGGAAATGGAAACAAACGCATCACCGACAGAAAGTGAGGGGTAACGCATGGGAGCATTCCTCGCCGCGCTGGGCGCAGTGCTGCTGTTCATCCTCCGGGTGATCGGCATTCTGCTGCTGGTGGTGCTGATCTTACTGGTGCTGTTGCTGCTGTGCCCCTTCTGCGCAGACCTGTGCTGGGAGCACGGCGTGCTCACCGTAAAGGCCGGTGCGCTGGGCATCACCTTCCCGGTGTTCCAGTACCCGAAGCCGGAGCCGCCGCCCGCACCGGAAAACCCGGAGCCGCCCAGGGGCTTTGGCAAGGTCAAGGCAAAGTTTGCCGCATGGCGGGCCGAGCGCAAGCGGAAAAAGGCAGAGGAGAAGGCCCGCAAAAAGGCGCCGCCGCTGCCGCCAAGGCGAACAAGCCCGCCCAGCCGCGCAAAAAGGCAAAGATCACGCTGGAGATCCTCTGCACCATGCTCAAAGGTGCGGGCACTTTGACCAAGGCTGTGTTCGGTGCGCTGCGCATCACAAAAATACAGGTGCGCCTTGGCGTGCGCGGGGAGGACCCCGCCGCCGCTGCCCGCAGCTACGGCAAGCTGCAGGCGTGGCTGTACCCGGTGCTGGGCGTGCTGGACCGCTTTCTCTGGCTGCAGTTCGATGAGCTGCGCATCCTGCCGGACTTTGGCAGCGGGCAGCCCACCGTGGAGGACCGGGTGTCCTGCCGGGTGAGCGCACAGGCACTGTTCATCGTCCTTGCGGCGGTGCGGGTGCTGTACGAGTTCTGGCGCAAAAAAGTATTGGACATCTTCCTATAATGTGGTACACTATACGTGTATCCGGATCTGCAGACAACGGGCCTTTGCCCGAATCAAACCGATAAAGGAGAGCTGTTTTATGGCTGAGCATCCCATTCAGGGCCTGATGAACGTTACCATGGAGAAGATCCACCAGATGGTGGACTCCAACACCATCATTGGCAAGCCCATCATCACCGAGGACGGCACCACCATCCTGCCGGTTTCCAAGGTGAGCTTTGGCTTTGCCTCCGGCGGCACCGACTTTGACGGCAAGAACGCCGCCAACAAGGACCTGTTCGGCGGCGGCTCCGGTGCGGGTGTGAACATCCAGCCGGTGGCCTTCCTCGTGGTAAAGGACGGCTGCGTGCGCACCATCCAGCTGTCGGACAACGCCGACACCATCAACCGTGCCCTGACCATGCTGCCGGAGCTGGTGGACAAGGTTGCCGCCCTCATCAAGAAGGACGAAAAGAAGGAAGAGCCTGCTGCTCCTGCTGAGCAGTAAGGGAGGGGGCTTGGCACCGGACACTCCGTCCCGCCTGCGCTCGCCAGACCACCAGCGTGGTGTAGCCCTCGCACTTCCCGGCAGGCTTTTCTGTCGATTTTAGTCGCAGCCTGCACTTCAGACATGGCTTCGCGCATCTTGCCGGAGTATCCGGTGCCGATCCCTGCTGGCCTGCTAACTACTATCGCCGTAACTGTGAGCTTCCAACTCACAGTTTTGATACAGGCGCACCCGCACCCCAAAACAGGGAGAGGTGCGCGTTTTGAGCGCCGGGGAGGCGCACAAGGAGTTTTATTATGGCAGAAGAACGTATTCAAAAGATCATGGCTGAACAGGGTCTGTGCTCCCGCCGTGCGGCAGAACAGATCATTGCCGAGGGCCGCGTGAAGGTCAACGGCCACCCCGTCAAGGTGGGCGACAAGATGGACCCCAACCGCGACGTGCTGCACGTGGACGACGAGCGCATCTATATCCGCAAGGATCAGCAGATGTACTATCTGGCCCTGTACAAGCCCCGCGGCTATGTGACCACCGCCAGCGACGAGCTGGGCCGCAAGACCGTGATGGAGCTGGTGAGCGATATCCCCGCCCGCCTGTACCCGGTGGGCCGTCTGGATAAGGACAGCGAGGGCCTGCTGCTCATGACCAACGACGGCGCGTTTGCGCAGGCCGTCACCCATCCGTCGGGCGGCATCTCCAAGCTGTACCGCGTCACCGTGCAGCCCCGCGCCGATGAAAGCCAGATCCTGAAGCTGAGCAGCGGCGTTGTGCTGGACGACGGCACCAAGACCATGCCCTGCGCCATCAATGTTGTTACCGACGAGCCGGGCCGCACCGTGATGGAAATGACCCTGAAAGAGGGCAAGAACCGCGAGATCCGCCGCATGTGCGAGACCGTGGGCCTTGAGGTGGTGCGCCTGAAGCGCAATGCCGAGGGCGTGGTGAAGCTGGGAATGCTCAAGCCCGGCACCTACCGTGAGCTGACCAAGGCAGAGATCAACGGTCTGCGTGCCGCTGCCGCCAAGGGCCGCGCCCAGACCCGCAGCGCCGCAGTGCAGTCCAAGGCTGCCGAGCGCCGCCCCCGCGGCCCGGTGGGCAAGGGTACTGCCCCCAAAAAGCGCAAGTAAGCCTATATACCTATATAAACGAAAAGAAAGCACCTGTACAGCGGGTGCTTTCTTTATTGTAAAATGTTATTTTTTATGATATCATAAAGATGCCGCCCGAAAAGGCGGTGATTCGGTGCTGTCTGCAAGCGCAGGTGGTCATGCTTTCCTCCGGCAAGCGGTTCGGGGGACGTAAAAGCTTATTGTTTGTTCCCCCGTTCGCAAACGCGGAAGGGGGGATGCATCATGGTGTTGAACGATGTTCTGCAGCTGTTCGTCATTGTTGGCGGTACAGTTGGGATTACATTTCAGATCGCATGGGCAATCTTCAAAGAGATCCATAACAATAAGAAATGACCGCCCCAGTCTCCAAACGGTGAGCGGTCATTCTTCTTATTGACCAATTAGCCGGAGGAAGCTGACCATTGCGGACAGCACCTTCTCTATTTGTAGTATAGTTTCTTTTTGCTGGTTTGTCAAGAGATGGTTCTCGGCTGTTATGCAAGGCATTTTTTATATAAGTGAATAACTGTCAGCTCTTCACCTTTCAGGTGAGAAAAATTGAAGCCCGCCGCAAATACACCGAAAACGGACGCACCTGCAACGAAAATTGCAGTACGGCCCTGCGGCAGGACGGGCTGTGCACGCGGGGAAGACAAAGAATACTTTTGACAACAAAAGTTCATCTCACTGAAGCGCCCCTGTTCTTCGACCAAATTGTGCTATAATACAAAAGCAACGCTTCGCCCGGCCCCGCAAAGGCAGGGCAGAGCAGAACGGAAAACAAGGAGTTTGGAATCATGGAAAGAGAAAAACTGAAGTCCCGGCTGGGCTTCATTCTGCTTTCGGCGGGCTGTGCATCGGCATTGGCAACGTGTGGAAGTTCCCTTATATTGCCGGTCAGGGCGGCGGCGGCGCGTTCGTGCTGTTCTACCTGATCTTCCTCATCATTCTGGGCCTGCCCATCATGACCATGGAGTTTGCGGTGGGCCGCGCTTCCCGCAAAAGCCCGGTGCGGGCCTATCAGGCACTGGAAAAGCCGGGACAGAAGTGGCACATCCACGGCTACCTCACCCTCATTGGCTGCTATCTGCTCATGATGTTCTACACCACCGTGGCAGGCTGGATGCTGCACTATTTCTACATGACCGCCACCGGTAAGCTGGCAGGCCTGAACGCCGATCAGGTGGCTGGCAAGTTTTACCGAAATGCTGGCAGACCCCGGCGTGATGACCTTCTGGATGGTGTTCGTGGTGGCACTGGGCATCTTTGTATGCGCCAAGGGCCTGCAGAACGGCCTTGAGCGCGTGACCAAGGTCATGATGATCGCCCTGCTGGTGATCATGGTGGTGCTGGCCGTCAACAGCCTGTTCATGCCCGGCGCAAAGGAAGGCCTGAGCTTCTTCCTCGTGCCCGACTTCGGGCGCATGAAAGAGGTGGGCGTGGTCAACACGCTGGTGTCCGCCATGAATCAGGCCTTCTTCACCCTGAGCCTTGGCATTGGCGCAATGTCCATCTTTGGCAGCTACATCGGCAAGGAGCACTCCCTGCTGGGCGAGTCCGCCCGCATCGTGGTGCTGGATACCTTCGTGGCCATCACCGCCGGTCTCATCATCTTTCCGGCCTGCTTCACCTACGGTGTGGACCAGACCAGCGGCCCCAGCCTGATCTTCATTACCCTGCCCAACATCTTTGCCAACATGGCCATGGGCCGGTTGTGGGGCTCCCTGTTCTTCCTGTTCATGGCCTTTGCGGCGCTTTCCACCGTGCTGGCCGTGTTCGAGAACATCATCTGCTGCGGCATGGAGCTGACCGGCTGCAGCCGCAAGAAATCCAGTCTGGTGAACTTCGTGCTCATCACTCTGCTTTCGCTGCCCTGCGTGCTGGGCTACAACGTGTGGGCATGGGACGGCTTTGCCGTGTTCGGCGGCGCTGTGCTGGATTTGGAGGACTTCCTCGTGAGCAACCTGTTCCTGCCGCTGGGCAGCTTGGTGTACCTGCTGTTCTGCGTTACCAAGTACGGCTGGGGCTGGGACAACTATAAAAAGGAAGTCAACACCGGCAAGGGCCTCAAGATGCACGACTGGATGCGCGGCTACCTGACCTGCGTGCTGCCGGTGATCGTGCTGTTCATCTTTGCCTTTGGCCTCTACGATAAATTTCTCTGATAGTTACTTTGGCCCCTCTTACTGCAAGAGGGGCCTTTTGCGGCAGAAAGGAACCTTCCATGCATATCCTGATCTGTGACGACGATGCGGCGTTCGGCGCGCGCATGGCAGAATATGTCACCGTCTACTTTACCGCCCGCAGCGTGCAGGTGCACACCGCCGTCTGCACCAGCGCAGCCGAGGTGCTTGCAACGCCGGGGCTGGAGCTGTATCAGCTGGCGTTTCTGGACGTGGACATGCCCGGTGCAAACGGCATGGTGCTGGGCCGTCAGCTCAAGCAGAAGTGCCCCGGCCTGATGCTGGTGTATGTTTCGGCCTATCTGGAATTTGCGCTGGAAGGCTACACGGTGAACGCCTACCGCTACCTGCTCAAGCGGGACATTGCGCGCACCCTGCCCAAGTGTCTGGACGACCTGCTTGCCGCCCTGACCGACCAGCGCAAGACCCTGACGGTGCACCACAACCGCACCGAAACGGAAATTCCGCTGGATCAGATCTATTATCTGGAAAGCGACCTGCGCCAGATCAACGTCTACGGCGACATTGCCCGCCGGCCCATCTGCACCTACTACGGCAAGATCGCGACCTGCGCCCATGCTCTACGAGAACGGCTTTTTGCAGGTGAGCCGCAACGATGTGGTGAACATGAAATATGTGCGCAGCTCCGCAGCTACCGCGCCCTGCTGAAAAACGGGGTGGAGCTGAGCGTGAGCCGCGCAGGCTATGCGGCCATCCAGAACGCATATCTGGAATGGAAGGGGCAGTATGTGGATGAGTGATGCATTTGCGGAAATGATGCTGGGGCATCTGGTGTGTCTGGTCCAGGGGAACGCCTTTATTCTGGTGGAGTGGGCCTATCTGGGCAGGGGAAAACTGCGCTGGCCGGTTCTGTGGGCAGAGCTGCTGTGTATGGGGCAGCTGGGCCTGTCACTCGCAACAGGAATGTCATTTTTCAATGTGCAGAGCGTCCTGCTCAATGTGCTGTACCTTTTTGTTACGGCGCAGCTGTTTGGCGGAACCTTTGCCGATAAGCTCACCGCCTGCCTGATCAACGGCACCATGTGCCTGCTGGTGGAGAACACGGTCAACTATACCTACTCCTGGTTCACAGGAGTGCGCACCGGCGAAGCATGGCAGCGCCCCGGCTGCCTGATCGCGCTGTGCGCCGCGAACCTTATCGTGGGTGCAGCAGTTGCGCATTCCCTGTACAGCTGGAACCAGAAGTGTGCTCTGCAGCCGCTGCAGGCGCTGGTGATGTCCTTTTTCCCCGGGGTGGCTGTGGTGCTGAACATCGTGCTGATGGTCACAGGGACCCAGCAGCCCGCTACCCGGATGACCATGCTGCTCACCTTTGGCATGAGCGTGGCGGTGCTGGTGCATATCGCCATCGTGCAGATGTTCAACGATCAGGTGGTGCAGCGGCAGAACTCCCGCTACCGTGCTCAGCTGGAACAGCAGCGTGCCGAAGCCCTGCTGGATCCTACACGGAACAGCGCCGCCTGACCCACGAGTTCACCAACCACATGACAGCCCTTACTGCCCTGCTGGATCAGGGAGATCTGAAAGGCGCACAGGCCTACATTGCCAGCGTGAGCAAAACGGTGGCGGCGGGCACCACCATCATGGATACCCACAACCCGCTGCTGGATTCCATTCTGAGCAAAAATACGAAGAGGCGGCAAAAGTTGGCGTGAATATTTACTTTGACCTGTGCGATCTCAAGCGGATGCCCTTCGACAGCATGGATATGGTCATCGTGCTCTCCAACCTTCTGGACAACGCCACCCGCGCCGCAGCGCAGGCCCTGCCGCCGGAGGTGCATGTGCGCATCCGCAAAACGCCGGAAGAATACCTGATCTCGGTGCGCAACCGCGTGCAGGAAGACCTGCTGCTGGAGGAGGGCAAGCTGCCCGGCACCACCAAAAGGAGAGCGGCCACGGCATGGGCCTTGCCAACGTGCAGGACGTGCTGCGCAAGTACGGTGCCGAGTACACCGTGAGCTGCCGCGACCGGTGGTTCCGGTTTACCTGCGCCATCCCGTGCGCAGTTCATGACATGAGCACCGACAATTTATGACATGTTCTGTGCAACAGGCACGCAACAATGCTATACTAAGGCCAGTAAAGGTGACCTCCTGCCGGGGCAGGGCGGATTTGCGGCCAAAGGAAGACCTGGTGAAGCTTTGCCCCCTGTGCAGTGATCCGGGCAGCGGTGCGTGTTAAGCTGCTCTGTTTTCCCTTTGCTCTTCGCTGTGCAGTCCTCATGCGCTGCGCAGCTCATCTGGCGGGGCTTTCAACGGCGAACTTTGGGGTTTGCTGCTGATAAAGTCACTCGGTACGTCGCATTTCTGTCCGGCAGGTGCTGCTTGTGGGAATGGAGCATCTGCCGCACAGGGCATTTGCGTCGGTGAGAGTTCCGTCAGATTTTTTTATTGCAAAAAAAGAGCTGCTGTACGGCAAAATTGCCTGGTACAGCAGCTCTTTTTCTGTGTCGTTATTCCGGCTTTACCTGCAGCTCCTGCTCGCAGTAGATGCAGCGGTATTTGCCGTTGGAGCTCAGCTCAAAGATCTGGTCGCACTCTTCCTCAATGGAGGAGATGCAGCGGGGGTTGCGGCATTTTACAATGTTCACAAGGCGCTTGGGGGGCATCGGCTTTTCCTTGCGCACGGCCTTGCCGTTTTCAATGATGGTCACGCTGATGCCCGGGTCAAGGTAGGCCAGCACATCCAGGTTCAGCCAGGAAGCATCGCCCTCCACCTTGATGATGTCCTTGCGGCCGCTGGCGGTCTTGCTGCTGCGTGCATTCTGGATCAGCGCCACGCTGGCGGTGCGGTTGCCCGCAATGCCCAGCAGGTCCATCAGGCCAATGGCAGTGCCTGCCTTGATGTGGTCGATCACGATGCCGTTCTGAATTTCATCGATGTTCAGCATATCAGTTCTCCTCCTTAGGTGCCTTGGGGTCGCGCAGGCCCAGCAGGGTCATGATCAGTGCCATGCGGACGTACACACCGTTCTGCACCTGCTCAAAGTAGGCGGCACGCGGGTCGTCGTCCACGTCCAGTGCGATCTCGTTGCGCGGGGCAGGGGATGCAGCACAGCCATATCCGGCTTTGCAAGGCCCATCTTTTCCTTGGTGAGGATGTAGCTGTTCTTCAGGCGGATGTAGTCCTCCTCGTTGAAGAAGCGCTCCTTCTGCACGCGGGTCATGTACAGGATGTCCAGCTCCGACATGGATTCCTCCAGACTGCGGGTCTCCTGGTAGGGGATGCCGTTGGCCTCCAGCACGTCCTTTACGATGTAGTCCGGCACGCGCAGCTCTTCCGGGCTGATAAGCACGAACCGGATGTTCTTGCAGCGGGCCATGGTCTTGATGAGGGAGTGCACGGTGCGGCCGAATTTCAGGTCGCCGCACAGGCCGATGGTCAGGTCATCCAGCCGTCCCATGCGGCGGCGGATGGTCATGAGGTCCGTCAGGGTCTGGGTGGGGTGCTGGTGGCCGCCGTCGCCGCGTGATCACCGGGATGCGGGAGTAGCGGGAAGCGCGCAGCGGTGCGCCCTCTTTGGGGTGGCGCATGGCCACGATGTCCGCATAGCAGGACACCACGCGGATGGTGTCGGCAACGCTTTCGCCCTTGCTTGCGCTGGACACGTTCTCACTGGGAAAGCCCAGCACATGGCCGCCAAGGTTCAGCATGGCTGCCTCAAAGGAGAGGCGGGTGCGGGTGGAAGGCTCGTAGAACAGGGTAGCCAGCTTTTTATGCCGGGCCACCTCCTGATACGCGGCCGGGTCGTCATGGATGCGGTCGGCCAGGTCGAGCAGAGTGGAAATTTCCTGCTGGGTAAAATCCAACGGGTCGATCAGATGTCGCATGGGTGCATACCTCCGTCAGTTTTTTGGTTTAGAGCAGCTTGCGTAAAATGGAAAAAATCAAAGAAGTTTGTGTAGTAGCTCAGCGAACGCATCACCGGGCGGCACAAACGATTGAAACACACTTCGTCCAGCAGCAGCATGGCCTCGCCCGGAGCAAGGCGCATGGCGGAGCGGATGGCATCATCGCCGCAGCTTGCCTTCAGGTGGGCGACGTTGGAGGAGATCTGCTGGTGGCACTCCCGTTCCAGAATATCGAACACGCCGCCGGTCAGGTCGATGCGGGTGTAGTCTCTGGCGCCGAACAGTGCTCTGGGCAGGTAGTCGATGGAGTAGATCACCGGGGTGGTGTCGGCCAGAATGCGCTTTTTGATGCAGATCACGTCGTCGCCCGGCTCAATTTCCAGATCGCGGGCCAGCTCTTCACCGGCACGGATGGGAAATACCTGAATGCCGTCGGCATGGGGGTAGCTGCCAAAGCTGCGGATCAGCGGGTAGTATTCCAGCTTCTGGTCCAGCCGGCTGCGCAGGCTCAGCACAGCGCGGTTCACCACCGTGCCAATGCCGCGCACGCGTTCCACATAGCCTGCGCGCTCCATCTCGCTCAATGCATCGCGGATGACGGTGCGGCTCACGCCCAGCTCAGCGGCAAGATCTACCTCGGCGGGCAGACGGTCGGCCCGGGCATAGCGCCCGGTGCGCAGCTCTTCCAGCAGACTGGCAACGATGCGGTCGCTGATCACAGCACCGCCCAATCGGTTGGAAGAGGTAAGTGCAGATTCCTTCATGGTTCGGTTCCTCCGTTCACGGGCAGGGGATGCTCCCCGCCGGGACTTGAAGCCTGCGCCGCACGGCACCTTTGTGACCACGCCATACGCCGCAGACCCCTTTATACTTTATTATAACATAAATTGACATTTATAAAAGCGGCATTTATACTGGAAACAGCGAAAAAGTATGATTTTTATTTTGGAGGGAAACGCAAGATGGAAGTTTTTCTGCACAAGATCTGCGGCCAGCCGGTGCAGCCGCCGGTGTCCATGCAGCTGCGCCGCTGCACGCCGGAGCAGGCCCCGGCGGTGTACGCCTTGCAAAACGAGGTGCGCGCCGCCATGCCGGACCCGGAGCAGTTCGTGCCGGACACGCTGGAAAACATCACGGCCTATGTCCGCAATGATCTGTGCATCGGCGCATGGCAGGGCAGCCGCCTTGGCGGGTATCTCATCGTGCGCTTCTGCGGGCGCAGCGCACACAACTATGCGGCCTTCATGGATGTGCCGCGCACCGAGTGGGAGCACTGGGCCAATGCGGACAGCGCCATCGTCCACGCAGACTTTCGCGGCAACGGCCTGCAACGGCTCATGCTGGAAGCAGCGCTGCCGCTTTTCCCGAAAAAAAATCACCCACATCGGTGCTACCGTCAGCCCGCAGAACCAGTACAGCCTGCACAACGCCCTTGCATCCGGTTTTGCCATCGTCTCCCGGCGGGAAATGTACGGCGGCCACGACCGTTACCTGCTGGCAAAGGAGCTGTAAAAAGTTGTAATTCGTCAAAAAGTATGTTAAACTAAAAACGCCACCCCGAAGGGTGGCGTTAAGGTGCTATCTGCAAGCGCAGGTGGTCATGCTTCCTGCCCGTTATCGCTGCTCTTTCTACATAGAACGAAGCAGAGGTTCCGGGAGTGGAACTTTTTTGCAAAATGAAACTTCCCGGAGCCTTGAAGGCGAAGGAGGGATATCCGGTGACTCTGTTGGAAACCCTCGCACTGCTCACCTTCATTCTCACACTGTTGGGTCTGATCGTGGACGTGATCCGTCTGGCCGTTGAGGTCATGACAATGTTT
>ENA-OQAX01000353-OQAX01000353.1-human-gut-metagenome-genome-assembly--contig:-NODE-353-length-11015-cov-2.737785_pt1 | contig 11015 bp, 11 predicted proteins | sample MGYA00242741_ERZ504539 | MGnify/ENA primary metagenome ERZ504539 (study PRJEB26092, sample SAMD00036277) | human gut metagenome | host: Homo sapiens | study: EMG produced TPA metagenomics assembly of... | reverse complement strand
CACGCCCCAACAGTCCGTCTGCAACATTGATAACAGACGCCATAGAAGACAGATCGACCTGACGTACTTCTATCTCCTTGTTTCCTGTTTCCAATATCATCTGATTCTTACGTTCTTCTCCTTTAAAAAGAGTATAACACAACATAATGACATGATACCCTGCCTCGGCTACGGCACGAGTTATTTCCTTTCCCATTCCTCCGTCGGCACCGGTTATAACAGCTAATTTACTCATTTTTCCACTCTTGCTTTATATATAAACACTTATTTCTTCTCCAATTTTTCAATTTCTTTTTCAAACTTGCCGGCAGCTCTTCCCGCAAGTGCTGGTGGCAAGCCATTTCAATAGTGTACATTCGTGCTATACAATAGTTACTATGCTTACAGTTACACCGCGCTTTTTTCTTCTTCACGCATACGATTGACAAAACCGGGTTCATTAAGCAAAGCACGCGCCATCTGCACAAATTCAAAACCATGATTCAATACCTCATCAATCTTTTCACGCGAAACCAACCCACCGACATATACTAACGGAATATCCTTTATTTCGGTTCTGAATTTCAGAGCATCTTCCAAGAAATAGGCCTCTTTGAAAGGTACGGCCGGAATCATCCATTTGCCTGCCATTCTTACTCCATATTTCAGCCACCAGCAATTCATATAATGAGTCATCGTTTGATAGGCATTTCACCGCGCATGACATACATTGGAGCTTTACTTACAAACCTCCACTCAAGACCACGCCTGTGCACCATCTTGCACCAACCGCTTGGCTACCTGCATGGTCTCGTCTATTTCCATACCTCCCTTAAAGCCATCACGCATATTCATTTTCACCAATACTGCCATATCGCTACCTGCAGCCTGCATCACCTCTTCCATTACCATATCCATAAAACGCATACGATTCTCCAACGAACCGCCATACTCGTCTTTACGGTGATTGGTATAAGGAGAAAGAAACTGACTGATGAGATATCCATGTCCGGCATGAATTTCCACTGCATCAAAGCCGGCCTCACGTGCTAAATTGACAGAACGACCATAAGCTTTTGCCATCGCCGGAAGTTCGTCCTTACGCAAACCGCGTACAAATGTAGGAGAATAAAGATTGAAACCGGAAGAAGCTCCTACGGGTGTTACCCCACAAATACTTTTGTGCGACATGTTTCCGCAATGTCCCAACTGAATACCGGCTGCCGCACCCTCCTTATGGATGGCATCGGTTATGTCTTTCAACCCCGGCACTATCTCAGGGCGCATCCACAGCTGTCGGTCAAAAGACAAACCGCTTTGAGCTACAGCAGCATAAGCGATTGTAGTCATTCCTACTCCCCCGGCCGCTACCGAACGATGATAGTCCAATAACTGTTGTGAAGGTACATTGCCCGGACACATGCTTTCAAAAGCCGCCGAACGAATCGTACGATTTCTCAAAGTAAGCGGCCCGATGGATGCCGGAGTAAATAGTTTAGAATCTATCATGACTTTTATAATTTTATAGTCTAATCGGTTAATAAACAAAAGGAATCATTCGTTTTCTGCCACCCACAGCCTGTGCTCCAAACTCTTCTCGATAACGATTGCGAATCGAATTGGCACGCGGAGCCAAATTAGCAAATGTCCACAGAACAAATACCCAAGCAGCCGGTGAGCAAGTCAGTACGGCAAAACCTACCCATTCCAATAATTCTCCGAAATAATTACCTGACGTGACATACCGATACATTCCTTTCTGTGGCAAATAATGACGAGTATCGCCCGGTTTACGTAAATGACGGATCACACTGTCCGAATGAATATTAATTCCCATACCTGCCAAAAACAGAACCAGTCCTGCCCAAAAAGAAGAAGTATTAAGCCATGCATCCGAATAAAAGTCCTTCGGGAGCAAGATAGAAAAGCCACTCGCCCTGCATAAAACCATTCAACACATTGAATACCACTCCCATCAACATAATGGCAATAGGCATCCGGCTCTTTCCTTTCATCAAGAAAGGGAATATAAAGGCACGCTGGAAATAATGCAGTTCAAAGAGTAGGAAAAAAGACAAGAGGCACAGCGCTACAACGCACACTGCTATTCCACCATAAGTAGAGCATGACGAAAAACACCGGCGCTCCATCAATATCCAACCTAGTTATTGTTTAACGAAATTCCCCATTTGGAAGTTTGGAACATACCATAGCCGGCACGTACATAATAAAAGGGCTGCAAAAAACAACAACCGCTAATGCAGACATTGTCAGAAGTAATAAGTCAAAAAGTCTGTTGTTCCATACTCGGTCCTCCTTTTTATTTAGATTTTAGTTTAGTCACTAACAAAATTTTAAAAGAAAAATTCGAGAGAGGAGAAAATATTTTTAGATAGTTTTTTGTGGAAAAAAGAACTATAAAAATGCGAGAAAAGTGACAGTAAAAACCATCGATGATATTATTCTTCAGACACGGATAACATGAATTTCACAGAAAAAATCCGTGTAAACCCATGTTATCCGTGCTTGCCAATTACCTCTGCTTCAAAGGCACATATTCCAGTTCTTCCAATACATTCTTGTATGCCGGACGAATAATACGTTTTCCTTCAAAATTCAGTTCCTCATTGCGGTGTGCGCACCACCCCACGATACGAGCCATCGCAAACAAAGGTGTAAATATTTCCTGTGGCAGACCAATCATTTCATATACGAAACCTGAATAGAAATCGATATTGCTGGACACCGTCTTGCCGTTATTCTTAATCTTTCCGAACATAGCAATGGCACGTTCCTCCAACAATTCCAGGAAGGCAAATTCTTCTTCCTTACCTTTTTCTTTTGCCAAATCACGAGCCAATTCTTTCAACAAAATAGCACGAGGATCGGATATCGTATAGACCGCATGGCCGATACCATAAATCAGACCGGACTTATCATACGCTTCCTTATTCAACATACGGGTAAAGTAAGTATCAATTTCGTCCACATTGGTCCAATCCTTGATATTTTCCTGCAAATGATGGAACATATCCGCCACTTGGATATTTGCCCCTCCATGAAGCGGACCTTTCAACGAGCCGATACCTGCGGCTATGGCCGAATAAGTATCCGTACGGCTGGACGAAACTACACGGACGGTAAAAGTAGAGTTATTACCACCTCCGTGTTCAGCCTGAAGTACCAACAGCAAATCAAGCGTGCGCGCATCAAGTTCCGTATAATCCTTTTTCAACATATACAGGAAGTTTTCTGCGATAGACAGTTTTTCACGCGGATGACGGATATGCAACGAACGACCATACGTGGCATGGCGCAACATGTTATAAGCGTATGCAATAATGGTCGGGAACTTGGATATCAAGTCAATACTCTGACGCATCAGGTTATCACGCGAAGTATCATCCGCCTGCGGGTCAAAACGGTACATTTCAAGCACGCTACGGGCCAGAATGTTCATAATGTTATTTCCCTCCAGCTCAATGATATTCATTTTGGTCTTCTGTTCCAACGGAGTATTGTCATTAATCAACTCACAGAAAGAAGCCAACTCTTCCTTGTCAGGCAAATGACCGGACAATAACAGATAAGCCACCTCCTCAAAACCAAAACGTTTTCTCCTTAATGATACTATGTGCCAAATCTTCCAAATCATACCCACGATAGAAAAGTTTGCCGGGAATCGGCTTCAATCCTCCGCCGGGAATACGTTCATACCCTACTACATTGCCTATCTTGGTCAACCCTACCAAAACACCGGTGCCATCTTCGTTACGCAATCCGCGCTTTACATCAAACTTCTTGAACAATTCGTTCTCAATCCGGGTTGCATTCTTCATTTCCTCGGAGATTTGTAAATGATATATTCTTTCTTCATATCCGTGAGTTTTTAGGAGTTTATTCTTTCTATTATTTCTTTTGTAAATGCCGACGTGCCAAGCGAGACACCTCCGGGCATAAAACGAGCAAGGTCATGTGTGGCACGTCCCTCGCCAAAACTGGATTCCAAGGCATTCACTATCAGCTCCGCCGCCTTATTCCAGCCAAAATGTTCCAACATCATGACAGCCGATAGGATTAATGAACAAGGATTCACCACATCCTTTCCGGCAATATTGGGAGCCGTACCGTGAGTTGCTTCAAAAATGGCATGACCGGTATTGTAATTGATGTTCGCTCCGGGAGCAATTCCGATACCGCCTACCATGGCAGCCAACTGATCCGAGATGTAATCTCCGTTCAAATTCAAGGTAGCCACCACCGAATATTCTTCGGGAATCAATAACGTATTCTGCAAGAATGCATCGGCTATGCAGTCTTTTATCACCAACTTGCCTGACGCAATGGCATCTCCGAATTCACGTTCCGCCAGTTCATATCCCCATTTCTTGAAGCCGCCTTCAGTAAACTTCATGATATTTCCTTTTATGCACCAACGTCACTGACGGCAAGCCATGCTCCAAAGCATATTTACATGCCGCACGTACCAGACGTTCCGTTCCTTCTTTGGACACCGGTTTCACGCCAAACGAAGAACTTTCGGGAAAGCGCACTTTAGCCACTCCCATTTCATCATGCAAAAAACGATAAAAACTTCTCAGCTTCCGGCGTACCTGCTTCCCATTCTATACCTGCATAAATATCTTCCGTATTTTCGCGGAAAATATGCATATCCACCTTCTGAGGCTCTTTCACCGGAGATACCACTCCGCTGAACCAACGTACGGGGCGCAGACACACATACAGATCCAGCGTCTGGCGCAAAGCCACATTCAAGGAACGGATACCACCTCCTACCGGAGTAGTCAACGGACCTTTTATGCCCACACCATATTTCTTGAAAGCCTCCATCGTCTCATCCGGCAACCAGGAACCTGTTTCGTTGAAAGCACGTTCACCTGCCAGCACTTCCATCCATTCTATTTCATGTTCATTGCCGTATGCCTTTTTCACGGCTGCATTCACTATGGCTTGCATGGAGGGAGTGATTTCTACTCCCACTCCGTCTCCTGTAATATAAGGTACTGTCTTTTTTCATCTTTTTATCTTGCATTTAGAGCAGAGCCGGCACGGAACCAACCTATCTGCTGTTCATTATAAGTATGCTGTACTTCAAAACTATCCTGAGTGCCATCTTCATGGTGTAAAGTCACAGTCAGATTTCTTCCGGGAGCAAAGTCCGCCAATCCGCTGACGGTAATCAAATCATGTTCTTGAATCTTGTCATAGTCCGCTTTGTCTATAAAGGTCACCGCCAACATTCCCTGCTTCTTCAGATTCGTTTCATGGATGCGGGCAAAACTCTTCGCCAGAATAACCTTTACATTCAGGAAACGAGGCTCCATAGCAGCATGTTCACGACTGGAACCTTCTCCATAATTTTCCTCCGCAACTACCATAGACCCGATGCCTTGCGCTTTATATTGCTTAGCCGCGCCCGATACACTCTCATAGGTATTTGTCAATCGGTTCCACACCTTGTTCGTTTCACCATTGAAAGCATTCACCGCCCCCATCAGCATATTATCCGAAATATTTTCCAGATGACCACGGAAACGCAGCCACGGGCCTGCCATCGAAATATGGTCTGTGGTACATTTACCTTGAGCCTTAATCAGTAAAGGCATATCCGTAAAATCCTTTCCATCCCATGCCGGAAACGGAGCCAATAACTGCAAACGCTGTGATTCAGGATTCACCTTAATTTCTACCTGTGCACCGGCAGGAGCCAAATAACCGGGATTACCTTGAGTGAAACCTGCCGACGGCAATTCATCTCCCTCGGGAACGCTCAATTTCACCTTCTCGCCTTCTTGATTTATCAACGTATCTTTCAACGGATTGAAACATAAATCACCGGCAATAGTCAGAGCCAATACCAATTCAGGAGAAGCCACAAATGCATGTGTATTCGGATTACCATCGGCACGTTTGGCAAAATTACGGTTGAAAGAAGTGACAATCGAGTTCTTGCGGACAGGATCATCGGTATGGCGTTTCCACTGTCCGATGCACGGACCGCAAGCATTCGCCATAATAGTAGCCCCAATCTTTTGGAAAGCATCAATCATCCCGTCACGCTCGGCAGTGGCTCGAATCTGTTCAGAACCCCGGATTGACAATCAAAGGAGCAGCCACAGCCAAATGTTTTTCAGCTACCTGACGGGCAATGGAAGCAGCCCGACTTAAATCCTGATAAGATGAATTGGTACATGAACCTATCAACCCGACTTCCATCTTACGCGGATAACCATTAACCAATACCTTTTCGGCAAACTCTGAAATAGGTGTTGCGGCATCCGGTGTAAACGGCCCGTTGATATAAGGTTCCAACTCGGACAAATTAATTTCAATCACACGGTCGTAAAAAGCAGAAGGATTGGCAACAACCTCAGCATCGGCACGTAAATCATTTGCCACTTTTCCGGCCATCTCTGCTACAGACTCTCTTCCGGTAGCTTTCAGATACACAGCCATCCGATCGTCATAGGGGAACAAGGATGTAGTAGCCCCCACCTCTGCACCCATATTGCAGATAGTAGCCTTACCGGTTGCCGAAAGTGAAGCTGTCCCTTCTCCAAAATATTCTATAATGGCATTCGTTCCACCTTTCACGGTCAGAATACCGGCCAATTTCAGAATCACATCCTTTGGCGAAGCCCATCCATTCAAGCTTCCGGTCAAATGAACTCCAATCAGTTTCGGCATCTTTAACTCCCATTCCATACCGGTCATTACATCCACAGCATCGGCACCACCGACTCCGATTGCCACCATTCCCAATCCTCCGGCATTGGGGGTATGAGAATCCGTCCCTACCATCATTCCCCCGGGAAAAGCATAGTTTTCGAGTACCACCTGATGAATGATTCCTGCTCCCGGTTTCCAAAACCCGATACCGAAACGCGAAGAAACATCTCGTAAGAAATCGTATACCTCACGGTTGGTTTCCGTAGCCGTTGCAATATCCGGGCCCGCTCCTTTATATGCCTGAATCAAATGGTCACAATGCACAGTAGAAGGTACGGCAGCGGAATCCTTTCCTGCATTGATAAATTGCAACAATGCCATTTGCGCCGTCGCGTCTTGCATAGCCACGCGGTCGGGACGGAAATTCACATAGTCCTCGCCACGTTCATAATTCTTCAGTTGAGCATCATCATAAAGATGTGTATACAGAATTTTCTCAGCCAATGTCAGCGGACGCTGCAACACGGCTCTTACCCGACCTATCTTCTTTTCGAAAGAAGCATAAAAAGGCCTTTAACATGTCCAAGTCATATACCATACCTTTTACCATTTATAATTATTACAGTTTTAAATCTATTTTATTTTTGGCAATATAGGAATAATATTTGAATTCTTGTGTAATCTATAATACGTTTAACAAAATAAAAACATAAAAGTCCTACCTAAAGGATTATTATTATCTTTGCAATTCTTATAGAAAAAAAGCATCATTATGAACCAACATATACCCCCTTTCTAATATAATTAACAAACTACAACGCAAAAGAGTTGTTACTAAAATTAGAATATGATTACGAAAAAAGAGACTTTCAGGCAACAGACTGAAGCTATGGGCATCGGGCGCAAAGTGAAACGGGGTATGTGCTGGTATCCTATATCGGCAGGCAGAAGCTATTATAACTCATTGAATCAATTGGTTGTAGAAGTTGAAAGGCAAGAAGACAAAGACATAGAACATGTATTTGAATTCGGCCGTCCGGTATGCTTTTTTACGCAAAATGCATCAGGCCAATTACATTATTTCAATTTTACGGCAACTGTCAACTACGTGGACGAAGACCGAATGGTAATCGTTCTCCCCTCGGCAGATGCATTGCTCAGCATACAGGCAACCGAGCGACAATTGGGAGTACAGCTTTATTTTGATGAAACCAGTTACCGGTTGATGTTCGAAGCGTTGGGACAAGTCCTCAAGGCAAAAGGGAATCGTCTGGCAGAGTTACGTGAGATTTTTCATGGCAACCAAAAGGCGGAAACTTTCAGTTTCGGCTTCACCCGTTTCCCTTGGTTAAACAATACGCAGGAGGAAGCAGTAAATAAAGTGATGCATGCCAAAGATGTTGCTATAGTCCACGGTCCGCCCGGAACCGGTAAAACTACCACATTGGTAGAAGCCATTTACGAGACCCTTCACCGGGAAAATCAAGTGATGGTTTGCGCACAAAGCAATATGGCTGTAGACTGGATTAGCGAGAAACTGGTGGACCGGGGTGTTCCCGTTCTCCGTATTGGTAATCCCACCCGCGTCAATGACAAAATGCTTGCTTTTACCTATGAACGCCGTTTTGAAAGCCATCCCGATTATCCGCAATTATGGAGTATCCGAAAAGCAATACGCGAGCTCTACGGACGTTCGCGCAAAGGAGCGGAACGTGAGAATATCCGACAGAAAATAAACTCACTGAAAGACCGTGCCACCGAACTGGAAATTCGCATCAACGAAGCATTGTTCGGCGAAGCACGTGTGATAGCCTGCACACTGGTAAGTTCCGCCAACAGAATATTGACAGGACGCAAATTCAGTACCTTATTCATAGACGAAGCCGCACAAGCTCTAGAGCCTGCCTGCTGGATTGCCATCCGCAAAGCAGACCGTGTCATTCTGGCCGGTGATTATTGCCAGCTTCCTCCTACCATTAAATGCATGGAAGCAGCTCGTGGAGGATTAGACCGGACACTGATGCAGGAGATTGCAGACAACAAACCCGACACTGTATCCTTGTTAAAGGTACAATATAGAATGAATGATGAAATTATGCGTTTCTCTTCAGAATGGTTCTATCAGGGTGAACTGAAATCAGCTCCCGAAGTAAAATATCGGAGTATATTGGACTATGACACACCGATAGAATGGATAAATACGGAAGGAATGGAATGCAACGAAGAGTTTGTGGGTGAAAGCTTCGGCCGTATCAATAAAGAGGAGGCGGCACTCTCCATTTCCCAACTTACCAACTATATCAATAAAATAGGTAAAGACCGTTTTCTGGAAGAACGGATTGATGTGGGACTGATTTCTCCTTATAAAGCACAAGTACAATATCTCCGTCAACTGATAAAACGAGATACTTTCTTCAAGCCTTACCGACACCTTATCACCATCAATACGGTAGATGGTTTTCAGGGACAGGAACGAGACGTTATCCTCATCAGTTTAGTACGTGCAAATGAAGAGGGACAGATTGGTTTTCTAAATGACTTGCGACGAATGAATGTAGCAATTACACGTGCACGCATGAAACTTATTATATTAGGAGATGCCTCTACGCTGACTAAGCATCCGTTCTATAAGAAGTTATATGAATATATTTATTCGTTACACGAATAATAATTCATTGTTCGGAGGGCAATTAATTCCACCCGAACAATGAAAAACGCCTTTATCAATCAGGCAAGTTTACTCATAAACTTTTCTTTATCGACAATATAGCGCACATGTATCCCCTCACCAATCACTCCTTTACTGTCCATGGCCTGCACTTCGAAAGTAAGTTTTCTGCCTTCCACTTCCTTCAATACGGCAGTTGCCGAAACCGTATCTCCCATAGCCGAAGGCTTGGTATGAGTCGTATTCATCATTGCCCCCACAGTAGTGGAACCTTCGGGCAACTCGCCTGCCACGGCATTCATAGCGGCGTTCTCCATCAGTGACACCATAGACGGAGTAGCAAAAACCTCCAAATCTCCGCTACCCATTGTGATAGCCGTGTTCTCTTTCGACACTGTGATGGTCGAAGTATAAGTCAATCCTGTTTCCATAAGTTTTATTCTCATTATATCCGAATGCAAAGGTATTGAATATTAATGTACCAACCATAGGACAGCACCTACAAAACTTCCAATAAACCAAGTTTCCGATACATATTGATACAAATACACCAGATGCTATTTGATATAAGCGAAAGATATTGTCTCCTCCTTCATTACCATCCATATTCCGACGAGATGCTCTAGCTTCTCACCATTCCGGTTTTGTTATGTTCATTCTTTTTTTTACCGGTCAATATTAAGGTACTGCCTTTCCGCCTTATAAACAAGCCTTGTCTTCCTTACCGGTAAGTCCCTTCTTACGGTCGGCTACTACAGTCTCCACCGGCAGACTGTACAGTCTACTACAATCGTCTATACAGTCCATTATAATAGACCTTACAGTCACTAGCGGAGACTGTAGTAAGCAAGCTAACAAAAAGCCTTAGTATTACTTATGTTTTCTGATAACAGTCTGTCCCCCACGAAACATAATTAATTTCAAATAAGCATGATGTGTGAAAGCAGCTTTTATCATCTTCCTTTTGTGAGAAGACAAGCAGACTTTTCTCTATGAAATATTACAGAAATGAAGTAGAATGAGGCCATATCCCATATCCTCTCTCACCTGCATTCCACATTTTTAATGTATCAAGAGAATGCAGGTGAGAGAACATTTATTCTATCGACAGAAAGATGCCGGACTGTCCTTGCGGGTCATACAGTATATATTTCCCCTTACCCACAGCATAGGACAATTTTAAAGTTCCGTTGACACTGACCACCGACTCTTGCGGATGTACTCCATTAGTCACCAGGTCTTCATAAGTAAATACATTACAGAATCCTTTTCCTTTCACTTTCATAAGAACCAGTTTGAGCAGGATAGGTCTATAAGCGGAAGATTCATTCTGTTTTTCCACAATCAGCATACCACCGATGGAATCGGCCGACAAAACAGTGGCCCGGGAAGCTGTATCTACTATCAACAACCCTTCCTGTTTTTCAATAACAGCCTTTGCCGATTCTTTCCGGTTTACCAGTATTTCACCTTTACCGACTATTACATCCGTCAAAGGTTTATAATCCGGATTCGCTTTTTTTCTTGTTTCCGTGACAGCAATGCTGTTCCTGCGCAAAATATCTCCCCGCTCATTCTGAATCAATAAATAGCCGGGCTCCTTTTCTCCCCCATAGTTCTGCTCTACAATGATACCGGTATCTTCATCCTTCTTTATGCAAACCACGTCCAACAATGG
>ENA-OQAX01000351-OQAX01000351.1-human-gut-metagenome-genome-assembly--contig:-NODE-351-length-11035-cov-1.842776_pt1 | contig 11035 bp, 16 predicted proteins | sample MGYA00242741_ERZ504539 | MGnify/ENA primary metagenome ERZ504539 (study PRJEB26092, sample SAMD00036277) | human gut metagenome | host: Homo sapiens | study: EMG produced TPA metagenomics assembly of... | reverse complement strand
TTATATAACTGCCTCAAATAACATTACCATCAGCGGCATTGTAATAATTGAGAACAGTGTAGTCATGACATTGATGGCACTGGCATAGCGTGAATCATTTCCGTATACCTGCACATCTGGGTTATTGTGGAAGCAGACGGTGTGATGATCGCCAGAAAGACAATAAGCATAATTTTATTTCCGTCTGCAGAGAACATAGCCAGATGGCTGATCTTAATCATTACAAGTGCAAGCAAAGGCACTGCAATCAGACGAAGAAATGATACAAAATATACTCTTTTGTCAGCAAAAATCTGTTTCAGATTCATTCCTGCAAACAGCATACCGGTTACGATCATACTGGCCGGTCCTATCATGCTGCCCACTGAGCCAAGAGTATTATTGATGATCTCCGGCAAATGGATTTTTGCGAAAAAAAGTACAACACCGATAAAAATAGAAATCATGTTAATATTTAACACAATCTTTTTCCAGTCGTAGGAAGATTCCCGGCTGATAATCTTTTTGCAGTGTGTCCACAGAAAGATAAGTTGCACACTCATAAAAACACATCCATATAAAACCCAGTCCTGTCCAAGAATAAAGGTCACAATGGGTACGATCAAATTTCCTGAATTAGAATAATAAACAGAAGCAATTTCCACTTCATTCAGATGCAAAAGCTTTCCGGATATGGAGATAATGATCAGGAGAAGAACCTGGGTCATGACAGATGCAGCCAGAGCAAGCAGCAATCCCTTTACAGTATCCATCGTGTAATCTACCTGAAAAGCATTGATGATTACACAGGGAATGATCAGATAGAGAATGATTTTGGATAAAATCTTGCTGTCTTCATCTTTTACAAGCCTAACTTTCACGATCAAATATCCCATGAAGATCATAAGAAATAATTGAATGATCTGTTCCATGAGCAGTATGCTGATATTCATAAACTTATCCACCTCGTATTCTTAAAAATGTCCGTCATCGGAAATATTGTATTTACCCGATTTCTGATGTCGGAACTCATTATAGAACTTTCCCGGTTGCGGTTCAATAGTAATGTGCGAACAGAAACAGTTGCTGACAATATTTTACAGGAAGCAAACCACAGATTTGAGAAAGTGTTTCAGATTATATTATCAGACAGTTTTTTCAGCGGAAATCTTACAGAATAGCATTCATAGTATACGTCAGGTTTATTGTTTTATCAATAACGGCATCCGGAGAATTAAAAGGATTACGAAGCAGATCTTTAGCTGATTCTTTCTGGACATTCTGATAGTATTATGTCATACTTAAATATGCAGAAGATTGCGGGAGCTGCTTTGCAGCGGAGCAATTCGTGGATAACATCATATGTATTAATTAAAATGAACAGGAGACATCAGCACAATGTTAGATGAAAGGATATATGAGAGTTATATAGGAATCCTGAAGGAAGAAATGGTTCCTGCAATGGGGTGTACAGAACCGATCGCGCTGGCATATGGAGCAGCCAGAGCACGAGAAGTTTTGGGAAAAAGAACCGGAACATATCACTGCAAAATGCAGTGGAAACATTATAAAAAAAATGTCCGTTGTGTTATCATTCCAAACTCCGGCGGATTGACTGGAATTGAAGCAGGTGTAGTTCTCGGTGCAGTAGCCGGAAACGCATCCCTGAACATGGAAGTTCTTTCGAATGTAAATGAATTTGAAAGAAAGAGATGTCGTGAACTTTTGGATAAAAAGATATGCAAAGTAGAACTTCTGGACTCCCCGGTAGTCCTGCACTTTATCATAGAAATGCAGGCAGGGGATGACACAGTAAGTCTGGAGATCAAATACGATCATATAAATGTAACAAAGATCGTAAAGAACCAGGAAGTCCTGCTGGATTCAGATCATAAATCCGGTGAAACTCCGGCTGCAGCAGACAGAACTCTGCTCAATCTGGAAGACATTAAAACATTTGCAGATACTGTAGAAATTGATGATGTCAAAGAAATTATAGAAAATCAGATCCGCAGCAATATGGCAATCGCTCATGAAGGAATGACTGGTAAATACGGTCTTGGAATCGGCCGGATAATACGCGAAACCTATTCCAATGATATGCTTACCAAAATGCGCAGCCTCACAGCCGCAGCTTCCGAAGCCAGAATGGGCGGATGCGATATGCCGGTAGTCATCAACTCAGGCAGTGGAAACCAGGGGATTGCCTGTTCCGTACCACTGATCGTGTATGCCAGAGAAATGGAACTTCCGGACTATGTACTTTACCGCGCACTGGTATTTTCTAATCTCTTAACTGTATACCAGAAACAGTATATCGGTAAACTTTCCGCATTTTGCGGTGCGGTATCCGCATCCTGTGCAGCCGGTGCGGGGATTACCTACATGGGAGGTGGCGAACTTTCAGTGATCAAGAAGACCATAGAGAATACTCTTGCCAATATTCCGGGAATCATCTGTGATGGAGCGAAAATATCCTGTGCAGCGAAAATCGCCGCCAGCCTTGATGCTGCATTCCTGGCACATCACCTTGCTATGAACGGTCAGTCCTATGCGCCATATACCGGAATCCTCAAGGAAGAAGCCGGCGAAACCATCAGCTGTGTAGGACAGATCGGCAAAGAAGGAATGAAAGAAACAGACAAAGAAATTCTGCGGATTATGTTAGAGCGTGTTTGATTTTATGACAAAGTAAAAAAGAACGGTATATTCTCCTGCTGAAAAAAAGACATAATTGCACTGGTTTTGTGGTAAGACAAGAAAAAATAATGACTATAAATTTCAATTCATCTATTATGTTCATCTGAAAATAGGAATATAAATGACCTGAAACGAAAAAAGTATAATTACGGTCATCTTAAGAAACCGATGAAAATGACCTGAAACGAAAAAAGTACAATTACAGTCATGTATAGAAGAGAATATGAATGACTTAAAACAAGAAAAGCAGAATTACGGTCATCTTAAAATGAAATTATGAATGACTTGGAATAAAGAAAGTGAAGAATAGAGTCAATATAAAAGAGATTTTTTTGTTTGACTGAATTTGCTGAAAATAAAAATTTAAGTCAAGGAACTTGAGAAAGTAAAAAATTTTTACGAGGTAAGCAGATAGATATGACTATATATGAGTATGGAAATCCAGATGCGGATACTGTTTTGATTCAGTTGACTGGTGATCATGAATTATCTGTTCTTAAGAATGAGGTTGAAGAAATCCGAAAAAGGACTTCAACAGATTTCAGACTCATTGCTGCAAAAGTTGATGACTGGAATTATGAGTTGTCTCCATGGAAAGCACCGGCAGTGTTCGGAAATGAAGACTTTGGTGATGGTGCTGTCAGGACACTGGAGCAGATTCTGACATTATGCACAGACAAAAGCAGGACATATTATATCGGGGGGATATTCTCTTGCGGGGCTGTTCTCGTTATGGGCAGCATATCAGACAGATGTATTTCCGGCATTGCAGCTGCTTCACCGTCTGTCTGGTTTCCGGGATTTATTGAGTATATGAAGGAACATGAAATTAAAAGTGAGACAGTTTATCTAAGTCTTGGTGACAGAGAAGAAAAAACGAGAAATTCGGTGATGTCACAGGTTGGAAACTGTATCCGGATGGGATATGGGTGGCTCATAGAGCATGGGATCAATTGTAACCTGGAATGGAATCAGGGCAATCATTTTAGAGAACCGGATATAAGAATTGCGAAAGCATTTGCCTGGGTAATGGAGGGGAAATAATATGTGGATATTATTTGCATTTGGTTCTGCTCTGTTTGCAGGCTTGACAGCCATATTGGCAAAAATGCGGAATCAGAAACACAGATTCTAATGTTGCGACAGCATTAAGAACTGGTGTAGTGTTAGTCTTTTCATGGCTTATGGTATTCATGGTCGGGGCACAAAGTGAAATCAGAGATATTTCGGCAAAAGTCCTGATTTTTTTGATTTTGTCAGGACTGTCAACGGGGATATCCTGGCTATGCTATTTCAAAGCACTGCAGATTGGAGATATCAATAAAGTAACACCAATTGATAAATCGAGTACAGTGATAACGATGCTGCTGGCTTTTATTTTTCTCAGGGAAGAAATAACGTGGCTGAAATTTGTTTCAATGATTCTTATCGGTATCGGTACTTATCTGATGATACAGAAAAAGGAAACAAAGGAGAAGGCAGAAGATAAGAAGTGGCTGCTTTATGCAGTCGGTTCCGCTGTTTTGCCAGTCTTACCTCTATTTTGGGAAAGATTGGAATTCAGGATGTCAATTCAAATCTTGGAACTGCGATCAGGACTGCTGTTGTATTGGTGATGGCGTGGATTGTAGTATTTGTGACCGGAAAGCAGAATACGGTTAATAACATTGACAGAAAAAGCTGGCTGTTCCTTATTCTTTCCGGATTTGCAACAGGCGGTTCCTGGCTATGTTATTACAGAGCACTTCAGACAGGTCCGGCCAGTGTGATAGTTCCCATTGATAAACTGAGTATTCTTGTGACCGTTGCATTCTCATATATTGTATTCCATGAAAAACTGTCATTGAAATCAGGAACAGGACTGCTGCTTATTGTTGTTGGAACGTTAGCTTTGCTGATATAACTATTATAAAAAAAAGAAAAACTATCTGGAAAAGTAATAATTGCGGAAACTGGCTTTTTCAGGTAGCAGAGGGATATTCAGATGGTATTTCAGATGCCAATGGAATCCTTTGATCCGCGCTGTACGCTCGGAGACGGAATTGGAGAAAGTCTGAGAAATATGGGGGATAAGCTGCACCGAAAACCCGGAGAAAAAGTGGAAGAACTTCTGGAAAGATACGGCCTGGAAAAAGAATACGCAGACCGTTATCCCCCAAAATTGTATATTTTATCCTGTGTCTGAAGTATATCAGACAGGACAGCAGATAGAGCAGAAAATGTCTGAAGCGATTTTTATTCGTGAAAGACATTTCTGCTTTTTGATTTCTTACTCAAAATGCCGTTAAAATTTTTGTGTTTCTAAAAATAAAGAAAAGTGTCAAAAAAGCACTAACAATTATTCAGAAATCTGTGATACAATGGAAAGTACGAAATATAGAAAATATCTGATATTATCCGTTTGACTGTTGGATATATCTCAGAATACAGATATATTGGATAAGGGAGAGACTATGAAAATAGAAAAAAACTATGGATTATTCTGTTTGCATTTGGGATATTCGCCATTTGTTTTTCAGGTTGGATTTTCAGACAGAGTACGGCCAGAGAAAAATTGTTCTGGGATAATACGATCCGGTGCGAAACAAAAGAACTGAAAGAGGGAGAAATCAAATCAGAGAATATTGCCCTGCCCGAAGACTTCGATGTTCCCAAATCTATCTTATTTAAAACCACCCACACCATTGCAGAAGTTTGGCTGGATGGAGAAAAAATATATGAATATGGAAATGAAGCGGATGCTCCGGGTTTTATGAAGACACCTGGAAGCTGCTGGCATATTGTGGATATTCCCGGAGACAGTTCAGGTAAAAACCTGGAGGTCAGAATTATTCCGGTATATGAGGGCTATTATGGAAATGAAGTCAGCCTTGTATACGGAACACGAGGCGATTGTATTCTGAAAATCTTAACGGACTGTCTTGGAATTCTGGTGATCAGCTGTGGAATCCTGTTTGCCGCTGTTATCTGCATACTTCTCTATTGTGGTGCAGCGCGAAGAAAAAGAAGCGACAAGACAGAAGCGAAAATTGAGATTTTTTTAAATCTTGGATTTTTTTCATGCTGGTCGCAGTATGGACACTGGTACAATGTGGTTTTCTGCAGTTTTTGATCCCGGATGGAAGAACCTTATATTTTGTGGAGTATTTTTCACTCTTTCTTTTTCCGGTGCCATTTAATTTCCTGTTATATGATATCTGCAAAAGCAGGTACACAAAGGTGCATTGATTTTTTCCATCCTCTATCTTACAAATATGGCAGTCGATGTTTTGCTTCAGTGTACAGGAATTATTGATATGTCCCGGTTACTTTTCTGTAATTCATGTTATTATGGTTGCAAAATGTGGTTTACACAGTTGTGATCATTCTTTACGAAGCGGAAAAAAAGAAAATGATGTAGCCCAAAAAAATTCCGGTATCCTATGTGCGTGGTCATGGGATTTGGAATGGCGGAAATGATTTTTTATTATTTAAGAAGATTTGAACAGATATCCATTTTGCTTTCCATGGGAACTATGCTGTTTATTATTATGCTGATCTGGATACAGGTTTCTCAATATTACGATCAATATATCCAGAAGCAAAAGGTGATTTATCTGCAGAAAATAGCCAATATGGATATGCTCACAGAGGCCATGAACCGAAATGCTTACGAGGATATGGTGAAATATCTGGATGAAGGTGAAATTAAACTGAGTACCACAGGTGTGGTGGTTTTTGATCTGGATGATCTGAAAGTGATAAATGATAATTTTGGACATGAAAAGGGAGATGAGGCGCTGAAGCTGTGTTATCAGTGTATCAGTCAGGCATTTCAGAATGTGAAGAACTGTTTCAGAATCGGTGGTGATGAGTTTGCGTATGTATATCACAGTGACGAGAAAGATATGATTCCGGAACGGCTGAAGACCCTGGAGCTGCTTCTGAAAAAAACAGCGAAAACACACAAGCTGGATTATCCGCTTAGTATATCAGCAGGATACGCTTATTATCAGCCTGATATAGATTTTGATTTTAAAGATATTGTAAGGCGAAGCGATACCATGCTGTACCGTCAGAAGCGCAGGAAGAAGATTGCGCGGTCAACTGATCCGGGTCACTTGCTTTCCCGTATGGAAAAGCATTCCACAGAGGAAATTACAGATGAAGTGATCCTGCAGGAGAAGAAATATCAGAGCATGCCCTTGGATGAGCTTTGCAGCGTGATCGCTCTTCTGAGTCCGACCACAGATAATTACCCGTATGTGTTGATTTCCGAACAGATTTTTATTACATAGCAAACCAGGCTCTTGACCGTTTCTGTATTCCGAAAAATAGTTTTCATAATGTGATTTCAAACCATAAAGAATTTGTATATGAACCTGATTATGAAAAAATGAAGGAGGAATTTGATAATCTTCTTAAAACAGACCGCTGTACACATAGCATGGAATATCGATGGCTGGATCTGAAAAAAGTGCCGGTCTGGATTCATTGCAAAGGATATCTGGTGCGGGATGATAATATGAAACCTCTTTATATGATTGGTTGTATCAATGAGATTGGAGAAAGACAGAAGGCAGATAATGTAAGCGGGTTATTAGGAGAGACAGGATTCCGGGAGTATATGGACCAACAGGACACTCCTCTGGAAACAGGATATCTGCTTCGTATTGGAATTGATCATTTTAAGGAAATAAATGATAACTTCGGACAGGAGTACGGTGACTTTGTGCTTAGGAAAACGGCTGATTGTATTTCCGGATGCCTGTCAGAAGGACAGAAAGTGTACAAGCTTGTGGCAGATGAATTTCTGATTCTGGATGTTTCTTCTGACCAGGTGAGGGATGCAGATAAACTTTATGATAAAGTGAGAGCTGCAACAGACAGATTTATTGAATCTAACGAGTTTAAGGTCATGTATACGGTTTCAGGAGGAATTGTGTCATTTGCGGCATTAGAGGGAAATCAGTATTCAGAAGCCCTGAGCTGACGGATTTTGCTTTGAATGAGGCAAAGACGCTGGGAAGAAACCGCTGTTATATATTTGACGGAGAAACCTACAGGAAATTTCTTCGGAAGAGGGAGATTACCCAGGAACTGCGGGAGGCTGTGCTCAATGGCTGCCAGGGTTTTACGGCTTTTTATCAGCCTGTATTTGCCGAAGATAAAAAAGTACCTTATGGAGCAGAAGCTTTAATGCGTTTTACTTCTGAAAAACTCGGGATGATTTCACCGGCAGAGTTTATTCCGATTCTGGAAGAAACCGGTCTTATTATTCCGGCTGGCCGCTGGATGATGAGAGAAGCTATGGGAAAATGCAGCGAGATTCGGAAAGTACTTCCAGGTTTTAGAGTGAGTATTAATATTTCCCAGGTTCAGGCATCCAAGTCTGATGTGATCCAGGATATCAGTGCAGAAATGAAAAGAGCAGGACTGCCGCTGGAAGCATTGATCGTGGAATTGACAGAGAGTGACCTTCTGGAACAAAATATCAATGAGAAGCATTTTCTCACAGAACTGAGGCGGATGGGAATCAGTCTTGCATTGGATGACTTTGGAACCGGATATTCGAACTTCCATTATCTCAGTGAGCTGAAACCGGAGATCATTAAGATTGACCGCTCTTTCACTGTGAAAGCAGTTGCAGATGAACAGGAATATTATCTGCTGAATCAGTTCTGCACCATGATCCATAATCTGGATATGAGGATTTGTATCGAAGGCGTGGAAAATGAGCAGGAATGGGCCATGATCCGAAAACTGTACCCGGAATTCACACAGGGATATTTCTGGGGGAAGCCTTGTGAGTATGAAGAATTTATGAGAAAATTTACAGAAAGCAGATTATGAGAAAGCTGGCGTGAATATTTCGGGCTACACCGAGGCTTTTTCATCTGTACAACAGGACTCGCAGACAAGCAAGTGGTGTAGTTATTTCAAACACATTCTGACAGGTAAGAAAGAGGAGAAATCAGATGAAGAAAATTCAGGTTGTCAGCAGCAGGATTGCTTTTTTCTCAGGAATTATGGAGATTGGCTGGCGCTTTTTTAACATGGTGGTCTGCTGCAAAAGAGGGGGAAGGAAAAAGGAAAAGAAAGAAAATGGTTTGAATTATCTCATATACGGGATAATCATCCCAGAAACGGATACGAAAAGGAATATGATGAGAGCAGGGCATGGTGCGAGACTCAGAAGATGCAGGACTGTTATATCCAAAGCGTGGATGGATTAAAACTCCACGGATTCTATCTGCCGGCAGAGCATGCAAAGCGGTTTGTTATCTTAAGCCATGGTTACAGGGGCAGCAGATTTGGTTCCCTGTCATTTATGGCAAAATATCTCCATGAGCATCAATGTAATCTTCTGTTTATGGAACAGCGATGCTGTGGAGAAAGTGAAAGGAAAATATAATTACCTTTGGAGCAAAGGAAAAATGGGAAGATGTGCAGCGTTTGGGGCAAATTTTATGTGTCCGAGAGAAATGAGGAGAAGCTTCCAATCTATCTGTATGGACAGTCTATGGGAGCAGCCGCTGTACTGATGGCATCCGGATACAGGCTTCCGTCAGAGGTGAAAGGGCTGATCGCAGACTGTGGTTTTCAGTCTATGGAAAGACAGATGCGGGATATGGCTGACAACTGGTTTCATTTGCATTATATTCCTTTGCTTTTGAAGGAAATGAACTGTCTGTGCCATTTTGTGGCAGGATTTCGTATGAAGATGCAGATACCACAGAAGCTATGAAAAGGAATACAAGACCTGTCCTTTTCTTTCATGGAGAGAAGGATACTTATGTGTACCCGAACAATTCATTCCAGAACTATATGCTGTGCAAAGCACCAAAGGAACTGGTCATTGTACAGGGAGCAAGACATCTGTGCAGTGCCTATGCAGATCCGGAACTGTATCAGCGTACAGTGATGGAGTTTTTTGAGAAATATGATGGCAGTAATTCTGAAAAATAATGTGACTGTTTTCAACCGCCAAAGGCGATTATGAATGATAACAATCCCTGACCGGGACTTATCAGATGCGTTTTGTTAAATGCATGATAAGTCTCGGTCAATTTTATGTAAAGTGTTCATTAAGTGCTGAGGGTACTGGCATTTGGGAAAAATCTGTGCTATTTTTGTCACGTAATAAAAAAGTAATGTTGTAGCTGCCAGTACATTATTTTTAAAATAACTGTGGGCTACTGAACAAGTATGTAATGTTTTTGTACCCGGGAAAAGAGAAAAAACGGGTGATGGAGGTTAAATAAAGTATGACAAACTACTATCCTTTAACAGCAGCACAGAAAATGCACCATAACTGGATCATGGATTACGGTACACAGCAGGTATCCGGTGTCAGTGTTGTGGCGTCTGTACAGGCTGAACTGGATTTTGGATTATTAAAAAAAATGTATTCAGATGGAGACAGAACGTTCCGGATGCACCAGAATCCGTTTTACGAAGCCTGATAAAGACGGAAATGTACAGCAATACCTTGTAAAACAGGATCCAAGAGATATCGGATTCAAGGATCTGTCAGGAATGGGAAGCCTTGCAAAAGCAGACGAGCTGATGCAGCAGTGGGCATACGAAACCTTTGACGGTGATGACATTCCCATGTGCGAGTTTACTATGCTGAAGCTGCCGGAAGGATATAATGGTTTCTTTGTACATATGGATCACAGACTGATCGATTCCTGTGGTCTGGTAGTAATGATCGGTGATCTGTTTCAGTTATATACTTATTATAAATATGGAACAGCCTATCCGCAGGAACTGGCAGACTTTGAGACAGTACTGAAAAAAGACCTTGCAAAAGCAGGCAACGAGAAACGTTTTTGCAAAAGATAAGAAATTCTGGGATGATCAGCTGGATGCACTGGGCGAACCTCTGTATTCTGATATTCAGGGACCGTCCGTACTGGAGGAAGCAAGAAAACGTCATGGAAATCCAAACTTCGTTCTTCTGACATTTGAGATGAAGGATCTGTTTGTGGCAGTTAAGGATTATTATCTGGAGCCGGGACCAACTAAAAATCTGATCGATTTCTGTATGAACCATCAGCTGTCTATGACAAACCTTCTTCTGCTTGGCATCCGTACCTATCTGTCAAAGGTAAATAACGGACAGGAAGATATCACTATCCAGAACTTTATATCCAGACGTTCTACTCATGATGAATGGACTTCAGGAGGAAGCAGAACTATCATGTTCCCATGCAGAACAGTGATCACACCGGAGACAGATTTCCTTTCTGCTGCTTATGAGATCCAGAATATGCAGAATCGTATCTACATGCACAGCAAATTACGATCCGGCATTTATTATGGATGAGAATGAGAAAGAGATACAAATACACCGGAGCATACAGGATATGAG
>ENA-OQAX01000348-OQAX01000348.1-human-gut-metagenome-genome-assembly--contig:-NODE-348-length-11069-cov-2.033084_pt1 | contig 11069 bp, 16 predicted proteins | sample MGYA00242741_ERZ504539 | MGnify/ENA primary metagenome ERZ504539 (study PRJEB26092, sample SAMD00036277) | human gut metagenome | host: Homo sapiens | study: EMG produced TPA metagenomics assembly of... | reverse complement strand
AGGTTCGGTAGTTAGTTTAAGAATGAAGGTAGAACGTAAAGGTAAATCAAAAAAAATAAATTAATTACCAAGTTATTACATAATGATTAATATTTTTCTTATGCTAACTTTTTAATTTTGTGAATTAAAAAGGAGGTATTGATATGGAAATAGAACAGCTTTCAAATTTGCAGTTATCTTCTATAAAAGGAGGTGAGTGGATTTATATAGCAGGTGAATGGTATTGGATAGATATTGCAGGATATGATCCAGAAGAAGATATGTAAAATGGTATTTTTCTTGAATATGTTAGTTACTGGCATATTAACTTAATAACTTTTTATTATGAATAAAACATTTGTCTCATTTAAAGAGTCATTACTGCCTATTAATCAAATTAGTTTGTCTGATGATGAGATGCTTTAGTCCGAGGAGGTAATGATGGTGGTGGAAATGATGCTGGTAGTGGTGCAGGCTGTGGCTGTGACTGTTACTCGGGGTCTGATTGTGGTTGTCATTGTAGTTCTGGCGCAGGTTGCGGATGTAATTGTAGTTCTGGTGCTGGTTGTGGATGTAGTGGTGGAGGCGGTGGACAAGCAGGAAATGGCTGTGAAGGTCAATAATATCTGTATCATAACTGTTGATTTAATTCTATAATGGCATTAAGTAATTACTAGAGGAGGATATCTATAAGTAAGTTAGTTTATAGATATCTTCTTTTATTTGGGTTATCTTTAAATATATAATCTATGAAAGCAAGTAAATATAACATATATGTAAAAAAGAAACATGGTGTGATTTGTTTTAACACATTTCATGATATCTATTCTTTTATGTCAGCTGAATTGTACGAGTTAATTCAAGCAGAAGAATATGATAAGATTAGTGATAGGCAAAAAAATATTTGTTTAAGAGTGGTTTTTTGATTGAGCAGGATGATGAACTTGCTTTATTGAAAAATGAACATAGTAAGGCGGTTGGTATAAATGGAACGTATGAATTGACACTATTGCCTTCTTTAGATTGTAATTTACGTTGTTGGTATTGTTTTGAGAAACATATTAAGAATAGTCATTTAAATGTGATAACTCAAAACTTGATATTAAACTATGTAGATAGTATATTGTGCCGTGATGATATTAAATTTCTAAATCTTGAATTGTTTTGGTGGTGAGCCATTATTGTATTTTAAGAAAGAATTATATCCATTGCTAAAACAGATAAAATGTAAAGCGGAAGAGCATAATAAAGGAGTACATTTCTTTTTTTGTAACTAATGCAACTTGTATTCATTCAGAGCATTCTTTCTTCTTTTTTGAAAGATTTACATGCAAGTTTTCAAATCTCAATAGACGGATATAAAGAAAAACATAATTCGATAAAAAGATATTTTTAATACGTCAGAAGGTACGTATGATAAAGTTATAGAAGTTATTCATCAGTTAGCCAATAATTATGATACCTATATAAATTTGAGAATCAATTATGATAATGATACATTAAATCATATTGAAGAGGTTATAAAAGATATTATTGATATCGATAGAAGAAAAATAGGTATACACATGGAAAGAGTTTGGCAGACTTCACCGGAAAAAGAAGTATCCTATAAAATAAAAGATGTTTTGAATTTTATTCATGGTAAATGGTTTTGCAGTTTCATACATGAACTTGGCTAGAAGAAGTTATTCATGTAAATCTGGTAAAGTTGACCAGGCTATTATCTCATATAATGGAGATGTATATAAATGTAGTGGTAGAGATTTTACCAATGATTGCGAGAAGGAGTTTTGCAGGATAATGGCTGTATCAAGTGGGATAACCTAAAGTTGGAGAAAAGATTATCGCAAACAACGTATGATAATGAGTACTGTATATCATGTAAATTATTACCTTTGTGTTGGGGACCTTGCAATCAAAAATTGTTAGAAACTCCAGGGAATATTCTAAGGTATTGCCAATTGAGGAATATGGAATTGAGTCTGGATGAATATGTGGAGTATCGATTTAATAACGAACTACTTAAAATGAATATGTATGAAAGCACGCCTTGACAAACTAATCATATTGATAGCAGTCTGTTGTTGCCCGTTGGTTGTTTTCTCCCAATACACCTTGTCAGGGACAGTAAAGAATGATAAATCTTTGGTGATGCCTGAAACGGTTGTGACCTTGCAACAGGCCGATTCATTGGTAGGCATGACACTGGTAGATTCGAAAGGGAGATATAAATTTACTGATTTGCACAAAGGGAAATACACTTTAAGCTTGTCGTGCCCCGAGTATCAGCCGATAGAGGAAACCTTTGATTTGACAGGTGATAAAAGGATAGTCTATGTGATTTATCCGGTGAAAAACATACAGTTGAAAGAAGTTTCTATTGTTGCCGACAAAAGTCATCTGATCTCTCATACGGCAAATAGTGATATCTTTTATTTGTCGGCAGAAGCCAGGAAAAAACAGAATCCTTATGAGGCATTGAGAGAAATTCCCAAATTGGTGGTGAATGAATCGGATCGTTCTATAAAGATGGTGGATGGGGCTATTCCTTTAATCTTGATAAATGGACATAAGGTCAATTCGGGCATTAATAGCATTGACCCGAAAGAGGTGGAGGCGGTGGAGGTGATCAATAACCCTTCTGCACGCTACCTGAAAGACGGGGTACAATGTGTGGTCAATATTAAGATGAAACAGAAAACTGCCGCTTATCAGACATACAATATGAATACACGCCACATGATTCCGGTTTTGTTTGGGTATACGGGAGGTTATTATGAATTAGGCAACAGCAAGGCGTCTTTAAGCCTGAATGCTTCTCATTTCTATTTTCATCATATGATTGGAGTGGAATACGAATACAACAGAATACGGGGTATGAGAAAACCGCTGTCAGTAAAAACGTCTATAATAAGTAATCCTTATGTGGCTTTGAACGGTGACTGGATTTGTTCGCCCAAAGATTATCTGGCTATGAGTGCCATCTATTACCATTATTCTTCTAAAAGTGAAGAGGAGGGTGGGGGAATTCTGACCCAAAATAAAAGAGAGAGAAGCATATAAATCTTTTGTGGATAATAAATCAACCAGTTATGTAGGAAGTTTTTAACTTGTATCATAAGCATACCTTTCATAAAAAGTAAAACATTGGAAACGACTCTGCATCTGAACATGAATGGGAATGATATGAAAGGGATTAGAAAAGAGGAATATCCATCCTTGGAGTATAGAAATCAATATGATTTTGACAACTTTCGCTGGTCCGGAGGATTGGAACTGGATTATTCTTTTGATTGGCTCGGCCAGAATTTTGATTTCGGAAGTTATACTCGTTTTTTGAAAGACCGTATTAAAACAGATTAGTGCGGGATATCCTACTTTCTATCATAGGGAATGGAGTGAATATGCTTATGTTTCGATGAATGGAAATATCAAGAGCAGTTTTTTATATGCTTTTCGTTAGGTACGGATCTTATTTTCAAGAAAGCAGGTGAAGTGAAACACGATTATAGCAAATTGACTGCTGCTGTATCAGGAACTTATAAATTTAATGGCATACACTCTGTACGTTTTGAATTATAATCTTTCCAATCTGTCTCCTGAGGTAATGTATCTGAATCCCTACAACACTTCTACCGACAGTTTGGAAGTGACTCGGGGAAATCCTTTTTTAATGCCTGCCCGGAATCATATTTTTAGATTTTGCTATATGTATAATCAGCATGGATTTTATGTGGAACCTTTTTGTGAAATACAGGTTGTCGGTAGACCGGATTGTGCCGATAGGGTATACAGAGGACAATATATATACGCAGACATATAAAAACACGGATACTTTCCGGCAACTGGATGCCGGTATCAATATGAACTATAATAATCAAAAATGGGGAGGTGTAGGTGGAAATATAGGGTATGATACTCATTTCTATACTCATCAGCATGGAAAGGGCTTTCTTTATGTTAATCTTAATACGTATGGACATTATAAAAGATTGTCATGGAATCTTTATGGGAATTATCGGCCTTTCAGCTATGGTGTGAATAACAAACGGAAACATTTATGGGTCTGAATCGGAACTGACGGTAACTTGGCGTGTGAACAAACATTTGGGAATTACTGGAAATATGAGGTATTTGTTGGGCACTTTGGGGTATGATTCCACTACGCACGAAGGAACTTATTACAATTTCTCATCCGGCAGGATGAAGGACCGAAGTTTCTGCTTTTCATTAGGATTCAATTATTATATGCAAGGAAAGAATTTCAAATATAGGAATAAGAAGAGTTTGCAGAGTACGGAGCAGGGGATAAAGTTGTGAAATAATTTTTGTTTGATATGTTGCAGGCACGGGATGCGTATGATATTAGAATCGCGGAAACGTTTACGAAGAGCGCATGAGGAATGCGCGAAACTTGAGAGTGTCATCTGATGTCATAGTACAGGCTACAGGGCTTCCTGAAGAAGAAATAAAAGCCCTTTAATTGGATTGCAAAGGGTTTGGCCGGAAAGAATAGTTTCTATTCGTATTCGTGTTTCCGTTTTGGATTCATCGGAAACCAGCCTTTCAGCACGCGTTCGCGTTGCTCGAATATCTCCTTGATAGTCCAGAAAGAAGAGAAGGAGAAGACACCCAATAAAGAGGAAATCAGGATGTCACTGATAAGCACAGTCCCTATAATGCCTGCTATGCCCAGTACCAAAAATATCCACCAGCACCGTGTACCCCAATAATATTCGGCCTTGACCACGATGGGGTGGAAAAGACCGATTATTAAAAAGGTACAAATGCCGATGGCAATACCGCCTAAATGGTATTCATTCAGCCATTCCATTCTTTCTTAGCTTTGAATGGGTATTTCTTTTTTGATGCTCTGCTCCAGAGAGATCAGGGTCTCGGTAGCCGTAACGCCGGGAATTTCCTGAATCTTTGAGTTCAGCAAGTCCATCAAATGCTCGTTATCGCGTGAATAAAGTTTGGTCAGCATGGTATAGGGACCTGTAGTGAAGTGGCATTCCACAATTTCGGGAATCTTCTTCAGTTCTGCCACTACGTTTTTGTACATGGAACCTTTTTCCAGCTTGATTCCTACGTATGTACAGGTTCTATACCCTAAACTCTTAGGGTTCACATGATATCCTGAACCGATAATAACTCCCAAATCAATTAATCTTTGCACACGCTGATGAATGGCTGCGCGTGAAACTCCACATTCTGCTGCGACATCTTTAAACGGGATGCGGGCATTTTTGGGATATAATTTCTAGAATTTGTCTGTCGAGACTATCAATTTTTCTCCATAATATACCGATTTTAATGTTATCAATCTGTAAGCAAATATAGGAATACTTTTTTAATTTATCTACTATTTTTGCAAGAAAAAAACAGGATTTTCTTTGAAAAAAAAGTGCAATAAGAGGAGCTAATCACCTATTTTCTTCTCTATTTCGCCGATTTTCCCTCTTCTTTCAAATGAGAAGGTATCGCTATGTGTATCTAAATAGTTCAACAGGAATAGCGATTTTCTTAACAAATATTTTGTTCTTCGGACTCTTTCAACAAAGCATCCTGATAGAGCAGTTCGGATAACATGTCGATGCGCGTGAGCAATTCCTCGCCACCATAGTTCTGTCCCATCTCGTTCAGTATATATTCCGCATCCTGATCATAATAGAAGGTGGAAGGATGATTGAAGTAGGCACGATAAATGCTTTGAAGTTGCAATTGCAGCTCGGGACCGTCCTTTTTATCTCTTTCTTCTACCAACTTTTCCAATGCTTCGAAAAATTGTTGAAGCAACCGCATAATGTAATCTCTTTGCAGCATGTTAATTGTCCTCTTCGTTTTTATGGGTTAGTGTTACTAATACTTTATCTATCCGGGCTCCGTCCATGTCGACTATTTCCAGTGTGAAGTCATTCCATTCCATGGATTCACCGGTCTTGGGAATGTGGCCTAGTTGTTGCAGGATGAGGCCGCTCAACGTGTTGTAATTATAATCGGGGTATAAATCCTCCATTTCGAAATGACTCAGAAAGTCATAGAAAGAACATTGGCCGTCTATCAACCAGCTTCCGTCCTTGCGGGGAACGATATCGGGATCTTCCGAGTCACTGGGCAAGGTGCCTACCAGGGCTTCCAGAATATCCTTCATGGTGATGATGCCTTGCAGACTGCCGAATTCATCACAGATTAATCCGTATTTGATGTTGTGCTGGCGTATTTGTTCCAATACTTTATATACATCCATGTTTTCGTGGAAGTATTGTGCCGGACGGATCACATCACGCAGATTGAATTCGCAACTGTTCAGCTTCCCGAAGAGGTCTTTCAGGTAAACTACTCCGATGATGTTGTCCAGGGTGTTTCCTTGAGTTACAGGGTAAACTTGGTACAGGTGTTGGCATACGATGTCATACAGCTGCTTGTTGTTCATGTCTATGTCAATGGATACGATATCGCTGCGATAGGTCATGATGGTGTTGATGCTACGGTCGCCCAGGGAGAAGACGCGGTCCACAATATCCTGTTCCACTTCTTGCACTTCGCCGTTCTCAGTCCCTTCGTCTATCATGGATTTGATTTCCTCTTCAGTCACTTTTTCTTCCGCTGTGTTGATATGCAGCAGGTTGAAGATAAGTGAAGTGCTTTTGGCAAGTATCCATACAAAAGGAGAGGCTATGACGGACAGCCAGTACATGGGACGTGCCAATAGCTTGGCAGCACGGGTGGAGGCACTCATGCCAATGCGTTTGGGCACCAGCTCGCCAAAGATAATAGTGAGGTAAGTGACCAGGATGACAATCAGGGTTTGAGCCAATAAATAGGCATATGTGGCGGGTACGCGGCGTCAGTCAGTATGTTCCCAAAGTCGGTGGCCAGCACGTCGCCGGAGTAAATACCGGTCAATATACCAATCAGGGTGATTCCGATTTGGATGGTGGATAAAAACTTGTCCGGGTCATTGGCAAGCTTTAAAGCGATACGCGCTGTAGAGCTTCCATGACGGATATCATTGGACAAACTACTTTTACGCGCTGAGATCAGGGCGATTTCGGACATGGCGAATACCCCGTTTAATAAGATAAGTGCGATAATAATGGCAATTTCCATGTAAGAATTTACGTTTTGTTTTGCTAACAAATGTACTAAGAATTGTGTTTTCTCTTTCTTCTTTTAGATTTAATTAATGAATTATCTGTCATTTGCGCTATCTTTGCGGTGTCTATACTTAGAAAGGAGTAATTATGCATCCGTTGGAACTATTCAAATATTGTCCGAAGTGTGGTTCGCCGCACTTTGAAGTGAACAATGAGAAATCAAAGCGTTGCGCCGATTGTGGCTTTGTGTATTATTTCAATTCCAGTGCCGCTACTGTAGCTTTTATCTTGAATGATAAGAATGAGTTGTTGGTGTGCCGCAGGGGAAAAGAACCGGCAAAGGGAACATTGGACCTGTCCGGCGGGTTTATTGATATGCATGAGACCGGCGAGGAAGGTGTGGCACGCGAGGTGTTGGAAGAAACCGGCTTGCAGGTGGAGGAGGCTGTTTATCAGTTCTCATTGCCCAACACTTATCTTTATTCAGGATTTCTGGTACATACATTGGATCTGTTCTTTCTTTGTAAAGTGAAAGATACCAGCCGGATAAAGGCGATGGATGATGTGGCGGAGTCTTTCTGGCTTCCGTTGGATGAAGTGAATCCCGAAGAATTCGGGCTGGATTCTGTGCGTGAAGGAGTCCGGCGTTTTTTGAAAGAACATAAACTTTAATGATAAGATATGAAAAGAAAAACCTTATTGATGGCCGCATTGATGGGAGGCTGTTCCTTGCAGGGAATGGCGCAGCAGATCACTCCCAAGGATGTGGCAGGTGACAAGGAATATAACCGGGTATGCCGGGAATATGAGTTGAAAGGCGGGGACAGCATGGAGCTGTTACAGGCTTATCTGGACAAATATCCTGATTCCCGCCATAAAAACAGGGTGCTGTCACTGATTGCCTCTGCTTATTTTATGGAGGGAAAATACAAGGAGGCCATTGCCCTGTTCCGGTCGTGTGATCTGGAGGCTTTGCCTGATAAGGAAAGAGATGATTGTGCCATGCGTCTGGCCACCTCTTATCTGAAAGAAGACAATCTGCGTGAAGCGGCTGTATGGTTTACCTTGCTGAAAGAGGTAAGCCCATTGTATCAGGATGACGCTGTCTATAATCTGGCTTATATTGATTATGTGGAGAAACGCTATGACAAGGCGCTGAAAAGTTTCCAGTCTTTGCAGAATGATGCCGTATATGCAGCATTGGTTCCTTATTATATAGGAGAGATTATTGGTGAAAGGAAATTATCAGCAGGCCCGTACTGTGGCAAAAGCGTATCTGGAGCAATATCCGGCTAAAAAGGATGTTCCTCAGATGGAACGGATTTGGGGAGAGGCTTGTTTCGGATTGAATGATTACCAAGCGGCGATACCTCCTTTGGAAAGATACCGTGAAAGTGTCTCCCACCCGCAGCGTAAGCCTTTGTATGAACTCGGTATGAGTTATTATTATACTGGTGTTTATTCCAAGGCTGCCGCTACTTTGGGGGAAATGGCTTCGGTACATGATGCCTTGTCACAGAATGCTTATCTACACATGGGGCTGGCTTATTTGAACTTGAAGGAGAGGAACAGGGCACGCATGGCATTCGAGCAGGCTGCCAATTTCAGTTTTGATCCGAAAGTAAAGGAACAGGCTCTTTATAATTATGCTTTGTGTATTCATGAAACCTCTTATTCTCCATTTGCCGAATCGGTAACCGTGTTTGAGCGTTTTTCTGAATGAGTTCCCGAATTCACCTTATACGGAGCGTGTCAATGATTATTTGATAGAGGTGTATATGAATACCCGCAGTTATGAAGCTGCTTTAAAATCTATAGCAAAGATTGAGCATCCGGGCACACGCATTATGGAGGCCAAGCAGAAGATTTTGTTCCGGCTGGGCACACAGGCATTTGCGAATGCCCGTTTCCAGGAGGCTCTGGAGTTCTTCAACCAATCGCTTGCTGTGGGGCAATACAATCAGGCGACAAAGGCGGACGCTTATTTCTGGAGGGGGGAATCCAATTATCGTCTGGACCGTTTTCCGCAGGCGGGTAACGATTACCGCTTGTATCTGGAATTTGCCACCAGCAAGAACGGACAGGAATATGGTTTGGCGCTCTATAACTTGGGATATACTTATTTCAAACAGAAAAATTATGGAAATGCGGGCACTTGGTTTACCCGTTTTGTGGACAGGGGAAGTATCAATGAACGCACCATGCAGGCAGATGCCTATAACCGCATAGGTGACTGCAACTTCTATGACCGCCGTTTTGAACAGGCTCGTCAGGATTATGCCCGTGCGGTGGAGATTGATCCGTCACTGGGGGGATTACTCTTTGTATCAGGAGGCGTTTTGTGCGTGGTTTGCAACGTGATTACAATGGAAAAGTGCAGACGTTGAACCGCTTGATTTCGGATTATCCGGAATCACAATACATGGATGATGCCCTTTACGAGCAGGGACGTGCTTTTGTGCAGATGGAGGATAATGCCAATGCCATTGCCCGTTTCAATATTTTGGTGAAGAAATTCCCGGAGAGCAATGTCGCACGGCGGGCAGCTAACGAGATCGGTTTGCTGTACTATCAGGATGACAAGTATCCTGAAGCCATTCAGGCTTATAAGCAGGTCATAGCCAGTTATCCGGGCAGTGAGGAGGCTCGTTTGGCGCAGCGTGATTTGAAATCTATCTATATTGATTTGAACAAGGTGGATGAGTATGCCAACTTTGCTTCAACTATCCCCGCGGTGCCAACTTTGATGTAAATGAGCGTGATTCATTGACTTATGTGGCTGCCGAAAGGGTATATATGCGAGGAGAGGTCACCGAAGCCCGCAACAGCTTTACCCGTTATTTACAGACTTTCCCCGAAGGTGCTTTCAGTCTGAATGCCAACTATTATATCGGTTTGATAGACTATAATCAGAAAGCCTATGAAAGTGCAGCCCGGCATTTGGATAAAGTATTGGAATATCCCAACAACAAATATTCTGAAGATGCCATGTTGATGGGGGCCGAAATGGCTTATACGGCGAAGGATTATGAAAAAGCCTTGCATATTTACAAGCAATTGAAAGATAAAGCCGCTTCTATGGAGCGTCGCCGGCTTGCAAAAACCGGAATGTTACGCAGTGCGCATATGCTGGGAAATGAGGAAGAGATTATCTTTGCCGCAACAGATTTGCTGGCCGATACTAAACTGGCGCCGGAATTGTCTAACGAGGCACATTATTACCGTGCAAAAGCTTATTTGGATGCCGGCAAGACGGATGGAGCTATGGAAGATCTGAAGATCTTGGCAAAAGACACCCGTAATGTATAATGGAGCGGAGGCCAAAATATAAAGTCGCCCAGATTTACTTTGACGGCGGACAAACGGATAAGGCGGAGCAGGAGGTGCTGAATACATCGAGGTAAGTACACCGCATACCTATTGGCTGGCACGCAGCTTTGTGTTATTGGCTGATGTGTATATGAAGTTGGGACGTAACTTGGATGCTAAACAATATTTGCTTTCATTGAAGCAGAACTTTTATGGTGAAAGAAAAAAGTCACATGTTCGTGACTGGTCCGGATGTAGTAAAAACCTGATTCATGAAGAAGTAAGCAAAGAAGAGCTGGGGTGGCGCAATGACACATAGCAGCAAGAGCGGTGTGACGCATTTTATGTGCAACTCCGAAGAAGAACTGTTGATGAGTATCCGCGAACTGTTGTCTTTCTTACCGCAGAATAATATGGATGAAGCCAGGAAACAACCTTGCGCCGACGAAACCAACCGCGAAGACGCTTCTCTGGATACAATCGTTCCGGCAGATCCGAACGTACCGTATGATATGAAAGACATTATCGAACGCGTGATAGACAACGGTTATTTCTTCGAAGTCATGCCGAACTTTGCAAAGAATATCATCATCGGCTTTGCCCGCATGGCAGGTCGTTCGGTAGGTATCGTAGCCAATCAGCCGGCTTATCTTGCCGGCGTTCTTGATATCGACGCCAGCG
>ENA-OQAX01000347-OQAX01000347.1-human-gut-metagenome-genome-assembly--contig:-NODE-347-length-11072-cov-1.444038_pt1 | contig 11072 bp, 16 predicted proteins | sample MGYA00242741_ERZ504539 | MGnify/ENA primary metagenome ERZ504539 (study PRJEB26092, sample SAMD00036277) | human gut metagenome | host: Homo sapiens | study: EMG produced TPA metagenomics assembly of... | reverse complement strand
CGGATTCTTATCAAGTACGTCCGTTTGAGAGAATGGCAAATAACGGTTCTTCGGAGCAAACTTACGTGTTTTCAATGGTTGCTGTGCCGGTAACTTCTGCACGTTTGTAGGATCGGTTTCACTGTAATTGATAGCACCGGTAATACGTTTTTAAATCACCGCTCATTAAAGTTTTCTGCCAACATCTTGCCACCGGCGTCTTTCCAACGCAGGATATCTGCACGGCGTAAACCTTCACCTGCAAATTCTACGCAACGTTCAACGACGAATCAATTCACGTAATTTTATCCTGAGTATCATATTTTAGTTCTGACTACTTTTAGGCATACCTACGCGTTCACGAATCTGGTCGATATAGTTGTACACTTGATCTGATGGACCGTTTTAATTCGTTTTCGGCTTCTGCCCAACTTAATAGTACTTCTGCATAACGGAATATGATAACACAGGCAGCTGTATTCCAAATATTAGAATACTGTTCGTATGGATCTAGATATTTTGGCCCATGTTAAAGCTGTTTTTGAGGCATTGTCTGTATAAGTAGGAAAGTTCTTGTTTTTTTGAACCGTCTGCCAGCTTCTCATCCAGTGTATTCAATATCTTTCCTCTCCATTCTTGTCCGGGATAAAGAATAGTCATATCATGCGCGGGTCACGATTGGCAAAAGGATGTTTGGCATCATAATAGCCTGTAGCTTCTTCTTTAGTCAAACCATTGTCCATTTCATACATGTCTACCAAATTTTGAGTAGGAACAATTGAAGACCATCCTGCATCATCATTATTATACATTTGACCGATAACGCCCAGTCCGAAGACACTTTCGAGGCGTTGATCTGCCAATATGATTTCTTTAGAATCTATGCCTGACAGTTTGAATAAGTTTTCATAATCAGAATCCAGTTCGTATTGTTTTAAATCGATGATAGCCTGAGCTGCATCTTTTGCTTTCTGCCAGTCACCGTAATATAGTGCTTCGCGCATTTTGGTAGCCAAAACAGCTCCTTTGGCAATACGTCCGCGTGCTGCCGGAGTGGTGTTGATGGCTGTAAGTGCATCGTCCAAGTCCTGTGCAATCTGTTCGCGTACTTCCGCTTCCGTATTACGCGGTACCTGTGCTTCTTCAGCCGTAGTATAAGAACCGATGATAGGTACACCGCCATACCACCAGTTCATAATGAAATATCTATAGGCACGGATGGCTTTGGCTTCTGCTATCAGTTCTTCTTTCTTACCTGCAGTAGTGAATTCTACATTGTCGATGTTTTCTAACACTGTATTACAACGGCGGATGATGGCAAAATCATAGAATGAAGCACCTGTGTTACCGCTGGATAAGGAACCGTCTCCCCAAGGACGCCATCCTTCCCATGAAAAATTATTGTAACCTATGTCGGAACCGCAATCTAAATAAAGAATGGACGATGGATCTAATAATCCATTGTAGCAACCTACTACAAAACTCTCGGCATCAGTTTCTGTTTTCCAGGTTGTTGCAGGAGAAAGGGCATCTTTCGGAGCTGTATCCAGAAAATCTGAACATGAAGCAGACAGCAATGCGATACCTGCTAATAAATATGTTGATAAACGTTTCATATTATTCTGTATTAATTAAGTGATTATAAAAAGTTTAGAATGTAATGTTGACTCCGAATGAATGTGTTTTATTCAAAGGGTAACTAGACAAAACGTTCACTGACTGTTTCCGGGTCTACATTAATTGGCATATCGTCAAATGTCAGCAAGTTTTCTGCTGAATAGTATACACGCAGATTCTGAATACCCCATTTCTCTATCCATTTTTAGGAAGAGTATAGCCTAATTGTATGGTTTTCATACGGAGATAGCTTGTGTCCATAATCCAGAATCGGAAAGTACATTCGAAGCTTCACTTGGAGATACACGTGCTTCTGCTATGCGTGGCATGCTTGCATTTTTTGTTTTCGGGGTGTCCAGCTATCCAACCAGGCAGTTGACGGATGTCCTGCGCTACCGGAGAATTCACCGAATGCTTCCTTGGTAAATGCATATCCTACACCGGCAGCACCATTGAAGTTCATTGACAAGTCTACGTTCTTATAACCGACATTAATATTGAAGCCAAATGTGAATTTCGGATCTTTGGTTCTATAAAGCTCGCGGTCATCAGCCGATATTTTACCGTCACCGTTTGCATCTACATAGCGTAAGTCACCTGCCTTGAAATCTTGTCCGAAAGGATATCCGTCCATTGCAGAGTATTTGGCTTGCCATGCAGCAGCTTCTTCATCAGACTGGAAAAATCCGTCTGTGCGATATACGAACCATGAATTGATAGGAGAACCTACTTCGCGCATAAAACTGCCGTCAGCCATACGGTCTACTCCACCCAAGTTTTCAATGGTATTCTTGTTGTAGGCAAAGTTTCCCGAAACACCGAAGGTCCAATCGTTCCATGTATCGTTGTAGGCCAACTGAACTTCAATACCACTATTCTTCATTGCACCTACATTATCTTTGTATGCACCCAAGGCAAACTCTTTAGGAACGGAGACATTCATGATGATATCTGTGGTCTTTCTGTTGTAGTAGTCAATAGAACCGGTCAGCTTATTGAATAAAAGTGAAGTCTATACCGATACCCCAAGTGGTAGCTTTTTCCCAAGAAAGAGAAGCCATTTTGTATGAACCTTGATAGTATCCTGTCACTAACGAACCTCCGAACGGATAGTTGGCGCCGAGGTTGTATGTATTCATCCATGGATAGTAGTCTCCTCCGGTCGGAGTACCGTCTCCCAAAGCATCCTGGTTTCCCAGCTGACCCCAGAACCGCGAATCTTAAAGGCTTGACAACCAACTGTCTCTTAAGGTTTCCATAAATGATTCTTCACTGATGCGCCATGCACCGGAGAATGAAGGGAAGTATCCCCAACGGTTGCCCGGAGCAAAACGAGAAGATGCATCGGCACGGAAGTTAGCTTCGAATAAATATTTTCCTTTATAATCGTAGTTGATACGACCAAAGTATGACAACATATTCAATTCTCGTGTAAAACCACTATTGGTTTGAGTAGCAGTTGCACCTGCATTCATATCGTCCAATTCATTATTTGGGAAATTTTCACGGTACATATCATTGTAGCGTACATCGTATGCTTCTGCATGATAACCTAACATTGCTTTTAAGTTGTGATCACCAAATTGCTTGTCGAAATTCAACAAAGCATCAAAGTTATACCGGGTCCAGTTTGTAAATGACTCAGTTAAGCTGTTAGGACGTGCGGCCTGTGCCGGGTCATTATTGATTTTCTTTACGAAAGCCTTGTAGTGTTGGTCATCATTAACATAAGCTCCCGATACGGTTGCTGTAAGGCAATCCAAAAATTTTGTAATCAACAGACAACATACCGGTAAAGTTCTGGTTACATTTATCTACTGTAGATTTTGAATCCAACCATGCAATCGGGTTACCGTCATTTGTTGAACCGTAAGTTCCATCTTCATTCTTGATAGGAATCATCGGGCTTAGGATGTTGAGCTGACGGATAATTTGGTCTGAAGAACCACCACCATAGTTTGAGTTAGGGTCTTTATAATCATTCTTGATATAGGACAAATTCATACGCACATGCCATTTCTTGGTTATATCTACGTCTAAATTCATACGTCCGTTGAATTGGCTTCGCTCTGAATTCGGAAGGATACCGGTCTGTCCCAAATAACCGACAGAGGCCATATATCTTGCATTCTCTGTACCACCATTGATGCTTACATTGTGCTTATGCAGAACACCTGTTTTATAGGCAGCATCATTCCATCGGTATTAGGATGTCCGTATGGGTCGGAACCATTCTCGAATAAACGGATGTCTTCGTCCGAATAACGATGTGGGTTATTATTATCATCGTCAATGCGATTGTACAGTCTGGCATAATCGGCAGAGCTTACACGGTCAATGGTTGCCGTTGCATTTTGAATACCGACATATCCATTGTACGAGATACGGGGAGCACCGGTTTTTCCGCGTTTGGTGGTAATCAAAATTACACCGTTAGATGCTTTAGAACCATAGATAGCTGCAGAAGAAGCGTCTTTCAATACGGAGATACTTTCAATATCATTCGGGTCAAGGTCATTCATGGAACCACTTTCTACACCGTCAATCAAGATATAGGGAGATGCATTATTCAACGTTCCTACACCGCGGATTCTGATATTACTTCCGTCTTCACCGGGGACGTCCCTGACCTGCAGTAATTGTTACACCCGGCATCAAGCCTTGCAAACCGCTTGATACATTCGAAATAGGGCGATTGGTTAACTCATCGCTGTTTACTTGTGCAACGGCACCGGAGAGGTTAGCCTTTTTCTGTATACCTAACCTACAACAACAACTTCACTCAGGACTTCTGTGTCATCTTTCAACACTACATTGAGAGTCCCACCATTCCATTTGACTTCTTGTTTTTGATACCCTACATAGGAGATTACGATGATATCTCCTTTCTTCACGTTAGTTAAGGCGAAATTACCTTCAAAGTCGGTAATTGCTCCGTTGGTGGTTCCTTTCACTATTACAGAAGCACCAATAATGGATTCTCCCGTGGCGTCTTTCACAATACCTTTACATGTTTCATTTTTGTTGTACGATAGCAGAAGAGTTAACTTCGGAAGCTGTAACAGCAGAAATGGTTCCTGTAGAGAATGTTCCCAAGAACAATAACATGCTAACTGATTTCAGTCGTTTTTAACATAATATTGAATTTTAAAGTGTTTGATTGAAATTCAAAGTTCTAAAAGGATAAGTTCTTCTAGAACTATTCCTTTTTATAATCTGCTGATAATCAATGCTTGTATTAAATAGATCCTTGGATTATTTATACTGTAAATCACAATAAATGAGGAAAAAAGATAATATTTCTACCGATATTCTATTCGTTTTTATTAATCCCCTTTTCATTATACTATTGTTTATAACGGCTTTACATGGAAACTCATATATAAATTATGAGTAAAAAAAGTTTATGTATTATCATTATATTACTAAAATTCTACCAACTAAATAGTTAAGTCTTTTTAGGGTACCCCTTTAATTAGATATTTTTATAGTTTAATTGTTAAATTACAGAGAAAAACAAAGATAGTTTTCAAAAATGATTGGTCTTTTTTTAAAAATATTATATATTTGCGCCATTAATCTAAATCATATTGAAAAAACATAGTTCTAGAAGAACTACGTTGATAGTAACTTATTTTATTATCTTTAAATTAATACTTTTATGTTAAAGAGAGTCAAGTCGGTCAGTATGCTGCTATTTTCTTATGGCTGCATCTACAGGAAGCATGAATGCTGTTTCAGCTCCTGCAATAGCAAGCTCAAATGCTATTGAGCAACAGAACCGAAACCTGTAAAGGAGTTGTAAAGGATGCTATGGGTGAAACAGTCATCGGTGCGTCCGTAGTAGTAAAAGGTACAACCAATGGTACTATTACCGGTATCGATGGTGATTTTACCTTGAGTGGAGTTTCCGAAGGAAGTATTCTTGTTATTTCCTATGTAGGTTATGTTACCCAGGAAGTAAAATTCAATGGTCAACCACTTAATGTAATCCTGAAAGAGGACAGTCAAACATTGGAAGAAGTTGTCGTAGTAGGTTATGGTGTACAAAAGAAAGCTAATTTAACAGGAGCAGTTGCAACTGTAAATGCAAAAGCATTGGAAAGCCGTCCCGTGTCAAGTGTTTCTGCAGCTATAGCAGGACAAATGCCTGGTGTAACAGCTATTCAGAGTTCAGGTGCTCCGGGTGGTCAAGCTGCTGATATTACTATTCGTGGTAAGAACTCTATCAATGCAGCCAGTCCATTGGTTATTGTAGATGGAGTACCGGGTAGTATGAATACAATTGACCCAAATGATATTGAAACATTTACAGTTTTGAAAGATGCTGCTTCTGCTGCTATCTATGGTGTACAGGCTGCGAACGGTGTAATCTTGATTAACTACTAAACAGGGTAAAAAAGGAGAAAAGGCACGCGTAACTTATTCCGGTAATGTATCTTGGTCTTCTCCGGTAGCAAAACGTGAATTAGTGAATGCTTATGAATATGCTGTTTTATATAATGAAGCAACTTTAAATGAGAATCCTAATGCTACATTGATGTTCTCTCCGGAAGAAATAGAAGACTATCGTACCGGAGCATTACCCAGCACAGACTGGTATGAAGCAGCTATTAAAAAAGAGTGCTATAGAAACAATGCATAATGTTTCTATCAGCGGTGGTACTGAAAAAACAACGTACAATGCTTCATTAGGTTATATTTATCAGGATGGTTTGACTGCTGATAATGATTATTCTCGATTCAATGCCCGTATGAATTTGAATTCGGAAATCAATAAATATATAAAGGTAGGTATCAATGCATCCGGTTATAGAGGTGTTTCTAAATGATGCATGGAATGGCTTTGTATCTGTTTATCAAGGTGTAACTCGCGAAAAAGCCTACTAATAAAGTTTATAACGAAGATGGTTCTTATACTTATTCCGGTGTAGATAACCCGGTTGCTATACAAGGAGACAAGTCTGGTTTCAAACGTAATACACAACAGGAAATAAATCTTACAGGTCATGCTACTATACAGATTTTACCTGAATTGAGTATTAAAGGTGTATATTCAGTACGTAATTATACCAGTAACCAAGATGGTTTTAAAAAGCATTTCACTTATGGTAGCGGAAGCAATGCGTATGATTCCGGTTTGCGTGAAGGGTATGATAAATATTATAACCACAACTATTACACCGGACAAGTCTTGATTAACTTCAACAAGAGTTTTGGCAAACATAATATCAGTGCATTAGCGGGTTTGAATCTTATGAACATATTTATAAGTATACAGAAGCTACTCGTCAAGGTGGCGGTAGTGATGAGTTGCCTGAATCTCTGAATACATTAGACCAGTCTTCACAAAAAATAAAGACGGAGGTTATGAAATGGCTCGTTTGTCTTATTTCGGACGTATCCAATATGATTATGCAGGTAAGTATCTGTTTGAAGCTAATTTACGTAGTGATGCCTCTTCACGTTTCCCGAAAGATAATCGTTGGGGAGTATTCCCCGCATTCTCTGCAGATGGAGAATTTCTGAAGAAGCATTTATTAAAGACAATGTAGACTGGCTGAGCAATTTGAAGTTACGTCTTGGTTGGGGTAAAACCGGTAATGAGGAATTGAAATCCGATGATATTTATCCGGCAGTACCAACATATACATATAATATAGCTGACAATGCTACTAAATATTTATTCAACAATACTTTGTACTCAGCTATATATGAAGCTCGTTATGTAAACAATAATTTGAAATGGGCAACGGTTACTAACTATGAATTAGGTTTGGAAGCCGGTTTCTTAAACAACATGATTAATTTTGAATTATCTGTTTATAAGAAGAAAACCAATGATATGTTGCTGTATCTTCCTATTCAGGGAGTTATCGGTATGAATGCTCCGGCACAGAATATTGGTAGTGTGCAGAATACCGGTTTTGATTTCTTGATTAACCATAACAAGCAAATTAATAAGGACTGGAACTATTCTGTATCATTGAATGTATCTTATGTAAAGAATGAGATTACGGATATGGCAGGTACAGAAGGTCCGACAAGTAACGACAAGATTTGGAATCTGGAAGGATATCCTATCGGTTCTTACTACGGTTATGTAGCCGATGGCTTCTTTAATACAGAAGAAGATCTTCTTAACTGTCCGAAACGTTTGGCTGACGGTCAGGAAAATTAGGTGATATCAAGTACAAAGATTGGATGGTGATAAGAAAATTACAGAAAAAGAACCGTACTGTTATAGGTAAGAATTTCCCAAGTTGGACCGGAGGTTTGAATCTGAGTGTAGGTTATAAGAATTTTGATCTTTCTGCTTTATTCCAAGGAGCATTTGATGTAGACGGATACTACACCGCTGAAGCTGCTTATGCATTTTATAATGGTGCAACTGCTTTGAAAAGACATTTGGATCGTTGGACTCCGGATAATCACAATGCTTCTTACCCCCGTGTTACACGTTCTAGTCAAACAAACTTTGTAACATCTTCTTTCTGGCTTCAAGATGCATCATACGTTCGTTTGAAAAACCTTACTTTAGGCTATACATTACCTCAAGCATGGTTAACTAAAGCCGGTATCGCTAATGCAAAGGTATTCTTAACCGGTGAAAACTTATTTACTTTTACAGGTTTGGACGGTGGTATCGACCCGGAAGAAAGCAATGAACGAGGATGGTCTTACAGTAACGTTAAAAAACTGTCTGTCGGAGTAAAACTTTCATTCTAATATTTCAAATAAAACAGTATAAATAACATGAAAACAAAATTTTTACATATAGCAACGGCCTTATTATTTGCAGGATTCACTTCTTCATGTAGTGATTTCTTAGACCGTTATCCATTGGATGAGCTATCTGATAGCAGTTTCTGGAAAACAGAGAATGATGCGATGATGGCCGTAACTGATATTTATGGCTGCCTGCTACATGGGATCAAGACGAAGATATCAATTCAGATAATGCAGTTCATGGCATTAAATGGGCTGCCGGTAACATATCAAAAGGTATTTACGATCCGATGGACCAAAGCTGGGCGGGTAGTTATACTCCGATTCGTCAATGTAACTTGGTATTGGAAAAAGTAAAAGATATCGAAATGAGTGACGAATCACGTAAAAAATTGAAGGACAGGCTTATTTCTTCCGTGCATTTGTATATTTCAATTTTAATCCGTTCTTTTTGGTGATGTTCCTTATATTGATAAACCATTGAACTTAACGGATGTAGAAGATATCACTCGTACTCCACGCGAAGAAGTGTATGCAAAGGTTATGGCGGACTTTGACAAGGCAATTGAATATTTGCCTGAAGAATGGGATGCCGCAAATACTCCTCGTGTTACCAAAGGAGCTGCCTTGGCTATGAAAGCTAGAGCTGCTTTGTACTATAGTAACTGGCAAGTTGCAGCAGATGCTTCTAAGGCTGTAATTGATTTAGGTAAATATGAACTTTATGATGCCGGAAATACCGGTAAATATCAGGAGTTGTTTTGGGAAAAATCAGATGGATGTGATGAAAATATCTTGTATGTACAATTCAACTACCCTGATAAAACTCACTACTTGATTGGTTGGGAATGTTTCCCTACTTTAGGTTGGGGAGGTATGAATCCTACTCAGAGCTTGGTTGACGCATTCGAAGATAAAGACGGTGCTCCTTATCAGTAAATCTACAATTTATAATGAAAAGGAGCCGTTTAAAAATCGCGACCCTCGTTTGGAAGTCAATGTACTTCATGACGGAGAAGAAATGTATGGTGTTTACAATTAAAGTCAAACCGCTGAAATCAAGTGGAAAAACCGGTATTGAACAGCATGGTGATGCTACAGCAACCGGATATTATCAGCAAAAATGGTTAGACCCAAGTATTGATCCTCAAAGCGAAGGTTGGAATATGGGCAAAGACTGGGTGGTTATTCGTTATGCCGAAGTTCTGCTGACTTATGCAGAAGCGATGAATGAGCTTCATCCGTTGAGCGCAGAATCATTTGATGCTGTCAATCAAGTTCGTAGACGTGTAGGTATGCCTGATTTACAAAATACAGACCCAAGCAAACCGACATATTGTGCTACTCAAGATGAGCTTCGTAAACGTATTCAAAACGAATGGCGTGTAGAGTTTGCACTCGAAGGCGGTAAACGTATGTGGGATATTCGTCGTTGGGGCATTGCCAAAAGAAGTTTTTGAATGCACCGTTCTTGGGATTGAAGATGAAACCTGTAGAAGGAGTAGTAGATGGCAAACCGGCAATTGTGGATTATATTCTTTATGAAGGTGAAAATATAAAATTGGCGGGTAGTCATTATGAAGATCATAACTACTTACTCCCTGTTCCTCAGAAAGAAATCGATTTGAATCCTAAACTGACTCAGAACCCGGGATATTAATAACATTATAATATCTACAAGCAATAATTTAAGTGAGGGCATTGTCTTATAGTAAGTGTCCTCACTTACTTTATTAAATAAATATATAAGATGAAACGATTGGTCTATACCCTATTTGGAGCTTTGTTTATCCTTTATTATATATGTTACCAAGGAGTGTTGTCGCATGTGCTTTACTATCACGAACAACATCATCTTTTCCTTTTTCTAAATCTTATTTTCTGCAATGTGTTCAATCTGAGGGTTGGCTAAACTATATTACTAACTTTATTATTCAATTTTTCTATTATCCTATTTTAGGAAGTACTATTTTGGCATTCTTGTTGGCATCAGTCTATTGGTTGACAAATAGCATTATAAAAATAATAACCGGAAAGAATGATCTGTTGCAATTGTCCATTATTCCTTCCCTTATTCTTTTTTTCTATACAATGGAAGCGAATCATTCTCTTTCTATATTGCCAGGAAGTCTGCTATGCCTGTTGATGCTCTACTTGCTTCTTTTGTTTATTCAACGTTACCGAAACGTATTTCCCCTCTTTCGTCTGCCTGGCATATCAAAATAAAAAATACGTTATTTATTAACTTCTTCTTTTTACTAGGATATACAGGATATGGTTTTCACTATTTTTTTATAACTACAATAGGAATGAGCGTATAAATGTTAAAAGCCGAACAGTTTGTAAAAAGCAAAGACTGGAGAAGTGTGCTGGAGTATACAAAAAAAATATTTAGATACCGGACGTATAATCAGCTCATTTCTTATTTTCATCATTTGGCACTTTTATCATACAGGACAGCTTCCTTATCATTTATTGGATTATCCACAAAACAGGGAGTCAAGGGACTTTACTTCCCGTGGAACAGTGACAGTCGTGAGAGTGAATACGGACATATTCTTTATGAAGAACTTGGGTATATCAATGAGGCACAACGCTGGGAGTTTGAGTCAATGGTAGTATGGGGAGAAACAGCACCTCACCTTATAAATTTGGCACAATATAACATTGTAAACCACCGCCCGTTAGTGGCACAACGCTTTATTAATAAGCTAAAACAGTCTCTTTTCTATCGAGAGAAATGCTCT
>ENA-OQAX01000346-OQAX01000346.1-human-gut-metagenome-genome-assembly--contig:-NODE-346-length-11089-cov-1.872560_pt1 | contig 11089 bp, 25 predicted proteins | sample MGYA00242741_ERZ504539 | MGnify/ENA primary metagenome ERZ504539 (study PRJEB26092, sample SAMD00036277) | human gut metagenome | host: Homo sapiens | study: EMG produced TPA metagenomics assembly of... | reverse complement strand
CCAAAATTCTGTTACTGTAAGCGGAAACAGACGAATTTTGGCTTACATATATCAAAAGCAAAAAATATATAAATAATATTTTTATTAATTTTTGAAAGATACTATGATTGTGAGTAAATAGAAAAGCGGAAGATTTTATCTGCCTGAAAAAGATTAAATTTAGATCAGAAGAATTGAGCAATGATGCGTGATAAAAAAATTATCAAAAACCTCTTGTTAAAAATGTTGTCAATATGATATAATATTTTTCGGAAATCGAGCTGATACACTCCTTTTAATTGCGGAGGAAGGGTGTGCGAACTCTTTTTATTTTCTATGTCTCAACAAAGATATAAAAAGTAATTGTATTAGACTTGATTTATATTTTTGTCCATATATTGTTAAAAAAAAGACAAGGACTAGCGGCTGTTATTTACGGGCGCTATATATCGGGGCAAATTGCTTTTGGACCCTGATATCATTATTTGAGCAACATGAATTTATCTGAACAACTAAGAAAGGATAATGTTAAGTATGAAGTACAGTTATTATCCGGGTTGTACCCTGAGAAACAAGGCGAAAGATCTGGACGAATATGCCAGAGCCAGCGCCAGAGCACTTGGGTTTGAACTGGAAGAGATCGAAGACTGGCAGTGCTGCGGAGGTGTTTATCCTCTGGGAACTGACGAGATCGCTACGAAACTTTCTTCCGTACGTGCTCTTAATCAGGCCAAAGAAAAAGGCCAGGATCTGGTGACAATCTGTTCTGCCTGTCATCACGTGATCAAAACGTGTCAATGACGACATGAAGAATGTGGAAGATATCCGCACCAGAGCAAATAATTACATGCAGCTTGACGAGCCTTATGCTGGCGAGACAACAGTACTCCATTATCTGGAAGTGCTTCGCGACAGAGTTGGCTTTGACAAGCTGAAAGAGAAAGTAGTAAACCCGCTTACAGGAAAGAAGATCGGAGCATATTACGGATGTCTCTTATTCGTCCGGGTAAGATCATGGCTTTCGATGATCCTGAGAATCCGACAATCATGGAAGATTTCATCCGTGCACTTGGGGCAGAACCGGTAATCTATCCATACAGAAATGAATGCTGCGGCGGTTACATTTCTCTGAAAGAAAAAGATATGTCTCAGAACATGTGTCAGAAAATCGAAGACAGTGCGAAAGGCTTTGGCGCAGATATGTTGATCACAGCCTGTCCATTGTGTAAATATAATTTAAATAAAAAACGCTTCCAGCGAACTGCCTGTATATTATTTCACAGAGCTCCTTGCAGAAGCCCTCGGAGTAAAAGAGGAGGTGGCAAAATGAGAAACCAGCATTCAGCAGCAGAAAAGATCAAAGAGATCTCCGGAACCAATCCGCTGAAATGTATGAAATGTGGAAAATGTTCTGCTACCTGCCCATCTTTCAATGAAATGGATATCAAGCCACATCAGTTTGTATCCTATGTTGTAAATGAAGATATCGAAGCACTTGTCAATTCAAAGTCTCTCTGGAAATGCCTTTCCTGCTTCGCCTGTGTAGAGCGTTGTCCAAGAGATGTAAAACCGGGAAAGATCATCGATGCAGCAAGACAGTTAGTTGTCCGTGAAAAAGGCGGCGATTATCTGAAAGCAGATGAGATACCACAGCTTCTTGATCCGGAACTGCCACAGCAGCTTTTGGTAAGTGCATTCAGAAGATACAGGAGGTAAGCCAGCGTGCAGAGAATTGGTGTATTTGTCTGTCATTGCGGAAGTAATATCGCCGCTACGGTAGATGTAAAAAAAAAGTTGTTGAATTAGCTGCCAAAGAGCCGGGTGTCGTTCATGCAGAAGACTACCAGTACATGTGCTCAGAAGCAGGCCAGGCTAAAATTCAGGAAGCCATTAAAGAGAAAAACCTGACAGGCGTTGTTGTCTGTTCATGCTCTCCACGTATGCATGAGGCAACATTCAGAAAAGCAGCTGAAAGAGCTGGCCTGAATCCATACATGGTGGAGATTGCAAATATCCGTGAGCATTGTTCCTGGATCCACAAGGATATGGAAGAGGCTACAAAGAAGGCCGTGATCCTTGCCAGGGCAGCAATCGCAAAAGTAAACTTAAACACACCTCTTCAGCCAGGGGAGAGCCGTGTTACAAAGAGAGCCCTGATCATCGGCGGCGGTATTGCCGGAATTCAGACAGCCCTGGATATCGCAGATGCAGGATATGAAGTAGATATCGTAGAGAAGACTCCAAGTATCGGTGGAAGAATGTCACAGCTTGATAAAAACATTCCCGACACTTGACTGTTCTGCATGTATCCTCACACCTAAGATGGTAGAGGCAGCAGCACATGAGAAGATCAATATCTATACATACAGTGAAGTAGAACATGTCAGCGGTTTCGTAGGTGATTTCACCGTTGATATCAGAAAGAAAGCAAGAAGTGTAAATATGGACAAATGTACAGGCTGCGGTGTCTGCCAGGAAAAATGTCCGTCCAAGAAGATTCCGAACGAATTTAACAGAGGATTAAATAACAGAACTGCTATTTACACTCCATTTGCACAGGCAATCCCGAATGTTCCGGTTATCGACCGTGAGAACTGTCTGAAATTTTAAAACAGGAAAAATGTGGTGTCTGCTCCAAAGTATGTCAGGCAGGAGCCATTGATTACGATCAGCAGGATGAGATCGTAACACAGAAATACGGTGCAATCGTAGTTGCTACAGGTTTTGATACCATCAAACTTGACAAATATGATGAATATGCGTACAGCCAGAGTAAAGATGTTATTACATCCCTGGAACTGGAACGTATTATGAATGCAGCAGGTCCTACAAAAGGACACTTAGAGCGTCTTTCCGACGGAAAGGCTCCGAAAGAGCTGGTATTTATCCAGTGTGTGGGAAGCAGATGTTCTGATGACAGAGGAAAGCCATACTGTTCCAAGATCTGCTGTATGTACACAGCAAAACATGCAATGCTGATCCGTGATAAATATCCGGATACAAATGTAACAGTCTTCTATATTGATGTGCGTACACCTGGTAAGAACTTCGATGAGTTCTACAGAAGAGCCGTAGAACAGTACGGCGTAAACTACATCAAAGGCCAGGTAGGAAAAGTTATTCCACAGCCGGACGGAAGCCTTCTTGTACAGGGATCTGACCTGATCGACAACAAACAAATCCTTAAGAAAGCAGATATGGTCGTTCTTGCAACAGCCATTGAACCGAACCCGGATGTTCGTAAGATCGCTACTATGCTTACAGCAAGTATTGATACAAACAACTTCCTCACAGAAGCCCATGCAAAACTCCGTCCTGTAGAATCTCCTACAGCAGGTATCTTCCTTTCCGGTGTATGCCAGGGACCGAAAGATATTCCGGAGACAGTTGCACAGGCTGGCGCAGCAGCAGTTAAGGCAATCGGCCTTCTTGCCAAAGATAAACTGACAACCAACCCATGTACAGCAAAATCCGATGAACTGTTATGTAACGGATGTTCTACATGTGCAAATGTCTGCCCATATGGAGCAATTTCCTATGAGGATAAACAGGTAAATGACCACGGTATCCGTGAAACAAGAAGAGTAGCCGTTGTAAATACAGCACTTTGCCAGGGATGCGGCGCTTGTACAGTAGCCTGCCCGTCTGGTGCTATGGATCTGCAGGGCTTTTCCAACAGACAGATTATCGCGGAGGTAGATGCAATATGTCGATAGAAACAAACGAAGAATTCAGACCTAAGATTGTAGCATTCTGCTGTAACTGGTGTAGTTACGCAGGTGCAGACCTTGCAGGAAGCAGCCGTCTTTCTTACCCGGCTGACGTAAAGATCATCCGTGTTCCATGTTCCTGCCGTGTCAATCCAATGTTCATCCTCCGTGCTTTTGAGAAAGGTGCTGACGGTGTGATCATGTGTGGATGTCATCCTGGAGACTGTCATTACAGCACAGGTAACTACTATGCAAGAAGACGTATGACGCTTCTTTTCTCCATGCTCGACTACATCGGTGTGGAAAACGGAAGAACACGAGTAGAATGGGTTTCCGCTGCTGAAGGTGTGAAATTCTCCCAGACTATGAATGAGTTTGTAGAGAAGATCCATTCACTCGGTAAGAACGTAAGATTGGAGGATTTAAGATGCAGGAGCTGATAAATCGTGCAAAAGAACTGCTTGCTGACGGTACAGTTGCAAGAGTTCTGGGATGGAAAGCCGGAGATCTGCCTTACAATCCGGAACCGGCTTACTTTGAAACAGAAGAATCTCTGAAAGATTTTGTATATAACGGATTCTGCGGTGCAAACTTAAGCAAATATATGATCGAAGCTTCCAAACTGGAAGGCAAGACACTGGTTTGTTTAAAACCATGTGATACATACAGCTTTAATCAGCTGATCAAAGAGCATCGTGTAGACCGTGAGAAAGCTTATATCATTGGTGTTGGATGTAAAGGAAAACTGGATATCGAGAGAATCCGCAAACAGGGAATCAAAAGGTATCGAAAGCATTTCCGGTGCAGAGATCACAGATGAGGCAGAAAACACTGACTATTCAGACAATCTATGGTGAGAAGACCTGTGCATACAAAGATGCAATGCTTGAAAAGATGTCACGTATGTAAAAGGAAAAGAACATAAGATTTATGATGAACTTATCGGTGAGTCCAAAGACACAAAAGATGCAGATCGTTTTGCAGAAGTAGAGAAGATCGAAGCAATGAGCCCGGAAGAAAAATTTGCATTCTTCCAGAGCCAGTTAAGCAAATGTATCCGCTGCAATGCCTGCCGTAATGTCTGTCCTGCATGCAGCTGCCGTAAATGTGTATTCGACAGCAATAAGTTTGACAGTGCGCAGAAAGCAAACGTGGACTCTTTCGAAGAGAAGATGTTCCATATCATCCGTGCATTCCATGTGGCAGGAAGATGTACAGACTGCGGCGAATGCAGCAGAGTATGTCCTCAGGGAATTCCGCTTCACCTGTTCAATCGTAAATTTATCAAAGATATTGATACATTCTATGGTGAATATCAGGCAGGAGAGGCTCAACATCCAAGGGACCTCTTACAAACTTTACATTTGAAGATGTTGAGCCGAGTATCGTGGCAGAAAGGGGATAATGTATGTATAAGATCGCAGTAGAAAATCTGCCGCATTATTCCGGAAAATTGCCGCAGACCAGGAATTATATTTACCGGTAAAGGTAAGTGAGCAGGTGAACTTCAAGGCATGGAGCGAGGATGCAGAAGTTTCCCTTGAAACACTGAAAACCGTGAAATTCAACCGAAGGATGCTTTCTTTCCGCAGAGTGAAAATCTCTATACCTGTAAAAAAGATGGGAAAAATATCAGCATTGAGCCTCAGGCACTAAAAGACCAGAATTTTGTCGTATTCGGAATGAGAGCCTGTGATGTACAGGGCGTGAAAGTTCTCGACAATGTGTTCCTTGGGGATCCGGTGGATACTTTTTACCAGGCAAGAAGAGAACATGGAACTATTGTAGCGCTTGCCTGTCATGAACCGGAGGAAAGCTGCTTCTGTAAAGTATTTGGCATTGATGCTGCAGATCCGGAAGCAGATGTTGCAGCCTGGATCATCGAGGGAGAGCTTTTCTGGAAGCCTCTCACAGAAAAGGGAAATGCTCTGACAGAAGCTGTGAAGGAGCTTTTGGCAGATGCTGATGAGACAAAGGTAGAAGAGGAGAAGAAGGCGATCCGTGGTATTATCGAGCTTCTTCCATATACACATCTTTCACTGGAAGGATGGGCGCAGGAAGAATACATGGACCGTTTCAATTCTCCTGTATGGGAGAAACTGTACAAGCCTTGTCTTGCCTGCGGAACCTGTACCTTCGTATGTCCGACCTGTCAGTGCTATGACATTAAGGATTACGACACAGGGCACGGTGTTCACCGTTACCGCTGCTGGGATTCCTGCATGTACTCTGATTTTACCATGATGGCTCACGGAAACAACCTACCAGCAGATGCAGAGATTCCGTCAGAGATTTATGCATAAGCTTGTTTATTATCCGTTAAATAATGACGGCATGTTCTCCTGTGTTGGCTGCGGCCGCTGCGTGGAGAAATGTCCGGAATCTTTAAATATCGTAAAAGTCATCAAGGCCTTTGAAAAACAGGGAGGTGAAAAGAATGAGTGAATGTACCTGTCATAAAAAATTATACACTGGATACGCTGATCCCCAAGGTTGGCGTGATCACAGATATCCGTCAGGAGACACCGGATGTAAAAACCTTCCGTGTGGAAGCTCCGGAGGGTGGAAAGCTTTTCGAGCATATGCCAGGACAGTGTGCCATGGTCTGTGTACCGGGAGTCAGTGAAGGTATGTTTTCCATTACTTCTTCTCCGACTGTAAAGGATTATCAGGAATTCAGCATCAAAAAATGCGGATCCCTTACCGATTATCTCCACAGCCTTCAGGTTGGAGATGAGATCGCAGTCCGCGGACCATACGGAATCATTTTCCGGTGGAAGATAAGTTAAAGGGAAAAAATCTCCTGTTCATCGCAGGTGGAATCGGTCTGGCACCTCTTCGTTCCCGTGATCAATTATGTGCTGGATAACCGTGAGGATTACGGAACAGTAGATATTCTCTATGGTTCCCGTTCTGCAGATGATCTGGTGCAGCTTAAGGAAATCCAGGAAGTATGGATGAAAACAGAAGGTGTAAATGTATATCTTACCATTGACCGCGAGCAGGAAGGCTGGGACGGTCATGTAGGATTTGTTCCGAATTATCTGAAAGGAGATTGGTTTTGATACTAATAAGACCGCTCTGGTCTGCGGTCCGCCGATCATGATCAAAATTCGTTCTGGCAGGACTGGAAGAGCTGGGCTTCTCCAGAGATCAGGTATATACCACACTGGAGCTTCGTATGAAATGCGGTGTGGGAAAATGCGGCCGCTGCAACATCGGAGACAAATACGTCTGCAAAGACGGCCCGGTATTCCGATGTGATGAGGTGGATGAATTACCTAATGAGTACTAAGTTATAGATTGCACCTTAAGAAACTTTCAAATATATGCGCTGGTTATAGCCAGTACACAGCCATGTGGAACAGCCATCTCGCTAAGCTGCCCATTTTAGGAGCGGTTTTAGCGGCGCTGAAATCCAGTACTTACGAAGACTTAGGAGTGAAGGCTCTCCTGAACTCCTTAGTCGCAGTTAGTACTTAGTTCAGCAGAGCGTTGCGACGGGCACGTGTGAGATGGCTGTTCCACATGGCGTACGATTTGGATAAAAGAAAGGACACCAACATGGAAAATAATATGGTAAACGTATATTTTTTCGGTAAAAAATACAGCGTTCCCGGTGATCTGACCATTATGACAGCTATGGAATATGCCGGTTATACATTAAAAAGAGGATGCGGCTGCAGACACGGATTCTGCGGTGCCTGCGCGACCATCTACAGGATCAAGGGACAGAATGAGCTGAAAACCTGTCTCGCCTGTCAGACACAGGTGGAGGAGGGAATGTATGTGGCAAGCATCCCGTTCTTCCCTACAGACAAGAGACTTTATAATATAGAAGATCTTAAGCCGAACCAGCAGGTAATGATGGAGCTTTATCCGGAGATCTACAGCTGCATCGGATGCAATGCCTGCACAAAGGCCTGTACACAGGACTTTAAATGTCATGCAGTATATTGCATATGCGCAGAGAGGCGAGCTTGAAAAATGTGCAGAGGAATCCTTTGACTGTGTAAGCTGCGGCTGCTGTTCCGTAAGATGTCCGGCAGGGATTTCCCATCCGATGGTAGGCCTTCTGGCAAGACGCCTCACCGGTAAATATATCGCACCGAAAAGCGAGCATCTGGAGAAACGTGTGGAAGAGATCCACGAGGGCAAATTTGACGATATGATCGAGAAGATCATGCAGAAGCCGATCACAGAGATGCAGGAACTTTACAACAGCAGAGAAATCGAGAAGTAGGAGGGCGTAAAACATGTATGCACCATATCCAGAAAATATGATGGAATCCATCAAAAAGGTAGAGGCTACAAGAGCGGAGCGTATGGCAACAGAGCCAAGACGTCTGAGTGCAGATGAGAAAGATGCTCTTCTCAAAAAAATTCCATCCGGATTATAACCCGGATGCATTTGCAGAGATCAAGGTAGGACCGAACAAGGGACAGAAAGCACCACTGGAACTGACAAAAAATGCTCCATTCGGAAAGCCGTCTGCTCAACGAAAAAATCGATCTTACAAAAATCGATTATGATGTAGATGTACTGATCATCGGCGGTGGCGGAGCAGGCTCTTCCTGTGCCATCGAGGCTCACAACGCAGGTGCCAACGTTATGATCGTTACAAAACTCCGTATCGGTGATGCCAACACCATGATGGCAGAAGGCGGGATCCAGGCAGCAGATAAAGAAAATGATTCTCCGGTACAGCATTATCTGGACTGCTTTGGAGGCGGACATTTTGCAGCAAAACCGGAGCTGGTAAAAAGACTGGTAATGGAAGCCCCGGATGCGATCAAATGGCTCAACGACCTTGGTGTTGAGTTTGATAAAGCAGAAGACGGAACCATGGTCACTACACATGGCGGCGGTACCTCCAGAAAGAGAATGCATGCTGCAAAGGATTATTCCGGATCAGAGATCATGCGTACTATCCGTGATGAGGTCTTAAATCTTAAGATCCCGGTAGTGGAATTCACCTCCGCTGTAGAACTTCTGAAGGATGAAAAAGGTCAGACTGCCGGTGCAGTTCTTCTCAACATGGAAACCGGAGACTATTCCGTTGCAAGAGCAAAAACGGTTGTCATTGCAACCGGCGGTGCAGGAAGAATGCATTATCAGGGATTCCCAACCTCCAATCACTACGAGCAACTGCTGACGGACTCGTACTTGGATACAGAGCAGGCGCTTCCCTTCTTTACCAGGATTCTATCCAGTATCATCCAACAGGTGCGATCTATCCGTCACAGATCCTTGGTGCCCTGGTAACAGAGAAGGTTCGTTCCGTTGGTGCACAGCTTGTAAATGCAAACGGAGAAGCTTATATTCATCCGCTTGAAACCCGTGACGTAAATGCTTCCGGTGTTATCCGTGAGTGTGAGGAAGGCCGTGGCGTTGAAGTTCCAGGTGGACGAAAAGGTGTATGGCTGGATACTCCGATGATCGAGATCCTGGGCGGTGAGGGAACTATCGAAAAGAGGATCCCTGCCATGTTCCGTATGTACATGAACTACGGCATTGATATGAGAAAAAGTCCCGATCGTGATCTACCCGACCCTTCATTATCAGAACGGTGGACTTGAGATCAACGGAGACGGCTTTACAAAAAGAAATCCCGAACCTCTGGTTGCAGGAGAGGCAGCAGGCGGAATCCACGGAAGAAACCGACTGATGGGCAACTCTCTTCTTGATGTAATTGTATTCGGACGAAATGCAGGTAAAAAAGCAGCTGCCAAATGCAAAGAGGTAGAGCTTGGCACAATGAACCTGGATCATATCAGAAAATATGAAGAGGAACTGAAAAATGCAGGAGTTGATACAGGAGACGTATCTCCTATGCTTCTGCCGAAATATGCCCGCCACGAACGTTAACAATATGTTATGATAATAAAAACATATGAGATAAGCGAAAGGAGTCTATTATGAGAGAAATCGAAGTAAGCAGACTTACAGAGGTTATCGAAAAACTCTGTATCGAAGCCAATGAACATCTCCCGGAAGATGTGAAGGATGCTATCAAAACCTGCCGTGCCTGCGAGGACGGCGAGATCGCAAAAAGGTGTCCTTGATAACATTATCGAGAATTTTGATATTGCGGACAGTGAGAATGTTCCGATCTGTCAGGATACCGGAATGGCATGCGTATTCCTTGAAATTGGTCAGGATGTCCACTTTACAGGCGGAGATTTAAATGATGCCATCAATGAAGGTGTACGCCGCGGATACGACAAAGGTTACCTGAGAAAATCCGTTGTCAAAGATCCTGTCGTCGTGGAAATACAGGCGATAATACACCGGCAATGATCTACACAGAGATCGTTCCCGGAGATCAGGTAAAAGTTACTGTAGGACCAAAAGGTTTCGGAAGCGAGAACATGAGCCAGATCCGTATGTTCAAACCATCTGCAGGATTACAGGGAATCAAGGATTTCATCCTTGAAGTAGTAGAGACCGCAGGTCCCAACCCATGTCCGCCAATGGTAGTCGGAGTTGGTATCGGAGGAACCTTTTGACAAATGTGCACTTCTTGCAAAGAAAGCACTGATGAGACCTCTGGATACTCAGAACCCGGATCCGTTCTATGCTGATCTTGAGAAAGAAATGCTGGAAAAAGTAAACAAGCTTGGAATCGGACCTCAGGGATTTGGCGGAAAGACAACAGCCATCGGCCTGAATATCGAAACAATGCCGACTCATATTGCAGGTATGCCATGTGCAGTTAATATCAACTGCCATGTAACCCGCCATAAATCGGAGGTGATCTGAGATGGAAAGAAAGAAAATTACACTTCCACTTACTAGAGAGCTGGCAAGAACTCTCCATGCAGGTGATCAGGTATTATTAACAGGTACTATTTATACATCACGTGATGCAGGACACAAGAGAATGTGTGAGGCCCTTGCAAAAGGGGAAAAAATTCCATTTGATCCTACAGATGCAACCATCTACTATGTAGGACCAACTCCTGCAAAACCAGGCGCAGTCATCGGCTCCGCAGGCCCTACAACCAGCGGACGTATGGATGCCTATGCACCCACAATGATGTCTGTGGGAGCAAGAGGAATGATCGGAAAGGTGCCCGCCTTCCGGAAGTAGTAGACGCCATGAAGAAATATGATGGTGTATACTTCGGAGCTATCGGCGGTGCAGGTGCGCTTCTTGCAAAATTGCATCAAAAAAGGCCGAACTGATCGCCTATGAAGATCTGGGAGCAGAAGCACTTCGTAAATTGTATGTAGAGGATATGCCTCTTGTAGTCATCATTACTCAGAAGGTAAATAATCTGTACGAGATGGGGAAAAAGCAGAAATATCTCAAAAGAAACACGGAGATAAGTAAATTTCTGCAGATACATAAAAAAATAACTTCCATATGCTGTAGACATACAGTATATGGAAGTTT
>ENA-OQAX01000345-OQAX01000345.1-human-gut-metagenome-genome-assembly--contig:-NODE-345-length-11091-cov-2.037121_pt1 | contig 11091 bp, 17 predicted proteins | sample MGYA00242741_ERZ504539 | MGnify/ENA primary metagenome ERZ504539 (study PRJEB26092, sample SAMD00036277) | human gut metagenome | host: Homo sapiens | study: EMG produced TPA metagenomics assembly of... | reverse complement strand
CAGAAGTTCTTGGAGCAAAGAAAGAAGAAATTTATTTCACAGCAGGTGGTTCCGAGTCTGATAACTGGGCTCTGAAGGCTACCTTTGAGGCATATAAAGCAAAAGGAAACCACATCATCACAACAAAGATCGAGCATCATGCAATTCTCCATACCTGTGAATATCTGGAGAAACGCGGCGCAAAGATCACATATGTAGATGTAGACGAGAACGGTATTGTAAAACTGGATGAACTTGAGAAAGCAATCACACCGGAAACAATCCTGATTTCTGTAATGTTTGCAAACAACGAGATTGGTTCTATCCAGCCGATCAAGGAAATCGGACGTATCGCAAAAGAGCATGGAGTGCTTTTCCACACAGATGCTGTTCAGGCATTCTGTCAGGTTCCGATCAATGTGGATGAATGCAATATTGATATGTTAAGCTCCAGCGGACATAAGATCAATGGACCAAAAGGAATCGGTTTCCTCTACATTCGTAAGGGCGTAAAAATCCGCTCCTTTGTACATGGCGGTGCACAGGAACGTAAAACGTCGTGCAGGTACAGAGAATGTGCCGGGAATCGTTGGATACGGTGCAGCAGCAGCACGTGCAAATGCATCCATGAAAGAACGTACTGACAAAGAAATCGCTATCAGAGATCATCTGATCCACAGAATTGAGACAGAGATTCCTTATGTAAAAGTAAACGGTGACCGTATAAAAACGTCTTCCGAATAACGTAAATGTCAGCTTCCAGTTTGTTGAGGGCGAATCTCTCCTGCTGATGCTGGATAATTATGGAATCTGTGCATCCAGCGGATCTGCCTGTACATCAGGTTCTCTTGATCCGTCCCATGTACTTCTTGCAATCGGACTTCCGCACGAGATTGCACATGGTTCTCTGCGTATGACACTCAGCGAAGAGACAACAATGGAAGATGTAGATTTCGTAGTGGACAGATTGAAAGAAATTGTAGCGCACTTAAGAAGCATGTCTCCATTATATGAAGATTTCATGAAAAAACAGAATAAATAACAAAACAGAAGATAATTGTTTGTATTTTTGTAGCTACAACAGAAATAATATTAAAAGAAAGTCAGGATAACAGGAGGAAACACAAATGGCTTACAGTGAAAAAGTAATGGATCATTTTCAGCATCCGCGTAATGTAGGAGAAATAGAGAACGCAAGTGGCGTAGGTACAGTGGGAAATGCAAAATGCGGTGATATCATGAGGATTTTTCTTGATATCGATGATGAAACACATATCATCAAAGACTGCAAATTCAAAACATTCGGATGTGGTGCGGCAGTTGCAACCAGCAGCATGGCAACAGAGATGGTAATGGGAAAAACCATCGAAGAAGCTATGGAAGTTACAAATAAGGCAGTTATGGAAGCCCTGGACGGACTTCCGCCTGTAAAAGTACACTGCTCCCTGCTTGCAGAGGAAGCAATCCATGCGGCTCTGTGGGATTATGCACAGAAGCATCATATTGAGATTAAAGGTCTTAAGAAACCAAAGTCTGATATTCACGAAGGCGAAGAAGCAGAGGAAGAAGAATATTGATTATAGCAAAAAATCTGAATCTGTTTGTAATCTGAAATCGTTATTTATAAAGAAGGGGCGGGTGATACTCATCATCTGCCCTGTGCTTTATATTATGGCATTATATGATACCAGGGACAAAAGATATTTTGTGAAGCAGTTCCCGCAATTTTTATTATATGATGTTGCTATAAATATTTTCTGCAGGAGGTAGAAATGACAGGACTTACAAATGAACAGGTGCAGGAGAGGATTGCAGAAGGAAAAGTTAATGTCAACGAGAACCCGAATACCAGAACCTACAAGCAGATCATTTTGGAAAACACGCTTACATTTTTTAACTTTTTTAAATATTGCATTGCTTGTTCTGGTGCTTTTTGTGAGATCTTATAAGAACTCCATGTTTATGGGAATCATTCTGATCAATACAGTGATAGGTATTATTCAGGAGATCAGAGCAAAGAAGACGATTGACAAACTTGCAATCCTTACAGAGAGTAAAACAGTAGTTTTGCGTGAGGGGAAGAAATGGAGTATTTCCACAGAGAAACTGGTTCTGGATGATCTGATCTTTCTGAAAACAGGAGATCAGGTTCCGGCTGACGTAAAGGTGCTGGAGGGAACTGTAGAAGTAAACGAGTCTCTACTCACCGGTGAGTCGGACAATCTGTCCAAAAGCCAGGGAGACGAACTTTTTTTTCAGGAAGCTTTGTGACATCAGGGGAAGCTTGCTGTCAGGTAATCCATGTTGGAAAAGATAATTATGCATCGCAGATCACAAGTGAAGCAAAGGAATTTAAACGTCATAATTCGGAACTTCGCAATTCTCTGAATGCGATTCTGAAGGTGATCAGTATCATTATCGTGCCTCTTGGTGCCATGTTGTTTTATAAGCAATATATGATCGTAGGAGATACACTGAAGGATTCTGTGGTAAATATGGTTGCCGCAGTACTTGGAATGATCCCGGAAGGCCTGGTACTTCTGACAAGTGTGGCACTGACATTGGGTTCTATGGTTCTTGCTACAAAGAAGACACTTGTGCAGGAGCTTTACTGTATTGAAACGCTGGCGAGAGTTGACACGCTCTGTCTGGATAAGACCGGTACGATCACAGAAGGTACCATGAAGGTTGAAGATGTGCAGTTGTATGATACAGCACAGACAACTGTTGTACAACATATAGCAAAATTTGATCCGGAAACAGGGGAGCCTGTTCAGAATGTGTCAGCATTAAAACCGGAGGTACGGTATCAGCAGAGAAGGAAAACGGACAGATACAGGAAACAGTAAACTCAGAAACGGTATCTCAGGAAGAAAGACAGAAGCTTCAGGAAATTGACCACATTATGGGAAATATGATGTCAGTTCTTCATGATCAGAATGCAACAGCAGATGCGCTGAGAAAGCGCTTTCCTTCAAGAAATGACCTGAAACTGATCCATGCCATTCCTTTCTCCTCAGACAGGAAATACAGTGGTGCTGTTTTTGAAGGAAGAGGAACTTATCTGATGGGAGCTGCACAGTTCCTTTTTCCGGAAGGAAATGAAGAACTTCTGGAACATTGCAGCAGTTACGCACAGGAGGGATACCGTATCCTTGTTCTGGCTCACAGTGAACAGGAGACAAAAGGAACGGAACGCCCGACAGGACTTGAACCGTTGGGACTGTTTCTCATCACTGACGTGATACGTGAGGAAGCACCGGATACTCTGGCTTTTTTTGACAGCCAGGGAGTTGACCTTAAAGTTATCTCAGGAGATGATCCTGTGACTGTCTCTGCGATTGCAAAGAAAGCAGGACTGAAAAATGCCAATCATTATATCGATGCAACAACAATCAAAACTTCGGAAGAAATGCAGCGTGCAGTTGCAGAGTGCAGTGTATTCGGGCGTGTAACACCTCAGCAGAAGAAACAGATGGTACAGGCTCTTCAGTCACAGAAGCATACAGTTGCGATGACCGGTGACGGTGTAAATGACGTACTTGCACTCAAGGAAGCAGACTGCAGTATTGCCATGGCAGCAGGAAGCGATGCAGCTAAAAATATTGCAAATGTCGTTCTTCTTGATTCTAATTTCGGGGCAATGCCTCATATTGTAAATCAGGGCCGTCGTGTTGTAAACAATATCAGAAGTGCGGCATCCATGTTTCTGATCAAAACAATTTTTTCTGTTTTACTGTCATTGATCACAATTTTCTTTGGAGATGCATATCCCTTTGAACCAATCCAGATGTCACTGATCAGTGCCTGCGCAGTGGGAATTCCTACATTTCTTCTGACACAGGAGAATAATTACAATAAGATTGACCATACATTCCTGAGGCACGTATTTATGAATGCATTTCCTGCGGCAGTAACCATTACAGGATGTGTATTTACGATCATGCTGGTCTGTCAGGATGTATACCATTCCAACGTCATGCTTAATACAGCTTGTGTTCTGGTTACGGGGTGGAACTATATGTCTGCACTGCGTACAGTTTATTCGCCGCTGAACACATACAGAAAAGTGATCATTTTATGGAATGCAGTTTGCATTTTTTATAAGTGCGGTTGTATTGCAGGATTTGCTGACACTGGGTTCTCTGGAATTTTGGAATGATCATTCTGGTATTTGTACTGATGACATTCTCTCCAATCCTGATCGAAACTATTACAGAATGGATCAGGAGGATTTATGAGAAGTCACTGGACAGAGAAGATGAAAATAAAAGGATTTTTTGCAAGATTTTTGGAAAGAGTCCAGAAGTAAAAAACGAGGACAATCTGTAAATATGCAGATTGTCCTCGTTTGCATTATGCGGTCTGCGTTATGCAGATTAATGGTTTATTTCTTTCTGCACAGCCAGAAGCATCCAAATGCAGGGATCATAACACCTTTAGCTTCCATCTCATGTCCTGAGATAAGATCAGTGTATATGCCGTCATCTTCGTTGATCCATGCAACCTTATCCTGATCGCTGAAGTTATAGATTCCGATGAATTTCTCCTCTGCATTTTTCGCGTACGATTGCAAGGATAGAAGAATCCCAGGTATCGATTGTACGAAGATCAGCTGTTGTATCAAAAACGCTGTGTGAACTTCTGATATGTTCCAGATGATCCAGTGCGTGGAAAAGTTTTCCCTGTACTGTATCTGCGATATTTCTGTTTGGAGCAAGTGACCAGTTGAATTCTCCTCTGTGAAGATAGCGGGAATCAACTGCCTTGTCAGGATCATCTTTATAAGAATAGTCGTTTACCTGACCAATCTCATCTCCGCTGTAGATTACAGGGATACCTGACTGGGAAAGCATAAATGCATGAAGTGTGATGTCATAGCGCACACTTCTGTCAACACCAGCTGCATTTCCTTCAAAACCATATTTCTCAATGCCGCACAGAGATGCGGTAGTACCGCAAAGTCTTGCATCACCCAGACGCGGGTCATCATTGTAAAGTTCACCGCGGCCAAATGTATCCGGATATTTGCCTGTAAAGAAATCATTCAGGAATTTCTTATGAGAAACCTCATCGATTGAGAAATTCTTCAGGAAATCATAATCCAGTCCCCAGCCAATATCATCGTGGCAACGCAGATAATTCTGGAAGATGTACTCTTTTGGAAGAGATCCCAGAATATCCAGCTGTCTGCGGAGCAGAGATACATCTTTGGTTGCAACTGTGTGCCAGGTGCTTGCCATAGTAGTAACGTTATACAGGATATGGCATTCCGGCTTTTCAAGTGTACCGAAATATGGAACAACTTTTTCAGGAGCCATGACAACCTCTCCGAGAAGAAGGACTCCCGGGCACACGATCTCGCAGATCATACGCATCATACGTACGATTGTGTGAACCTGTGGCAGGTTGCGGCAGTTTGTTCCAAGCTGCTTCCAGATATAAGGAACTGCATCGAGACGTACGATGTCAACACCCTGGTTTGCCAGATATAACATATTGTAGACCATTTCGTTAAACACAACAGGATTTCTGTAGTTTAAATCCCACTGGTATGGATAGAAAGTAGTCATGACATGCTTGTGAAGGTCATCCAGCCATGTAAAGTTGCCCGGTGCGGTAGTTGGGAATACCTGTGGACAAGTCTTCTCATAGAGAGCAGGAACATCGTAGGTATCAAAGAAGAAATAACGGTCCTGGTATTCTTTTTCACCTGCGCGAGCCCGTTTTGCCCACTCATGCTCTTCGGAAGTATGGTTCATAACGAAATCAAGGCAGATGTTGATGCCGCGTTCATGGCATTTGGAGGTAAGCTCTGAAAAGTCCTCCATAGTACCAAGCTCAGGCTGCACTGTGCGGAAGTCAGCTACTGCGTAACCACCGTCACTTTTTCCTTTCGGAGATGCGAGCAGAGGCATCAGATGAAGATAATTGACATTGCATTCTTCCACATAATCCAGATGTTCCTCCAGACCTTTTAAAGTATGTGCAAAATTGTTTACATACATCATCATGCCTACAAGGTCATTGCGTTTATACCAGTCCGGATCAGCCTCACGCTTTTTTATCAGATGCCTTTAATGCTGAATTTCTGCTGTTATAGAAAGCTTCCATATTAGAAGTAAGATCATGCAGATAGGTCATGACATCATCACGATCCTGATATAATTCGCAATATAACCATTTCAGCTCATCATAATGTTTCTGAAAACGTTCGTTATATAAAGTAAGATCAACAGGAACGTCCAGTTTAACAGGTTCCACTTTGGAAGTCTCGACCTTAACAGGATCTACTTTGGAAGTCTCGACCTTAACAGGTTCCACTTTGGAAGTCTCGACCTTAACAGGTTCTACTTTAGAAGTTTCAACTCTGACAGGCTCAGTTTTGGAAGTAGTCACTTGTAAAATTTCTGATTCCTGCTTTCTGACTGTTGATGAAGAACGTTTCTTCTGGAGTCTTTTTTTTAGCCATAATATTCCTCCCTGGTTTATGAAAAATACAGTAACCGGGCAGTGTCGGGACATATAAAACATAAATATGGAGACACCGGACAGTTACGAATATATACAGAAAGCTGCAATTTCCATATCTGCTGTCAGTTTTTTTATCATGATCAGCTATGATGCAGACCAGAGAAACAGTATTTGGAGCAGTTTGGAAATTGGGCTTCTGAAATCATATGTAATATTATATTATAGGAACTGCCATATAGGCAAGTACTGACACGTTTTACAGAGAAATAAATTCCGGTTTACGGTCTTTGAAGATTGTATAGTAACGAAAAACCACAGGCTTCCAGTACACTGGCAGCTTTATCAAATGCACAGGCGATTTTTATCCGGAGTATGCGCATCTGCTCCATGGTGATGATCTCTCCGCCGAGTTCTCTATAGCGCCTTATTACGGCAGTACATGGATTGGGTTCTCCAAGACCATAATGATATCCGCCTGTATTAAGTTCGATGCCTTTTCCCATGGAAATCAGTTTCTTCAGAATCTCATCCAGAATATCTTTATACCGTCCGTAAGAATATTCCCGGTTCTTGTTAGGACCATAACGGACAACATAATCAATATGTCCGTAAACATCAAATCCGTCATATGCGGAAATGTTTTCAAGAATGGATTCAAAATATTCCATATAACATAAAAATTCCTTACGTCCTTCAAAAAATTCCGGGTAATAAGGATCATACCCATGGACAAGATGGGATGAACCGATAACGAAAATCAAAAAGGTGTCTGAGAGAGAAGTGAGTTAAAATATTCTCCCAGATGCATCTGAAGTCCCAGTTCAATTCCGAAACGTACCTGAATTTTATCCTTATATATATCTGAAAGTTCAGCCAGTTTTTCTTTGTAAGCCGGAATATCCAGAGAAAAATCCAGATTGTCCGGAGTAACAGGGTAATCCGGATCCAGATGTTCCGGTAAAAGTAATTCCCTGTAGTCCCGTTTCAACAGCGCGATGGATCATAACTTCCATAGGCGTATCCGAGTCAGCAGAAAAAGAAGAGTGCATATGACAATCCCACAATATTTGTCTGTCCATAATTTCAGTCCTTTCTTCTGTAAAAACAGTACTGTTATATTTGCGTGTGATATATTATAAATGAATACTGTGTCCTCTTAAATGGATATATCTGCACCTGAAATATCACAATTACAGGCCCGGATCAGTGTATTCATAAAGCACTGTATACACAGTATAACATATAATTTACATTTTTTACTTAATTTTTATCTGTTTTTTGGAAAATGGTCTTGAATTTTTGTTTAGAATTATGTACAATACATTACAGGTTGATGATTCTTTAACAAACAAAGGATTACCATAATTAAACCACTTAATTCATAGGAGGAATTTTATCATGGCAGTAAAAGTTTGCAATTTAATGGTTTTGGACGTATTGGACGTCTTGCATTCCGTCAGATGTTTGGAGCAGAAGGATTTGAAATCGTAGCAATCAACGATTTAACATCTCCTAAAATGCTTGCTCACTTATTAAAAATATGATTCAACACAGGGAAAATATGCTCTTGCAGATACAGTAACAGCAGGAGAAGATTCCATCACAGTTGACGGAAAAGAAATCAAAATTTACGCAAAAGCTAACGCTGCTGAACTTCCAATGGGGAGAAATCGGTGTAGACGTAGTTCTTGAGTGTACAGGATTCTATACATCCAAAGACAAAGCTCAGGCTCATATCGATGCAGGTGCTAAACACGTTATCATTTCCGCTCCGGCTGGAAACGATCTTAAGACAATCGTTTACAATGTAAACCATGAAACTCTTACAAAAAGAAGATCACATCATCTCCGCAGCTTCCTGTACAACAAAACTGCTTAGCTCCAATGGCTAAAGCATTAAATGATCTTGCTGCAATCAAATCCGGTATCATGTGCACAATCCACGCTTACACAGGCGATCAGATGACACTTGACGGACCGCAGAGAAAAGGCGATCTGAGAAGATCCCGTGCAGCTGCAGTTAACATCGTTCCGAACAGCACAGGTGCTGCTAAAGCTATCGGACTTGTTATCCCAGAGCTTAACGGCAAACTTATCGGTTCTGCACAGCGTGTACCTACCCCAACAGGTTCTACAACAATCCTTACAGCAGTAGTTGAAGGAAACGTTACTAAAGAGCAGATCAACGCAGCTATGAAAGCAGCTTCCAATGAGCTCGATACAACGAGGATGAGATCGTATCCAGCGATATCGTTGGTATGAGATTTGGTTCCCTCTTCGATGCTACTCAGACAATGGTACTTCCACTTGAGAATGGCACAACAGAGGTTCAGGTAGTTTCCTGGTATGACAACGAGAACTCCTACACAAGCCAGATGGTTCGTACAATCAAGCACTTCGGAAAACTTCTGAAACGCTTAATTTTCTGCGAACGGGTGTAGAAGAATAGACTCAGAAAGGGTCCGGTCTGAAGAGGACCGGGCCCTTTTTTTCCAAAAGACCAAACAAAAAAAAAATGTCTGAGGAAATGACTGTTAACAGAGCGGACAACAATACCGCTCGCCCTTATTCATCTGCTTTTGCAGAAATAAAAGTTAAGGAGATATAGAGATGCTAGAACAAAAAAAGTGTTGACGATATCAATGTAAAAGGACAGAAAGTACTTGTAAGATGCGACTTCAACGTTCCGCTTCAGGATGGAAAGATCACAGATGAGAACCGTCTTGTAGCTGCTCTTCCTACAATCAAGAAACTGATCGCAGACGGCGGAAAAGTTATCCTTTGCTCCCACCTTGGAAAACCGAAGGGAGAGCCGAAACCGGAGCTTTCTCTTGCACCTGTAGCAGTTCGTCTTTCTGAGCTTCTTGGCCAGGAAGTAAAATTTGCAGCAGATCCTGAGGTAGTAGGACCGAACGCAAAAGCTGCTGTAGCAGAGATGAAAGATGGCGATGTAGTTCTTCTTGAGAACACACGTTATCGTGCAGAAGAGACAAAGAACGAAGACAAGTTCAGCGAAGATCTTGCTTCCCTCTGCGATGTATTCGTAAACGATGCATTTGGAACTGCTCACAGAGCTCACTGCTCCAACGTAGGTGTTACCAAATATGTGAAGACAGCAGTTGTAGGATATCTGATGCAGAAAGAGATCGATTTCCTCGGAAACGCTGTAAACAATCCGGAGAGACCATTCGTAGCAATCCTTGGCGGTGCTAAGTTTCCAGCAAGATCTCCGTTATCAACAACCTTCTTGACAAGGTAGATACACTGATCATCGGTGGTGGTATGTCCTATACATTCTCCAAGGCTATGGGCGGACATATCGGAACATCCCTCTGCGAGGATGATTACCTTCAGTATGCTCTCGATATGATGAAGAAAGCAGAGGAGAAAGGTGTGAAGCTTCTTCTTCCTGTAGATAACAGAATCGGTGATGACTTCTCCAACGACTGCAACATCCAGATTGTAAAACGTGGTGAGATTCCGGACGGATGGGAAGGAATGGACATCGGACCGGAGACTGAGAAGCTTTTCGCAGATGCTGTAAAAGATGCTAAGACAGTTGTATGGAACGGACCGATGGGATGCTTCGAGATGCCGAACTTCGCACATGGTACAGAGGCAGTTGCAAAAGCTCTTGCTGAGACAGACGCAACAACAATCATCGGTGGCGGTGATTCCGCAGCAGCTGTAAATATCCTCGGATATGGCGACAAGATGACACACATCTCCACAGGTGGCGGTGCTTCTCTTGAGTTCCTTGAGGGCAAAGAGCTCCCAGGTGTAGCAGCAGCTAACGATAAAGACTGATAAAAAAATAAAGTGTTCCACGAACACAAAAAGGAGATAAAAACAATGGCAAGAAAGAAAATTATTGCTGGAAACTGGAAAATGAACATGACACCAAGCGAGGCTGTAAAGCTCGTTGAGACTTTAAAACCGCTTGTTGTTAACGACGAAGTTGACGTAGTATTCTGCGTACCGGCTATCGACATCATCCCTGTTGTTGAGGCAGCTAAAGGAACAAACATCCAGGTTGGTGCTGAGAACATGTACTTCGAGGAGAAAGGTGCTTACACAGGCGAGATTGCTCCGGCTATGCTCGTAGATGCAGGCGTTAAGTATGTAGTACTTGGACATTCCGAGAGAAGAGAGTACTTCGGTGAGACAAACGAAGACGTAACAAAAAAAATGCTCAAAGCTTTCGAGATGGTATCACACCGATCATGTGCTGCGGTGAGACACTTACTCAGAGAGAGCAGGGCGTAACAATGGACTTCATCCGTCAGCAGGTTAAAGTTGGATTCCAGGGTGTTACAGCAGATCAGGCTAAGACAGCAGTTATCGCTTACGAGCCGATCTGGGCTATCGGAACAGGTAAGACAGCTACAACAGAGCAGGCTCAGGAGGTTTGCGCTGATATCCGTAAATGCATCGCTGAGATCTATGATGACGCTACAGCAGCAGAGATCCGTATCCAGTACGGCGGATCTGTAAACGCTGCAACAGCTCCTGACTTATTTGCTCAGGCTGACATCGACGGCGGTCTTGTAGGTGGCGCTTCCCTGAAACCAGATTTCGGAAAGATTGTAAACTACAAATAAATCGTATATTTTGTTCAAACTGAATAAATAAATTGTA
>ENA-OQAX01000344-OQAX01000344.1-human-gut-metagenome-genome-assembly--contig:-NODE-344-length-11091-cov-2.217621_pt1 | contig 11091 bp, 17 predicted proteins | sample MGYA00242741_ERZ504539 | MGnify/ENA primary metagenome ERZ504539 (study PRJEB26092, sample SAMD00036277) | human gut metagenome | host: Homo sapiens | study: EMG produced TPA metagenomics assembly of... | reverse complement strand
ACATTAATTGACATGATGAAATGTATGATAAATTGTCGGTTTCAGAAGCGGAACTGTAATCTTTCCAGAAAGTCTTCCAGCCATTGGCACCATTCGATTTTGGCTGCTTCATATACAGAATATTCAATATTCTGAAGTCCTGCCAGATAGAATACCATATTATATCCTGTCCATCTCCAGATCAGCGCAAGGATAATTACAATCTTGGCACTGGGCGGAATTCCCCAGGAAATTATAGCCGGTAGATAAGATTCCAAGTTTGATCAGAATACTGTTGATCAGACCATCTGTAGCAAACATGGAACGGAAGATCAATGAATAGGATACCAGGGATGTCGCACATGGAAGAAATACACAAGTACGGAAAAATCCCTTAAATTTCAAATCTTTGTTATTCAGAAGCTGTGCCAGAAGAATTGCCAGTATCAGCATGATCGGCACCTGAATGATCAGATACAGGAATGTATTTGCAATAGACTGCTGAAATACCTTGTCTGCCAGAATACGTTTATAGTTGCTGAAGATCGGATCTGCAAATCTCATATTTGCTCCGGCTCCGGTCTGCAGGGAAATGATAAATGCACGTATCATTGGATAAAAGCTCATGATCGCGATCATGATAGTTGCAGGAGCCAGGAACGTCCATCCTGCTGCCCTCTGCTTGCCAAGCAGAGACATACCTTTTTCTTAGAATTCACGTGAACTCCTCCTTTCAAAAAACTCTGTAACTGTTCAGCATTTTGCCGGACAATTACCAACTCTTTGCAGTAAGATGGGGGACTGCTGGCAGTCCCCCGCACTTACCTGTTTTCATTCACTTAATCACTGTCTACAGATTGCTTCACAGTTTCACTGTTCCCGCAATCCTGACATCATCTGATCCTGCGATCAGAATTTATTCAGTCATCTTGAATGCCAGAGTATCCTGAGCTTCCTGAAGGGCATCTTCTACAGGTGTGCCGTTTACGATATTTACAACTGCTGTGTTGACGCATTCTCTTGATTCATAATGATACGGTGTTTTTGTGAACTCCGGAATATGAGAAGAGTATTCTACAATTGTGGAGAAGATTGGCTGTCCACCAAAGAATTCATTTGGCTCGTTGTAAACCTTAGATTCACCTGCCGGCAGATAACAGGAGATTGCACCTGCTTCCGGAAGGATTGCATCATAGAACTCTGTGCTGGAACCAAATGTACTTGCAAGGAAATCTTCTGCAAGTTCTACATTCTGGCAGTTGGATGTAACATACCAGGAAGATCCACCATTGTTTGCATAGTTTGTAGCTGTATCAACATCGTCTACTTTAGGCATTGTTGTGATCTGCCACAGACCCTTCTGATCTTCTGTAGACATCAGAGTAGCTGTGATCCAGTTACCATTTACAATACCTGCTGCCTCACCGCCTGTAATAGTAGCGATATATTCATCCCAGTTATTTACAAGTTTAACAACGTCATTCTTAACCAGATCTACATAAAGATTGATGCATTTCTCTGCAACTTCATTGCCTACGATGTAGCTTCGCCATCTTCGTTTACGAAGTTAGCTCCGCAGGACTGCATCATCATCATCAGAGTATCGCCACCTGTAGCTTCACTTGTAAGAAGATATTTTCCGGTTTTTTCATGAACATCTTTACCGATTTCCATGAACTTGGACCATGTGATATCTGTCAGATCATCAATAGTATATCCTGCCTCGTCAAGGATATCTGTACGATAGCATGCAATAACAGCACCATTATCAAACGGAACACCATAGTGTGTATCATCTACCATGGAATAGGACTGTTTCAGTTTACCAAAATCATCCCAGTTAATGTTGATATCTTTCAGATCTGTGAATGCATCCGGATAGCTCTTCAGATATTTCTGATAGCTGTTGTCCTGCATAAGAACGATATCAGGAAGTGTGCTGTAATCGCCTGCATTTGCTGCTGTTGTCAGTTTAGTCTGGCAGTCATCAGAAGATGTCTCTACGATATCTACAGAAAATCCCTCATGATCTTTTGCATACTGATCTGCTGCGATCTGCATGGATTTGATGTTGAAGTTCTGATCCCACGCCCATACAGTTAACTTGTTGTCATCATCAGATTTCGCAAAACAGCTGTAGCTGATCCTGCAAAGGATGCTACCATAGCACCGGTCATTAATACTGCGAGTAATTTTTTTTCTCATATTATAATCCTCCTTTATTAAGCTTATTCTTTCTTCCGAATTGCTTGTAAGCTGATTATAGCATCCGATTTTCAGGTATAGTTTGCATAACCGCACACATAATGTGCAATTTTCGACCATTTTATGTATTTTGCACTATTAAAAAATATTTAAAAATATATTTTTTGTTCACTTTCTCATTTACTATGTTTTTACTATATAATTTTAATAACGAGGCCACTTTCATGGACAAAAAAATATATATTTTTGTCTTTAAAAATGGCTTTTGTTCTTATTTCATAAATTTTCCGTTCAATTTTTGTACATATTTTACAGTTTTTAATTTATTTTATGCAAAATAGACTTTTTCAGGATATTGTGTTTTCATCGCATGAAGCAGTTCCTCATTAAGATCAAGAAGCAGTTTTATTTTGTGCCCGTCTTCCCGGATGATCATTGTATAATAAGGAGTATCTTCATCATAAGAGGTATAATCGTATTTTTTCAGCTTCTCCGTTCCACCATTCTTTTTGTACCTTGCAACACTTTCATGCCAGTGCGGTGCCACTGTCTCCAGATTACTCAGTTCCAGTATATGAGCTGTTTTGCGATACTTCTTGCCATAGATCACATCTATTTCAAACTGACCGTTTTCCATCATGTATTCATAATCCTTCTGACTGAATATATCAAAGACAAAATACAGCCCTGCAAGCAGAAATCCCGGAAGCATAAATGCCTGGGAAATCGTGATTCCCATAACCACAAAAAAGCACTGCAAAAATAATCATTACCACACGCAGGACTCCGGACATACTCTTTTTCTTTCTTGATACCTGCTCCACAATCTTATAGTTCATAACTTTTTTTACCATCCTCCTCTGAATGAATATAGAAATCCAAAAGCTGCTGTTCATAATTCTCCGGCCGCTTTCTCCATTCAACCGGAGTCACTCCCATTATCTGTCTGAAGTTCCTGTTAAACGTTGAATTGGTCGTGAAACCACATTTGTGCGCAATATCTGCCACCGGTGTATCTGTTTTCTGCAGAAATTCACAGGCAGTATGAATCCGCACAGAATTAATATACTCCAGAGGACTTACCTTCATATGCGATGTAAACACTCTTCTGAAATGAGTTTCACTGATATGGCAGATCTTCGCCAGATCCTCTATCCGGATATCCTCCATATAGTGATAAGAAACAAAATCCAGTACGCGGGTAATCATATTTGTAAGTTTCCCTGTTTCCTCTTCCACCCTGTCTTCCGGTGAAGCCCGGTTCAGTCTGGCAATTTCTACTAGTAATGCCGCAAGAACTCCACTGGATTCTTCAATATAAAATTCTTCTCCCTCACGCATGATATTCATGATCTTAAGAATTTTTGCAGCTATAGAGGGGAACTCATTCTCTTTCAGAAATAAAGCCTTAGAATATATTCTCTGAATCATTTTTTCAGCCTTTACCGGATTGTTCAGAAATTTTTTCATGAAACCTTCCACATCTATGAAAAGATACTCCCATTTACTGACCGTACCCGGATCACTGTTAGTCGTATGAGCATAATTGGGTGGAATCACCGTAAATTCTCTTCCCGAAAACCGCATTTTAGCCTCACCAAACGCCATAACTCCATCCCCTTCGTAACAGAAACCAATCTCCAGATAATTATGAAAATGAAGATAATCCACATCATTTCCATAATTCTGAACCCACTTCTGTCCCAGAAGAGCCAGGATCGGACTTCCGGCAGGCATCTGATAATAACGGAATTCCATCTTCGGTTTTTTTCTCTTCTTTGCCATACAGTCACCTCATTTTCTGTTCTGTATTTTCACAATATGATTTTACCAGTTTTTTATATATTTTTCGATATTTTTGTACATTTTTCAATAAAAACATACAAAAAATACCTGGCAGACTACTTTTTATAATCTGCCAGGTATCCCTTTTCCATATCTGTTGTTATCAATCTTTTTATTCACAGGCTCATGGCTGAACCCGAATAATTTTGACTGATAGCAGTTCTATACATACCTCTAGTACAGCGTTTCGTAAATAACTATACCAATCGCGTAGGATGCGGATTCGAGTGTGCTGGTATAAAAAACGCAGGCGTAGCGGGCTACGCTGAGGCTTTTAGACCTGTGCAATCGGATTCGCAGACAAGTGAGTGGTATAGTTATTTCGAAAACGATGTACTAGCAATAATTGTCATGTCATTTATAGCGTTATGCCATAGAGGAAAGCACCCTGTCAATAGCCGCATCGATTACCACATCAAGCTCTTCATCATCAGCCTCCGGCATAAGACTTGCTGCATCCTCATCAGAGATCAGTTCAATAAGTTTACCAAAGTCTTCTTTATATTTACGTTTACAGATCGCATAAAATACAACTCCAAGTAAGCTCCAGCCGCCTACCATGATCCATTCCTGAAATACCAGACTTCCACCGGAACCCGGAATACAGTAAACCAGAAGCATCAGCCCTGACATGACTACTGCCATAAAACCTACAAATTTGTAGTGGCCTACTTTGTAAGGTCTTGCCATATCCGGTTCCTTTTTACGAAGGATCAGGAAAGAGACAGAAACCATACAGTATGCAAGGCAGCATCCGAAGTTACCTGCATCACAGATCCAGACCATCATTGTTCTTCCTGCAAAAGGAGCCAGCATAGTCAGGGCACCGATCAGATACAGAGAATTAACCGGAGTTTTGTGCTTCGGATGAAGCTTTGCAAAAACGGAGGAATCATGTAGGATTCTGCCATAGAGTACATGGCACGGGAACCGCCAAGGAGGAAGGAGTTCCATGATGTAATAATACCACACATTCCACCTACAATGATAACCTTGGCCATAATCTTTGTCCCGAAAGCCTTGGCCATGGCATCTGCCGTTACAAGTCCTGTTCCCTGCTGAGACTCAATGATCTCTGCCGGATTCAGGATATAACCTACTGCAAGAATAACCAGTGCGTAAAATACAACAGCCAGCACAACAGAGAGGATCATCATTTTACCGATTTTTTTCAGCGGAACATTAATCTCCTCTGCTGCCTGTGGGATAACATCAAAACCAATAAAGAAAAACGGAGTGATAACTGCAACCTTAATAATACTTTTCATTGCTTCACCGGTACCGTTTCCAACAAACATCTGTCCCTGAAGGTTATCCACACTTCCTGTAACCACAGAAGCCACGATCAGAATAATTCCGGCACCGCCGATAATACAGGTAAGAACAGTCTGCAAAACTGCTGCAGTTTTGCTCCATTAATGTTGATTATCATAATAAGAAAAGCAATCACAATTGCCACGATCAGCCAGGATGCATAAACATCAAAGCCTGCAACTGTATAGAGATATCCTTTCAGGAACCCCGGACACAGATAAGTGATGATTGTGGGAAATGCACATGCCTCAAAGCAGGCAACACTTACATATCCAAGAATAATCGCCCAGGTACAGATAAAAGAACCTGTAGAACCCATTGCCCTATAGCTGAATACGTGCTCACCACCACACTGAGGCATGGCTGCTGTAAGCTCTGCGTAAGTCAGACCTACAAAGAAGATCATGATTCCACCGATTGCAAATGCAATAGCTGCACCAAGCACACCACCGGATTCAATCCAGTTACCGGAAGAAACTACCCAGCCCCAGCCGATCATGGCGCCAAATGCAATTACAAGTATGTCCCATGCACCAAGTACTTTGTCAAATTCTGATGTTTTTTGTTCCATAGGTCAGGCCTCCTTTTTTCCGTATTTTTTTGCGATCAGATCTTCCAGATATTCTGCTGTTCCCTGAATTCCCAGAAAATCACTGTTAATAAGAATATCCCTGTTATGTCTGTCACCGCGGTTACTTCCTGTCAGTGCCAGATGTCTCTTATGATAACGTTTATCCTTCTCATCCAGCAGAAGCTTTGCATCCTTTTCCGAAAGATTATGGCTTTCCATAATGTTATGAATACGAACATCATTAGGTGCATAAATAAATGCTCTCACCAGCTGGATTCCTTCTGTATCTTTCAGAATATAATCTGCAGACCGTCCTATGATCACGCAGGCTTCTTTCTGAGCCAGCTTCCGGATAATCTGCTTCTGTACATGAATGGCGCGGTCTGTCAGATCCGCATATTTGGAAAAGGAACCTCTCACATCACCCTGTGCACCTTTACCTGCGATGGTTCCGCCTTCCTCTACTCTGTCCATAATGTCTGTAGGGATGCCTACCTCTTTGATAATCTCATCCACAAGATCACGATCATAAAAACTTAATCCCCAGATCCTGTGCAATCTTCTTACCGATGGCATTGCCCTTGGCTCCATATTCGCAGCCAATCGTAATTACCAGATGTTTCATGCTCTTCCCTCTCACACTCAAATTTTTTATCAGATTCTCAAAACATCGAAATCCGACTGATTTGCTTATGTAAATCGCATACTTTCTCATGTTTGGCAGGTCCCAAGTTCAAAAGTCTTATCGTGCAGGCACGAACGACTTTTTTGACCTTTTGTCCCTGATATCATAAAAGGGCGCACGAATATAATTCGTGACGCCCTTGTCCTTACTGTATCACTCCGTTGCCGGATTTTATTTTTCCAGAGATTTAATTGTATCTTCGATGATTGCTACAGCTTTGTCGCACTCTTCTTCTGTAACAATAAGCGGTGGGATCATACGGATGATATGCGCTCCAATAGCTGTGATCAGAAGATGTCTGTCAAGACAACCATGTTTTACATCCACTCCGCCGATAGTATCATCAAATTCCACACCTACCAGAAGTCCCTGATGTCTTACTTCTTTTACATGAGGAAGCTTCTCAAGCTTAGCTGCAAAGTAATCGCCAACCTTCTTTGCATTTCCAGCCAGATCTCTGTCCAGAAGCTCATTCACCTCAGCCAGTGCAGCTGCACAACTTACCGGATGTCCGCCGAATGTAGTTCCATGGGAACCTGCTGTGAAAGCTTTTGCAACCTCTGCTGTTGCACAGATGGCACCGATTGGCATTCCACCGCCCAGAGCCTTTGCCATAGATACGATATCCGGTTTGATACCATAATTCATATAGGACATAACAGCACCTGTTCTGCACCATCCTGTCTGTACTTCATCGATCAGAAGAAGCATATCGTTCTCATCACAGAATTTACGAAGTCCCTGCATGAATTCCATTGTTGCAGGATGTACGCCACCCTCGCCCTGTACAGGCTCAACCATAATGGCAATTGTGTTCTCTGTACATGCATCCTTAAAAGCCTGAAGGTCATTGTACGGTGCATAGGAGAAACCATAAGTCATAGGTCCGAATCCAACCTGGCATCCATTACCCGGCTGACCTGTTGCAGACATGGCACCAAAGGTTCTTCCATGGAATCCCATCTTTGCAGTTACGATATGATAACGGTTTGGACCATACTTTTCAATACCATATTTACGGGCCATTTTGATCATTGCCTCGTTAGCCTCTGTACCAGAGTTCTGATAGAAAATCTTGTCCATTCCGATTGTTTCACAGACCTTCTCAGCAAGCAGCGCCTGCGGGATTGTGTATGGATAGTTGAATGTATGCATAATATCATCTAACTGATCCTTTGCAGCAGCTACAACCTTAGGGTTACAGTTTCCTGCGCTGTTTACTGCAATACCAGCATAAAAAATCAAGATATGGGGTTTTATTCTCATCATAAAATGTACATGCCCTCTGCTGTCTCTGCAAGGAAATCAAATCTCTCATAAGTCTCGATCATGTACTTGTTTACTTTGTCCTTAATGTTCCTGAAAAGTTAATCCTGTGTCTTTTAAATTTCAATAGCTGTTGCCCTCCTGCATCCTTAAGATAATAAAAAAAGCAAAGACAAACTGACCCGTATGGGTAAGCGCCTTTGCTTAACTTTTTCTGTGTATTATTTTGTACACCCTTACAATATCACTGCCCTTATGATTTGTCAACATGTTTTTTGAACATTTACATTTTTTTACAGAAAGATCGTTACTGAGAACGGAGTGAACAGTAACGAAAGCTCTGTGTTCTCCTTATTGTATATCCAATATTTCCTGTATATTCATGCGATATTATAAAGGTTTCTCAACAATTCATAACAACACAGCCTCTTCATGAAATGGCAGACTGACAAACCATTACATACATCCTTTCTTTTCAGATATTCATTTCCTGGTGTATCTTTTTCATCATTTGTGCATTATATTGTACATTTTACACTCATACTTCGAATAAAATCACCTGCTTCACTACTCAGTTCTACACTATGGTAATCCACCTGCGGCAGACCGCTTCAGCAACAAAACTCCTGATACAACTGCATCAATGATAATCCAGAAAAAAACAGGTACAGCAGGCTTTCTCCTTCCCTGTGTTCCGATAGACATGCTCCTGATCCGTTTCAAACTTAAAACACCTGATCTCTGTGGATTTCATACTTCTCACCATGACATTCCAGAGTAAGCACACCCTCCATAACAGCCAGATATTCTCTTGTCTTCTCCCCATGGCTACCACTGATATAAACACCACCCGGTTCCACCTCGATCCGGTACACCTCCACCAGACGGGTATCCTCATAAGGCAGACAGGTCCATACCCTGTACTGTCCTGCTATCTCCTTGGTAGGAACCAGTTCTGCCGGTGTCACCAGACAACAGTCCACTCTCGGCGGCTGTATCAGCTCCTGAAACTCTATCCTCAGACCACTTGTAATCTTCCCCAGCACACCCAGAGAAGGATTGGCAGTCCCTCTCTCAATCTGAGCCAGCATACTCTTACTCACCCCCCGTCTGCTCAGACACCTGATCCAGACTCATACTCTTGGATTTCCGAATCCTCTTCAGATTCACCGCCACATTATTCGATAAATAATCCATATGTCCCCTCCTTCCAAACAACTGTATTATTTATTTTTTTATATCAGCAATATAGAAATCTGTCAATCACGACCACCGGCTTAGCCGGTGGTTTGCTTTGACCCTATAAGGGTCTATTACCGGCACTGGAGTCTAAAGACTCATCGAAATAGGTTCGCCAAGCGCAACATCATTTACCTACAAAGCTTTCGGGCTTATCTTTATTTGTTACGTTTTACTGGCTCACCCGTAAACGGGTCAATATACTCTTTCAGTGTCATTTGATCATATTCCAGATCATCCTGTAACTGATTTGCTATATATTCCTGTATTTTCTTTGCATTTTTCCCTACCGTATCTACATAATATCCGCGACACCAGAAATGTCTGTTTCCATATTTGTACTTCAGATTTGCATGTCTTTCGAATATCATTAATGTACTTTTTCCTTTTAACCATACAAAAACGGCAGCCCCCCCAATAAAGTCAAGGGATTCTGCCATTTTTATTTTTCATCAACTGTCGAAAACGGGTGTGTGTCATTTCATCGGGAATTTTCTTTTCTTGCCAGGTCAGTTCTGCTTTTTCCTTACAGTTCTCAGAAAATAACAGATCGACCACGCAATACTCATTCCTGCTGCAATTCCAAAAGCAAAAAGAAACGTATCCCGTCCATATTCCAATGCTCGAACAGTATTTCCTTCCACAATGCTGTTCATACAATAATAAAGAGTACTTCCGGGAATCAGAGGGATTACGGAAGTAACAAAAAAAAAAGATGTAGATGTTTCTTTACAGATTCTTGCAAGAATTTCTGCATACACATCTGTAACAAAGCCAGCCATCAGAGTCGGAAGAAAAACATTTCCCCAGAATTCTTTTCCCAGAAGGAACACCAGCCAGCTAAGGAAGCCGCCAACTGCTGCCAGAGGCAAATATTTCTTTTTTATATGAAAAAGAATTCCAAATCCTACAGAGCCAATGGCTCCGGTAATTTAATTGTATCATGATTGCTGCAGTCAAAGTCCAAACCTCCCAAATAAAATAATTGCCCCCATAAATCCAAGTGCCAGTGCCGCAGCAAGTAGTAAAGCAGCAATCAGACGGATGATTCCAGAGAGTGTATCACCAATAAGTACATCCCTGATTGCATTTGTCGACATCAACCCCGGAATCAAAAGCATAATGTCACCGATCATAATCTTATCCATGCGAAGGAATGGGCACAGCAAGGTTAATCCACAGATTGCACAGCCTGTAAAAAAAAGACGCCACAAACTGAAAAGTCACTTCATTCATGCATACCGGACGAAGGTATTGCTGTAATCCCCCAGATCAGAACAGCCCCAAATCCTGCTGCAACAGCATCCGGAATACTTCCACCATAAAAAAAGCAAAACTGCATGCAGCCAGAAGGCTTCCAAGAAGTTTCCATAGCGGTTTTGTTTTTATTTATATTAATTTTATCAAATTCCTTCCGAAGCTCTGCCGCAGGAACAGGATGATTACAGAAAACGACGGCTCAGGTCATTCAACTGCTCCAGTTTGGTAAAATCATTTCCTCCGCACTCCCTGATCCGTCGGGTCTGTGTCCGCGCTCCTTCTCCCGGAAATTCCATGGTAATAACGATGCTGGATGTGATCACAAAAACATTCATCTGCGCAGCACCACAGGCATAACCCATTCGGTTCAGCGTATCCTCCACCCGAAAAATCTCTGCACCGCTGTTTAACAATGCGTCACCCATATCAAGAAAAATATGTAAAAAATCTTTAGATGTCTGCATAGGATTACTCCTTTAATTTTGCAGAAAAGAGTCCGGCATAATATACGCCAGTGTCTTACTTCTGCACTTTTGTATTCTGAAGATAGCTTTAGTATAAGGCTTAATTGCAGTTAATACAACTTCTATTTTATAGCGCTTTCATAAAATAGTTCCAATTCAGATTATTTTGAAAAAATAAGATGTGTTTTCAGATCAAAAAATATGAGTAGTAGTCAAGAGGACTTGATGGATTAATCCGTCAAGCCCTTTCTATTTATTATGAG
>ENA-OQAX01000343-OQAX01000343.1-human-gut-metagenome-genome-assembly--contig:-NODE-343-length-11099-cov-4.870580_pt1 | contig 11099 bp, 15 predicted proteins | sample MGYA00242741_ERZ504539 | MGnify/ENA primary metagenome ERZ504539 (study PRJEB26092, sample SAMD00036277) | human gut metagenome | host: Homo sapiens | study: EMG produced TPA metagenomics assembly of... | reverse complement strand
GTTCGCTGTTTCCGCCACTGGCGGCGCTCACCTTTGCAGCATCCAGTATTATCTGCGCTTTTGGCTTGGCATCTGCCGCACCTCGCTCGCCGTATCGGCACTTAGAATTATGCGGTATTGCCCTAAGCAAGGCGTTTATTCCAGCCAGGGCAGCGGGCGCACAATGTGTGCCCCTATGGAATTATCCATTCTGGCTTGCCTGCTGCAATGCCGCCGCATGGCGCTTGGCAGACTGGAACACATAGTACAGTGTTGCCATAATGGCCACCGTTTCCAGCAGTTTAGCCCAGGGCGAAACCACATCTTTCGGCAGGCCGCACAGCAGGGTGCAGACTTTGGGTACCGCAAAGGCAATGACATCCACCAGCAAAATCAGGATACTGCCCCATGCGGGCAGGCTGATATGCGGCAGGCAGAAAATAGCGATGGCAGGCAGCGCCAGAATGATATAATCATGGCTCTGCTTATAAAACCACATAACGGAAACCACCGCGGTAACGGCGTACCAGAGCAGCCAGTCATTATCCAGCTTTTTGCGGAACATCCAGGCCGCAGCAGCCAGCAGAATCACACCGCCCACAGCGACATCCAGCAGGAGAACCACCTTGGTGGAGATGCCAAAGCCCAACAAAAAGTTGAACAGCCCATAATAAGAGGTATTATAGCTCAACCCCTGGTCCATGATATCTGTCAGCATGGAGATGGGGCTGCTTTCGGTTAAAATGGCCGCCAACAGCCAGGACCCCAGCACAGTGCCGGAGGTAACGGTTATTGCTTTCCAGTGCTTTTTGCAGAGCAGCGGGAACAAAAACACAAAACGCCACCTGCGGTTTGCACATGGCAACAGCCAGCAGCAGGCCCGCCAAAGTCTCACTGTCCTCCAGCACGCACATGGAAAGGATAACACAGCAGCACACAATGCCGCTCTGGTTGCCAAACAGCACCGCATTGGCCCACATGCTGGGGGCAAACACCAGCAGCGATGCCAGCACGGCCATGTATTTATCCTGCACATAGCGGTGGCGCAGCAAAAAGCGGCCCATGCACAGCGCCGTGACAAGCGGAGCGATAAAATCCAACGCCAGAATGTACACGCACATCGCGCTGTACGGCAAAAAGCCGGGGTTGATTACATTGCCCAGCACATAGGCCCAGGGCACTGTGCCCCCCAGGGAAGCATCCAGCCAGCCGATAGATTCGATGGACGGCACGCGGCTGTGCATCACATCAAAGGGGTTCAGCCCGTGCAGCACATAGGCACACTCCTGCCAGCGCAGGCGGCATCCCCACAAGGTACAGGCCGTCAAACGATCAGATAGCCGCCCCAGGTTGGCCGCCATGATTCCCCAGAAACGAGCAACCACCGCAAACAGCCGCAGGCGGCGCTGGTCATATTGCTGCATCAATGCGGTGGCTCCCTCCCTTCCCCGCCTGTGCAGGGTTTACTTTTGGATTTTCTCGATGCTCTCGATCAGGTAGTTCTGCTTTTTGAACACCAGGTCCACCAGCAGCGAAAGATATTTGATGATGATGGTCAGCACAGCAAACAGCCCGGCAAAGCCAAGGGTCAGCACAAACATCATGGTGGTCCACCCTTCAATGGGGTGCCCGGCGCAGAAAATGATCAGCGTGTAGGCCAGCTCCGCCAGCGCCAGGAACATCATCACGATGGCAATGCCTGCACTGAGCTTATACCCGGCATCGGTATACAGCGCCAGACTGTCCATGGCAAGGGCAAAGCGCCCGCCGGAATTATCAGTCAGGCGGCCATCAAATTCCAGATCGGTCATTTTTAAGCCGGATGCCGCATAGGCCGCTTTGCGGTAGGGCAGCGTTTCACTGGAAGCATGCACGCGGTTGATGGCACGGCGGCTGACCAGGCGGAACGCATCGGTGCGCAGCTTGTAAGCCGAATGGCTGTTGCCGTTGAACACGCGGTAGAACATTTTGCTGCTGCCCGCCGTGGACCGCGGGCAGACGGATACAATATCGCTGCCCGCCATGGCGGCACGGTAAGCTTCAAACACCAGCTCAATGGGGTACGGTGTCTGGGTGGAGTCAAACTCATACACATAATCGCCGATCGCGGCATCCAGGCCCGCGTTCATGGCGGTCTCGCGCCCTGGTGCAGGCTCAGGTGCAGGATGGTCAGCGGCTTTTCCAGCGCTTTGGCCCAGTCCCGCAGGGTGGGGATGGTATCATCGGCGCAGGCGTCATCCACGGCAACCAGCTCATACTGTTCAAAGTGCTGGTCCAGCACGGCGTTCAGCGCCTTAAAAAACCGCACGGCCTGGGCACCATCGTTGTGCAGGTAGACCACAGCCGAGATAAAAATTCTTTTTCTTTTATTTGTCACACTCATACGTTCAATACCTCGTCCAGGTCATACACGGTGTTGATCTTGCCGGAAAGTACGCTGACCAGCATCGGTTCGGTGTTCATCACGCGCACCACGGTGGGGCGGGAATCATCTATTTCGCTGGCTTTCAAAATCGGCTTCATACTGAACAGGCTGCCCTGATAAGCAAAGCCGTACTCTTTTTTCAGGTATTTGCGGGCCAGCTGGCTCATGTAGGGCCAGGCGCTCTGCGGCTTAGCCGGGCATTCGTTGCAGTTATACAGCTGCCCGGCCTGCATTTGCCCTCGCTCTGCTGCTGGCAGGGGAAGGTTGCTACCGCATCATAGCTGGTTTCGTGGGGAGTAAAGGTCACACTGGTCAGGCTGTGCAGGCCGGTCTGGCCAAAGGGCATCAGGCTGAAAAACGGGCCGTCCATCACGGTAATGCCGGTATTTTTCAGGCGCTCATCCACCGTGCACAGGATGATCTCGCACTTTTCGTATTTGATTTTGAACGGCGGCAGGCCCAGCATGGCGTGGATATCGTTCACGCCCGCATAGGTTGCGTTCAGGATGAACGGTGCTTCCACCGTGGTATCCCCTGCCGTTACCCGCCACACGCTGCCGGCTTTTTCAATTTTGTCCGGCTTATGGCTGTACAGAACCTGCACATTGGGCAGCTTTGCCAGCTGTTCCAGGAACCAGTTTTTCAGCACCTGGGCATCATAAGTATACTCGGTGGTCAAAAATGCACCATCGCACATACCGTTATTAAAGTAGCGCTCCGGGGCAACATCATCACAGCGGATCTTGGCCGCGGCGCAGAAGCGGCGGAATTCGGCCGCATTGGTCCAGCTGAAATGTGCGCTGGTGGCATAGATCTGGTCAAAGCTTGTGTGCAGGCAGAAATCATAATCCCGGCAGAAGCGCTGGAAGTAATGTGCGCTCTTGATGGCCGTGGAGTAGCTGCGCGGGTAATGGTAGCCCATGTGTACGCGGGCCTGATTGATATAGGTCGCGCGCATGAACGGGGCGGGGTCCCGCTCCAGCACCAGTACCCGCTGGCCTGCCGCGCCGCACTTTTGGGCTGCGTACAGGCCATACAGGCCAGCACCAATAATGATTTTATCCACTGTCATGCACAGGACCTCCGATAATCTATTACTATGCCGGGCACCCCTGCCCGATTACGGGTTATACTTGCCCGTTGCGGCGGCAAACAGCACCTGCAGCAGATTGCTGTTGCCCTTAAAGCCGCTGATCTTGGTCGGCGTTTTGCCGGATGCCGGGTATGCGCGGGTCACGGGGACCTCGCAGGCGCGCAGACCCAGCTGAGTGGCACGAATGCTGAGGTAGGCCAGCAGCTCGTACCCCATAAACACATCCCGCAGCGGCTGCACATCGGGGTGGGTCAGGTATTCGCGGCTGTAGGCGCGGTAAGCGTTGGTGGTATCGGTAAACCACTGGTGGGCTGCCGCGCTGATGATTGGCGCATGGATCAGCCGTACCGCCGCATAGCGCGTTTTGGGCGTATTGATGGCATGACCGCCGGGGATAAACCGGCTGCCCTGCACAAGGTCATAGCCTTCTTTCAGCTTGGCAACAAATTCCGGAACATCCTCGATGGAATCCTTATTGTTGCCGTCAATGGTCAGCACGCCCTTATAGCCAAAGGTCAGGGCAAAATGCAGGCCCATGCGCAGCTGGGCCCCCTGTTTGCCGGGGCCGGTTTTGATCAGCAGGGTGTTCACCCCGTACAGCTCCAGCGTATCGGGGTTCATGCTGCCATCGGTGGAGCCGCCGTCGCAGATGACAATATCCACCAAACGGTCCACCCCGGCTTTCTGGGCACGGCCCAACTCGGTCAAAATGCGGGAGCTCATTGATGACGGGGATCAGCAGGCAGTAATCGCTGCTTTTGGGCAAAAAGGCGGTGCAGGTATAATCCGGCACGCCGGGAACATTCTGGATCGGCACTGGCTGCAGGCTCATGCAAACACCTCCGCAATATAGGCAAGGGTCTTGCGGACGGTTTCCACATCCGTCCGCTTCATCTCAATGGAAACATCGCCGCTGTAGCCAACGGCTTTCAGCAGCATGGCAAGTTCTTTGTGTTCCTGGCGCGGAACAATGGGTTCCAGCCCCGGCTCGCTGATATGAACATGGCTGACGTATTTGATATCATCCACAAAATCCCGCAGGCGCTCGCCGTTGGAGATCATGGTGGAAAGGTCCAGATTAACCGCAAGGCCGGGGCTTTGCAGCCGTTTGACCATGGCAAAAGCATCGGCTGTATTGTTCAGGTAGTTGGTGTATACCGGGGGGTTGGCCTCAATGGCAAGCACCACATCATAGTGGGACGCCAGCGCACCGGCCTTGGCAAAAAAGGCATCGCCCTCCGCCGCGGTGTGCGGCGGGTCCAGGCGGCGGTTTTTGGGGCAGCCGAACACCAGACTGGGGCAGTTGATGGTGTGGGCAAACTGGAACGCCTCGGCGGTATAATCCAGCAATTCTTCGGCTTGCACGGGGTCAAAAATATTGCCGGTCTGGCCGTACCAGATGCTTTGCATGCTGGGTACATGGAACCCCCAGCGGTTGAGCAGGTAGCCGCCGAACAGAGCGGCTCCGGTCAGGTTTTCATACGGATATTCCGGGAAAATACGGGTGGGGGCAATTTCCAGCCCGGTAAAGCCGTTCTGCTGCATGGCAGCGTAAACAGCTTCGTCATCCGCTTTATCCCACGCAATATTGGAAATTGCAAGTTTCAGTTCGGACATCCTCAGTTCCTCCATGCGCGCATAAAGGCGCAGATCTCATCCAGCTCCTGCTGTTTTGTACACAGGTATCCGTCCGCCCCGCCCAGCAGCGCAGCATGCCGGCTGCGCAGGTCATAATCAAACGGAGGCTTGGGCAGCTCGTTGTGCCAGTCGGCTTTGCCGGTCACTGTGGTGTAAACCTCCGCCGCCGTAACGGGCGGGGTGGTCAGGTTGAGGGTGGTCAGGCCGTTTTGCAGCGCGGTCTGCACATCCTGCCACAGGCGGGCCAGGTGATAGAACTGGTAACGGCTGCGGGAATCCGTGAAGGCAAGGGCGTTAAAATCATTGCCCGCAAAAAAATTCCCGCAGGGCCGCGGCATCCACCGCACCGTTGAGCTTATAAAAGCCGTTATCTGCCAGGGTATAGCCATCCCGTACCAGGGGGGATTTTTGTGCAAGTTCGGTATATTTTTCCGGCTTGAGCATAGCCGGGGTGATGGTGTGCAGGTCAAACAAAAAGTTCTTTTTCAGCCCAATGCCGTATAGGGCAGGCAGCCGCACAATCAGCGCATTGGGGTAATCCTCCCGCACCCATCGTTCCAGCTGCAGGCGGTTGCGGCCATAGGCGGGCAGGCCGTCCGGTGTCATGGGGCTCTGCTCGTTCTTTCCCCTGCTGTCGGCATAGACAGCGATGGAGGAGATCAGCACCAGCTGTTTGGGGGCGATCTGGCGCAGGTTTTCCCGCGCGGCGGCCATCACGGCAAGGTCGGCATCCGGGTCCGCATTCGCCAAAAACATGGCGGCGGGCACCCCGGCGTACACGCACAGATCCGGCTTGGCACCGAACTGTGCGGCAATATCGGTGGAATGGCATACTGCGGCAAACGCATGTTTTGCCGCCAGGTTGCCCCCCACAAACCGGTGGAACCGACCAGAAGATCCTTTGCCATATGCCCTGCCCCTTTTGCTGTTGATTTTTGCCGCAAAGCAGCGCCCTGCTTTGCAGATTGATACAGAATAGATTATACCATACCCCGGCGGTAAAAGCAATTAAAGCAATTTCAGACAGCAAATAAAAAATCCCATCATGCCAAAGCGGCACAATGGGAATAAAAAAACAGACAGTATCAATACCGGGTGCGCGGGATCTCCACACGGTTGGCCACAGCGGCTTCCAACTGGGCAACAATGGTTTTCATGCTCTCTTCAAACTCTTCATCGGAAGAATCGTGGAAGATCAGCAGCGAATCGGGCTGGTTTTCCAGCTTTAAGCTGAGCGGCGGGTTAAAGTTGACACCCAGGATATATTCGTCCCAGTGGTTCAGCTTCCACATGTCACGGTCGCTGGCGCGGTCGATCATGCGCTGGTGGCACACTTCGGGGTTAGTATCTACCCAAATCACAACCAGCTCCGCCTGCTTCTTTTTCAGTTCGGCACGCAGGGTGGTAATATAGTCAAGGTCACGGATCTCCTGCGTAAAGGGGGCGTTAATCAGCACAATATCATCGTACTCCAGCGCTTCCATAGCAAGGTCCAGAACCACACGATATTCCAGGTCACGGATATATTTTTCAAAAAAGATGCTGCTGCGGTCATACGGCTGGTGCGCCACCGCAAAGATTTGCTTGGACAAAGGGATCAAGGTATCCTTATCCAGATAGACAACGTGGTTCAGCGCTTTTGCCAGCTGCTTGGAAATAAAGGTTTTTCCGCAGGCCGGCGGGCTTGTGACCAATATCAGCTTTTTCATGCACAGACACCTCTCCAGAAAGATTGTCATTTAATTAACCAAGCTACAGGTATTATTATACACCAAACTTTTGTCCTTGGGAATAGATAAATGACCATTTTTCGGACTTTTTATGGACTTTTTGGTGCCATTTTTTGCAGGCAAATTTGCACCAAATTGTACAACTCTGCCAAAAATTTACCCATCAGTTTAGCAAAACCAACAACAAAAAGGGGAACGCTCGCGCAGAACGTTCCCCAACATTGGATTATCTTACGTTTGAAAATCCGCTTTTATTTCCCTGGTATTCTGCCTGGGCGCACAGTCCAGGTAGCTTTGATGATGCCAAGCCCCACCGGGCCGGATTTTTCCGGGTGGAACTGGGTGCCAATTACGCAGCCCTTTTGGGCAGCGGCGCACACCTTGCGGCCGCCATACACAGTATCAGCCAGGCGGTATTCCTCCGCTGCGGGCTTTGCTTCATAAGAGTGGATAAAATAGCATTCCTGTCCCGGCTGCACATTCTGCAAGGCGGTACCGGAAAAATCCGTGCGGCCGCCCGCCGGGTACAGTGGGTTCCAGCTGATGTGCGGCACCCGCTGGGGGCTGCCGTCCGCGTCCACATCCGGGATGCGCACCACGCGGCCGGGAATCAGGCCAAGGCCCTTGTGCAGGCCGAATTCTTCGGATTCGTCAAACAGCATCTGCATTCCAAGGCAGATACCCAGCAACAGGGTACCCTGGGCCGTCTTTTGCTTGATGGGCTCGATCAGCCCCAGCTGTTCCAGCCCCTGCATGCCGTCCTGGAAAGCGCCCACGCCGGGCAGCACCAGGGCATCGGCTGCCAGAACATCTGCCGGGCTGCTGGTCACCTGTACTTCTGCCCCAAAATGGGCGAACGCATGCTGCACGCTGAGCAGGTTGGATAGACCGTAATCGATCACTGTTACTTTCATACCCGGCGCACCTCCACCCCGCCTGCGCGGATTTCATCTTTCAGTTCCTGCACGGTTTCTTTTTTTATAGTGCAGCACTGCGGCGCAGGCCACAGCATCGGCACCGGCTTTGGCACCGTCCACAATGTCATCCCCGCAGCCAACACCGCCGCCGCAGATGACCGGCACATTGACCGCCTTGGTCACAGCTCGATCAGTTCCAGGTCCATGCCGCGCTGCAGGCCCTCGTTGTCCACGCTCATCAGCAGGATCTCCCCTGCCCCAAGCGCCACGCCGCGTTTGGCCCATTCCACTACATCATAACCAGAATGGGCACGGCCGTTGTCATAATAAGCTTCCCACTTGCCGGGCCAGGTGCGGTTGCGCTTGGCCTGGATGGAAAGCACCATGCACTGGCTGCCAAAGCGTTGGCAACCTCGGTGATCAGCTCCGGGCGTTTGATGCCGCCGTGTTGATGGCAACCTTATCCGCCCCCATGGAAAGAATGTGGCGCACATCCTCGACGCTGCGCAGACCGCCGCCCACGCAGACCGGGATATACACATCATCCACGGTTTTGCGCACAATATCCGAAAGGTTGTTACGGTTATACAGGCTGGCCACAATATCAATGTACAGCAGCTCGTCAATGCCCTGCTCATAATATTCCCGTGCAAACAGGTTGGGGTCCCCCAACTTGCGCAGGCCCTCCAACTGGATGCCTTTGACGAGGTTGGTATCCTTGACATCCAGCCGTGCAATCAGGCGGATTTTTTCTTAGCCATAAAAAATTCCTCAGTTCCAGAGCTCTTGGGCAACACCGCACAATTCCCGCCTTGCGGCTTAAGCACCGCTCCGGCAGCTGCGGCACGGCATCTGCGTTGCCGAAATGCTCGATAAGACATTCAGTATTATCTGCGCTTTTGGCTTGGCATCTGCCGCACCTCGCTCGCCGTATCGGCACTTAGAATTATGCGGTATTGCCCTTGGCCTTATATTTCGTGGTGGGTGCCCTTCGGGTCGCCCCAAAGCACTTCGCTGTCGCCCTCGTAGGGGGTGTGACGCAGTTTCCACATGTTGTCCTCCCATTTCCAAAGGTGGGGACTGCGGAAACGGTCGGCCAGGTGCATAAAGTATTCGCGGTCCATTTTGGGCTGTTCAAACAGCTGGCTGGCCCACGGGAAGTGCTGGCGGTCCAGGGACAGATACTGGAAGATCTCTTTTTCAAAGCGGTCGGGATACTCGCCGTCAAACTTTTTGCACAGCGCCTTGCCCTCTTCCAGGGTGATTTCCTCGTTGCGGATCTCCTGTGCAGCGTCATAGGTGGTGCGGCCGATGCCGTACTTGATGTAGGTGGTGTAATAGAAGAAGTCGTCGATCTTATCATCGATGGAGTTATACTTGGAATAGGTGCCCTGGGTGCGCTCCGGTGCGGGGCGGAAGCCGCCGTGTTCTACACTGTAATAGTAGGCGCCCTGCGGATGCCATTTTTCGTAATAGCCAAGGTAGCGCACCTGAACATGGTTTTTCTCCAGGTTGGAAGTTTCGGACGGCAGGTAGATGGCCAGGTCGGCTTTATCCACTTTATAGTCCTCTTCCAGCTGGCGCAGGCTGACACCGCCCAGGTAGATATGGTCGTAATCATTGACGGCAAAAAAGTGCTCGTCACGCAGGGCAGAGTTGTTATCCGCAATGGGGTTGCCGAACTCGGCCTCGTTCTCGCCATAGAACACCAGGGGAATGCCGAACTTGGCGGCCATCTTGGGGGCCAGCTGCTTTTGGCCCAAAATGAACGGCTGGAACGGGTGGAACAGGTTTTCGGTCGCCAAACGGGTCAGCAGACGGTGGGTCATGCCGTTGGGGGTACACAGGTAGTTATCAAACCCGGCGTGGATCCAGGCCTGCATGTTATCCCAGCCCCAAGGGGTATAGATATGCGGTGCCCAAGTCACCGTCAGGGGGTGCATGCCGTATTTGTATTTCAGAATGTGAGCGGCATAAAAGCTGTCCTTGCCGCCGGAGCCGGGCACCAGGCAGTCATAGCTGCCGTCATTTTTGCGGTATTCATCGCACAGCTCACGCAGCTCTTTTTCACGCAGGGCCCAGTCGATATGGCCGTTAGCCTTATTGTGGCAGGCATGGCAGGCATCGCAGGTGCCGTCGTCCTGAATGACCATCGTCTTTTTAATGGACTTGATCGTATGTTCAAATTCATAGCAGGAGTTCGGCTTCTGGTTGCTCATCACGCATTCATTACAGAACTGTACATGTTTGGGCAGGCCGTAATAAGCTTCCAGCTGATCCTCCGGGATATCGGGCGCGTATTTGGCGTAATCGATTTCGACATAACGAGGATTCTTTTCCATATTTCTCACTCTCATTCCATCCGTGGTAATTCCTATTGAACCAAAAAAGGCGCTGTCCGTATAGCAATGCTATCGGACAGCGCCTTTGCTGTTCTGTGGATATTATAGCACAGCACCCTGCTGTTTGCAAGATGCCAGCCTATTTTTTACATCGGTGCAGTGCTTTTTATTTCTGGCTGACCACTGCGCCGTTGATCAGAACGGCTTTCACGTTGGTCATAACCTCAAACGGGCAGCCATCGGTCAGCACCAGGTCTGCATCCTTGCCGACCTCGATGGAGCCAACACGGTCAGCAATGCCGATGTGCTTGGCCGGGTTGATGGTGATGGCCTGCAGCGCGGCAAACGGATTCATGCCGGCTTTGACCGCCATACCGGCGCACAGCGCAGGTACTGCTGCGGAATGACCGAGTTATCGGTGATGATGGAAACATGGCAGCCCGCTTTTGCCAAAACGCCCGGCGTTCCCAGGATTTGTTCTGCAGTTCAAACTTGCTGGCAAAGGTCAGGCTGGGGCCGACGGCCATGGGGATATTGCTTTCCTTGGCCAGTTCGTCCACGATCAGGTGGCCCTCGGTCACATGTTCCAGCGTCAGGCCCACATCGAACTCTTTGGCAATGCGGATGGCGGTAAAGATATCGTTGGCCTGGTGTGCATGGGCTTTCAGGGGAATGGTGTGGTCCAGCACCGGCAGCAAGGCTTCCAGCTTCTGGTTATAAGCGGGCATTTTGGTCACATCGCCGTTGGCGGCAGCCTTGCGGGCGCGTAATCCCTGGCGGAAGCCAGCGCCCCGCGCAGGAACGCAGCGGTGGACATGCGGGTAGAATCGCATTTATCTTTATAGCAGCGCTTGGGGTTTCGCCAAAGGCGCATTTCATGGCAACGGCTTCCTTGACGATCATGTTGTCCACACGCTCGCCCACCGTCTTGATGGCGGTAAAGGTACCGCCCAGCACATTAGCGCTGCGGCCCGG